>JABAOH010002372.1_pt2 | contig 17615 bp, 14 predicted proteins | sample 7062181 | NCBI WGS metagenome assembly JABAOH01 (sample SAMN14538630, study PRJNA623070) | marine sediment metagenome | biome: marine biome [ENVO:00000428]; feature: marine pelagic biome [ENVO:01000023]; material: deep marine sediment [ENVO:00002113]; isolation source: pool of 5 deep marine... | reverse complement strand
GCTCGGAAGCCATTAACACGACCACTACCGATTTGACCGGCATAGTTTGGATTCAAATGATCAATATTATCAGCGGTCAGAACAATTTGACGCATGATCTGAAATGGTCCCCAATCGGGATGTCTGGACTTAATCAATCCAGCCAGACCTGATACAACAGGCGCTGCAGATGAGCTCCCGCTCATCCTTATGGTAGTATTACCCGGATTTAAACTGAGCAATTCGACACCAGGCGCTGAAATGTCAACTGATAAACCGTAGGGGCTTGACATGGTCAATATATCGTTATCGTAAACCCAGGTGACACTGAGTACATGTGGGTAACCTGCAGGATAATGATTCGGATCTGAAATCAATTCATTTCCTGCCGAAGCAACGACCAAAACACCCAGGCTATAAACATAATCAATCACATCTTGTTCGGATTGAAAAGGATCATGAAATCCACCGAAACTCATATTAATAATATGAGCGCCATTTTCAGCAGCATAGACCGCCCCACTTGTCCAATCATATATAGCTCTTTCCACATCATCCCGTCCGTGTTTGAGGGGCATTATTTCACAGTTCCAGGAAACCCCAGCAACAAGTAATCCGTTGTTTGTTCGTGCAGATGCTAAACCTGCCGTAACGGTACCATGATAATAAGCATCAAGATTTGACGGTTGATTGGTGGGATTGTTATCATTTTCTGCAAAGTCCCAGCCACGGAAATCATCTACATAGCCATTGCCATCATCATCAAAGCGAGGGATCCCCTCGATTTCCTCCTGATTGGTCCAGATATTGTCGATCAAGTCGATGTGCTCCCAATCGGTTCCACCATCGACAATGGCAATAATAATATTGCTATCNNTCCCTGTTGGGTAAATAGCGGATCATTAGGCTCTACTTCTATGTAGTAAATTGGTATTGGTTCCGCATATTCAATATTTGGATCTCTGGTAAAAGCCTTTGCCACTTTTTGGACGTCTTTATCTTCCGCAAAGTAAAAAGTATAGATTCTTGAAATATCGGGAAGTCCAGAATTTTGGGGAATCGGTCGATGGTTGAAAGATTTTTCGATAGATTGAATTTCGTAACGGGCAATTTTTTCATCCACAGAAGTGATTCCCGTAATCGTTGCACCAATTTTAAGACGGTCTAACTTTCCCGCTTGTTGTTTCAATTTGACGCGAATCTGACCAGGCATATATTGAATTCGATTTTCTTGTGAATATTTTGTTTTGTTCGGTTTTGTAGGCAAATTCTTAGCCTCTAGGGAATTTGAAGTTAAAATTATTCCAAGAAGAAAAATAAGAGACAAAAAAATAGTAACTTTGGTTTTCATAAGGCTCTCCGTGATTTTAATTAGTAAGCAAAGAACGGATTGGGATAATTTTTATNNATTGGGATAATTTTTTTCATCGTAATTTTTCATGATATATTACTTCCCAAAATGTTTTCTAAGAAATACTTCTGGATCATAAAAATATTCATCCACTTCTTTTTCTGTGTAACAAGTAAAAGTTTTTCTTTGATAATATTCATGTGCTGAAGTAGGCGGTTTCTTTAAAATTTCCAGATGGACATGGTTATATTCCCAACCTAGAATTTCAAGTTCAGCAGGATTCATCAGGCGGGCAATGACAATTTCGGGATCCACAATATTGCCAACGCTTACTTTTTCATCAATGATATGAATATAAACACTCCAAACTTTTGTTCCATCGGGGAGTATATGCTCAATCGTAATTCTTCTTTGAGGGGGAGGATCTTCAATAGCGATCACTTTTCCTGTGGAGATAGCATAAACAGGCTCCCCTGTTTGGATGATGGTTCCATTTTGTAGGTCAACACCCGTATGATAATGGAGTTGAATAGGTCCGAAAGGGACCCGAAGAGCTTTAAATTCAGCATCATGTTCTAAAACTACAGTAGACCAGTTTTGACGATCAACTGAACTTAAGGGCAACTTCCATACTGTTGCCACAGGTTGTTTAGCAGAAATAAAACCGAATAAAATTAAATATGCTATAAGACAGCAGGTAAAAATAATTAGGAAAGCTTTCAATCAATCTCTCCTATTGCGAAATCCCTTAATCAAATCTTTGCTTTCTGAAATAATGATTAATAATTTGTATCTCTTAATAATATGTAAAAATTGACTGAATAAGTCAAGTACTATTTACTGCCCTGAAATTTTTTATTTACATTAAGGAGAAGATTAATTAACTAAAATGTTAAGCGCAGAGAAAAATGAGATTACATTTGGTGGAAAACTAGTTGGATCAGGTGGAGGCAGATGTATGTTTGCCATCGCACACCATTATCAAAAGGAAAATGCCATTAATGACTCTGTTGATTTAGTATTAATTAGCTGCAATAGACCACAACATATTGGATAGCGGCAGTCCCTGACTGCTGCATCTTGTGGTCGAAGCGAAAAAATGGCATTAAATCAACAAGGTTATTAATTAGTCCGTTATCAGTAGTATTTTGTCTATTGTTCTTGTTAAATATTTGATATACAACCGATTGTTTATTCTTCAGGGGCATTTTGATGATTAATCCAATTTGTCAATTAAATCATAATGATCAGGTTACGGTATCTGAATTAAAGGCTTAAGCTTAGTAGGATTCACTTCCCTGATTAATGCTCTGGCAAGAATTAGCGTTGGGTCGATGATGACAATTTCTCCTATTTTTATTTCAGAAATCGCAAGAGGTATCTCTGTACACCCTAAAACTACCGCTTCGGCTCCTTCCTTATTTAAATGATCAATGGCTTCCATTAATTGTGATCTTGCTGTTTCTGTAATAGGATTTGATTGAGTTTTTATCCCCACTATCGGGTCATAAATTGCATTATGGACAGTTATTTTGAATATCTTATTAGGCAAAATTACATTGATATTTTCTTGTTTGAGAGCCATTTCATAGACACCCGTTGCATAAGTGCCGATCGTTCCCAGGATACCAATATTTTTGATCTGTGGATAATTTTCTTGTATAAATGTTGACACCTCATCAATCATGTTGATAAGTCGGATAGAAATATTTGCTTTTTTTATTTCTTCAACAATGACTTTAAAAATTTGAGGTGCATGTGCTGTGTTGCAGGCAATCCCTACCACACTGGCACCAATATCTACTAACTTTCTAATTACCTTAACAATACCATAAGCCGGATTGTTCTTTGTTCGACCTATAAGAAAGTTTGTTCGATCTCCTACTTCCTGGGGAAAGGAAAGAAGAGCAACCTTTAAATGTTCCTGGTCGGATTTGGCTTCAGTCTGATCAAAAATTTTCTTAACAAGATCAAGACCTGCATACGGTCCAACTCCCCCAACAATCCCAATCATTTTTTCGTTGTTCATCATGGCTAAAAATTTATCTACTAAAAACTATTAGCTACTGAAATAACGGAACAAAAAACAATTAGTAATGATAAAACAATCCACCAATATACATTACTCCATCATTCTAATATTCCACTACACCTTTTTTAATGACTAGCTTGTATATTGCAAATTCAATCGCTTTCGATTGGTTTTTGAAGTTGTCTTCGGAAGTTCAGGAGTTGCATATCGCCTTATCATGAATGGAGAGGAAGTACGTAGGGCTAACCTCCTTAATCCAATATTCAGAATATAAGGTAGTCTCTCCAAAAGCCAGAATGTTTCATATAGGAATTTACCCAACGAAAGCGGATGGGAAACATACTCAACCTTTCCCTGTTTAACAGCCTTTATGATTGCAGGAATACTCTTTTCTTCGGCATAAACATAAGAATAAGTCGTGCCGAATTGGAATTGCCGATGGGCGTCAGAACTTCCAATAACAGGAAGCTTATATTTTTGGGCAACTCTTAAAGCCTTTCGATTTGGATTGAAAAATTTATAATAGTAATGACAATACTCAATTGCATCGAAACATTCGATATTGTGAATTAGCTCTTTACCCAGACAGGATGACAAACCATAAAATGGGTGAGGTGCTATGACTAAAACATCATCAGCCTTATATCTCACCAAATCCTGATAGGAAAGGATATGTTTTTTAGTTGAAAAATTTATCAATAAAACATGCTTTCTCTGAATAAATGTTTCAACTCCTGGAATTAGTAATAATCCTTTCTGATTGGCATACTCAGTTAATTCTTTATTTTTGTACTGAACACAATGATGACTGATGGCTATCGCATCAAATTTTTGTTCTACCGCCATATCAACCAATTCTTTTGAAGGTATTAAATTCTTCCTTCCACCAACGATTTCAAAAAGATCATCAGCCGTGTGAAGATGCAGATCAACTTTCAATTTCTTGGTCATAATCGCTCCCTGTTCTGTTTCCAGTGTTTCAGATTCGTCTTAATATCTTTTCACATCATAAGCCTAATTGTTTACAGGTAAAACATCATTCATTAACTTTTGCAACTGATAGAATTTATGTAACGGCGTTACAAGCGGCGCTGCTGTTCGATTCGGGAAATGCTGTTTTAAAACCATCATGCTGATATCAGTGGTCATTAATGTATCTAGTACAGCATGGTTCACTTTGATTGGATATTTTTCAGCTAATGGGACTAAATAGTTATCTATGGTTCGGATTCGTTTTTCTGTCAGGGCATCCCGATTTACACTATTCCAGACTTCCTCCAATGGAATTGGGCTGGCCTCCTTTTTGTCCAATACTTTAAAAACTGAAAACTGATTGTTCTCTGTTTTAACTGGTCCTCCAATTTCACCAATTTTTAGATTATTAGCGACTGATCCAATCTTCCCTAAAGAAGAAGTGGTAAAATAGCCCATAACACCATCATGATTATAGCTAATCACTCGTTTATTATATTTCCGAGCCAACATGCTAATGTCTTCCCCGTTTTTAATATGGCGATAGAGTTGATGAGCCAGCGCTTCATCATTGACCAGTATTTCCTGAAGATTGACCATTTCTGGTCCTGTATAATTATTTTTATGCTGATTATAATAATAACGCACCTCTTCATCAGAGACTGTGACAGTATCGATAATCCTTTGCTTCATTTGTTGAGCTAAATAAGCATCGTTCCACATCTTCGTCTGGTATTGAACGTAATAAGTGTTTTGGAGTTTAAGTTCACGTCCTTTTTTGGCCAGAGATTCGAATTCAATCATTCTTCTGATCGTGCGACGAAGACTTGTTCGGAACGTTTCACCAGATTTATAGTTGAGACGATAAGGTCCAATGCTTAATTTCTTAATAAAATCACTAACCGTCCAGATTGAGCCATCGTTAAAACGGGCGAAAGTATCGTTTAGATGATCGGCTAAATTTTTGTTTTGCAACGAATCCAGAGATGATTCCGTTACTTTCTGTATTTTTTCTGTAGTCAATGAAGTATCTTGAATTGGATAAATTTTTTCTAATTCACCAGCGACAAAATCAAATATTTGATGCGAGACCTTTACCTCTTTATCAGCCATCATCGATCGCATAAATTCAATGAACATCTCTGCACGCTTTCGCTGTTTGATTTTTTTTCTGATCGAAGGGGCTTGTTTTAGGTAATCAGCCTTAGTGATAAATACATTGGTTTGTCTTCGTATCAGTTTAATGATAAAAATGATTCCGTCAGCTTCCACTGGATCAGAAACTTCATTTGGTACCAAACTGTAAGCCACTTCCTCAAGGTTTGGATGAGCTTCACCCCATTTCATCGTCAGAGTTAAAACAGAGTCTGCAGAGATAAAGGCATCCGTTTGGAATTCATGTTTTACCTGATTAAGACTTTTCCCAGCATCGATCTGTTTTTTGGCTTCCAGGGCTTGTTCCATATTATCAAAACTCAATACATGAACATCGAGTTCTGTTTGGGAACGAAAAAATCCTTGTCTTACTTCTTCATCAGAAATCTGAATCTTTGAAGCCACCTCTTTGTCAAATAGTGCTTCAACAACGGCTTCTTTTTCCATCTGTTCAGAATAGGTCTGAAATTTTTCGTCTTTATTTAATTTCCTCTGGTAGGCCTCTTGTACTAGCATTTTCTCCCCCAACAAGGAAATCAACACATTTCGCCTATTACGTTCCTTGTTTTGTGTTTGGAGAATATGAGGAGTAAATTCATATCGATCACGAAATTCTGAGAGGGGAATTGTCGTTTTGCCAGCTCGAGCAATAATTGGCTCTGGTTCCTGCTTTGCACAGGAGACCATCAAAAAAATTATGACTAAAATAATATTATTGGCAATAGTTCTAAGGTGCGTACAATTATTTTTAATTTTTTCCATTTTTTTTATTGAGCCAGCGCATAAATTAAAATTTACTAGTTTCAAAATCAATATATTGATAATTTTAATTATTTTGTGTCTATATATAGCATATCAACCGATTTCTAAGTTAATTTATGTGTCGGCTCTATCGATTGCTATTGTAATTTTTCCAAAATTTTTTCTGCTTCAACCACGTCATTGAAATGGATCGTCTTTTCCTTCAAGGTCTGAGTTGTCTCATGACCTTTTCCAATCAGCATCACGATATCCCCTGGTTGTGCCTTCTGAATTGCAAATTCAATGGCGTTGTGACGGTCAATAATTCGATGATAGGGAGTATTATTCATCCCCTGAATAATTTGATCGATAATTTTTTCAGGGTCTTCGTTACGGGGATTGTCTGCTGTTAATATTAGTATGTCGCTATACCGGGCGGCAACTTTACCCATGAGAGGTCGTTTCTCCTTATCGCGATCGCCGCCACAGCCAAAAACAGTAATCACCCGATTGGGATTTAAATTCCTCGCAAGATTGAGCACCTTTTCCATCCCATCAGGCGTATGAGCATAATCGACCACAACTGAAAACGGCTGCCCTTTATCAACCAACTCAAATCGTCCTGAAACTTTTATCTTTTTTTCTAATCCCATCTTAATCGTTTCTAGATCAAATTTTTGTGAAATTGCAACAGTCACTGCAGCCAGACTGTTATAAACATTGAAAAGTCCCACTAAATGTTGATCGATGTCGATCTCACCAATTGGCGTACACAGACGGTATTGAATCCCTTTTATGGTGAGATTGATGTCTTTAGCCATAACATCAGCTTCATGATTAATTCCAAAAGTAATTGGATGAGCAGTCGTTGCATTCAAAAAATCCCACGCACGAATATCATCAACATTTGCTATAGCGTAATCCTCTTGATCTAACCATTTAAACAGTTTAATTTTTGTTTGAAGATAATGTTCCATTGTCTCATGGTAATCGAGATGATCCTGTGATAGATTTGTGAATACGCCAACGTTATAATCGATGCCATGGATTCGGAAAAAATCAATGCCATGTGATGATACTTCCATGACGCAATAATCCATAGCCTGTTCAACCATCTGTCTGAAAATTTGTTGAAGATCTGGCGGCTCAGGCGTTGTATCTTTGGATTTATGAATTTCTCCATTCAATTTATAATAAAGCGTACCAATCAACCCGACTCGATATTTTTGAATTAAAATACTTTCAATAATATGCGTGGTCGTGGTTTTACCGTTGGTACCTGTTACACCAATCATTTTCAATTTCCGAGAAGGGAAACCGTAAAATTTGTTCGCCAGTAAAGCCAGTGCATATCGAGAATGAGGCACAATAATTTTTACAATATTTTCAGGCACTTCCATGTCATGTTGCAAAACAACAGCAACCGCCCCTTGTTTGATTGCATCCCGTACCTTATCATGACCATCAGGAATTTCAATTTTATTCAACTGAGTATAAATATTAATCGCGACATATAAATACCCAGGAAGAACTCTCAATGGATCATAAACAATTCCCTTGACATCAATTCCATCAGGATTCCCAAAAATCTTTTTCTCCTTCAGTTCATCCAATAATGTCCTAAGTTGCATAATATCCTCTTGCTAAATATTTCATGTTGTCAATTAATCGCATAGGTTAACAAACATTGTTCCGAAAAACGTTTATAATATCTGATTAATTCAACATTGTTAACTTCATTCTGTTTGAAAAATTCGTTTAATAATATTTCACCATAATCCCAAGCTTCATGTTCAAATTGTAATTTTTTTTCTCCTTTATCTAATTCTATTAGCTTCCAGAATTCATCTTCTTGATTTTGTTCGGAAAGGCTTAGCCATTGTTTGAAGTGTCCTACTTCATGAAATAATAAATAAAGCGGTTGGGAAAAATCTCCACTTTGCTTATTATAAAAAACAATAATCGTTGAAACATCCTTCACAGGCGGATAAAAAAAAGCAACGGCATCTTCAATGGGAATTAATTTAATTGAAAGTTCTGGAAATTTATCCAAACAGAGAAAAGCCTTTGCTTCGAATAAAACTGATTTATTGATCATGCAGATGATAATAAATTCATTTGGAAATTTTCAATTCTTTCGTTCTTTACGGAACAATATTTAAACGCTGGAGTCAAAAATTTTATCCATTACAATTCAATTTAATAAGTTGCTAATTTAATTCATTAAGAAATTTAAATCAAGGTTTTTATGAAAGATTTTTTCTATACTGGACAATATGTTTTTTTATGATATTTAAGATAGATTTCTTTTCATAACATTTGTCACGAAGTCACCAAGAAATAGAATGGAGAAAAATCTTATGCCAGAACTGCCAGAAGTGGAAACAATTGTCAGACAATTAAAAGAACAAATTGTCGGACAGATTGTAAAAAGGGTTAAAATATTACGTCCCGACCAATGGAAGAAAAATCATTCCGAGGAAGTTGAAAAATCTTTACCTAATGAACGCATTATACAGGTAAATAGACGTGCGAAATTTATCTTAATCGATCTCCAAAGTGGATGTCGATTGATCATTCATCTTCGTATGACAGGGAAATTGATCTGGTCTCCCGATGAACCTGAAATTGATAAATTTACCCGCACAATTTTTTATTTTACAGACGGCAGCAGCTTACAATTTAATGATACCCGTGCGTTAGGATCGTTGGTATTTTTAAGTTGCAATCAAGGTGAATCTTCATTGCAAAAGTTAGGCGTCGAACCATTTGGTGAGGAGTGGCATCTGGATAATTTAAAATCAATTTTTAACCGCTCCAAACTGACAATGAAAGATTTGTTATTGGATCAAACGAAAATTGCAGGAATCGGAAATATCTATGCTAATGAAATTTTATTTCACTCTGGAATTCATCCTGAACGACGCGCAAATACGCTATCAAATACGGAAATCGAATCACTTTACTCCATCATCCCTGAAGTGCTTCATTTAGCTATTGAAAAGATGGGAACATCTCTAGGTGATAAAGTATCTGATTATCGATCTGTTTATAGAATTCAGGGCGAATTTCAAAATATTTTAATGGTATATGGCAGAGAGGGTGAGCCCTGTTTGCAATGTGGTTCGGCGATAATTAGAATTAAACAAAAAAATCGAAGTAGTTATTTGTGTGAGAAATGTCAGAAATAAATTATTAGGGAACATTTAGGGAGTGAGATACAATAAATTACGCAGTATAGTTTTATTAGTCTCTATTTTTTCAAGATCGACGAGATACAAATGGAACAGTTATTTAATCTCACTCCCTTAAGGGAATTAATTGGATACTAATTTGATTAATCCCTCTCTACCTACGGGTGAGAACTATGGTTGGTACACTTACAGAATAAATCTAAATAAACCGACTATGACAATTGGAAATCCCGCCCCACTAAAACCCGATTTTTTTTAGAATCTGGTTTGATGGTGCACATGCTCAAAATTATATTTTCATTGTTACTATTGATTTTAAATAACTATGTATAAGGACAAGCTTGTTTTAGATATATCTTTTGCAAAGCATATCCATGTTGATATCTTAGCATTTCAATAAATCAAATAATTCATAAAAAGGAAGAGGTTGGTATGAGCAAATTTTGTGAAACTGAAATTGCTGGTTTAATCAAGAACATTACAATAGACTACCTTAGAAATAAATCCCTTGCATTTTAAAAATGAATTAGTTAATTTATCTAGATGTTTTTACAATTTGCTCAAATCGTTTGAATTAAAATATGCTGATATTTTTAACCTAAAAACAAAATTTAGAACTTTTTTGTCAATTTAGCTTATAAAAAGTTTAAACACTATGAAACTAATTATGAGGTGCTTTGTGAATGTGAAGAAGATATTTATTTTAATTTGTTGCTTATTTATTTTCGCTAACATAAATGAGGCTCAGATCAATAGACCTTACGAGCCTATTGTTATCACTGGCGATACGCTCTCAGAATTTTTTAATTATGAAATTGGACGTCTTCATTCTTATGCTTATGATGCAAACTCAGATTCATGGAAGATGATTCCTTTTCAAATTGATGAAGTAGATTCATCAGCAAAAGAAGAAGAGAAATATTTTCAACCTGAAACAGATAGTATCCTGGGCGGGGTATTAGATTTTGATGATGAGCTTGTGTTTATGGCGCGCGATCTAGGGGATCGGGCTCCCACAAATAGATGGATTGAAAATACAGATTCTATTCGCTATGAATTTGAGTTCATTGATCCAATAGATATGAGTAGTTCTTACCTTTATCTATATTATTCAAAATCAATAACTGAACCATCGTCAAATGCCAGTTATTTTATGAACTATGATATTTCTGCCGATCGAATAATTACTGGAACTTATGAAATCGGTTTTAGTGAAACAGGACAATTAGGTGATATGATCATAAGACAAGAAGCTGGAGGATCAGGTGAGGACATTCTCGATCGGACAAAAATACGGCTTTACGGTTTGATCACATTCATTTTTCCTTTTCCAGTCCCTATAAATGAGAGTTCTATTATTGCAGATTCAGCTTATGCCAGAGTTGGACCTGTGAGAATTATTCGAAATTTGGAAGCTCACTTCTATTATGATTTAGGAATTTTAGATCCCTTTAATGAACCTTTTGTTCAAACCTCTTTTTTCTATCCCTGGAGCAGCTCGTTCAGCATTACGGGGATTCCAATTGATGATCTTCAAGATTATGCGGATCTACTTTATACTCGATTATCATGGGATATGAACGAAAATGCTACTGGTATGTACTTCTATTGTGAATCAAATAGAAACGGCATTCTGGTTGATGGTTCAGGCAAAAAAGAAGGAATTAATTATGATTCTCGAAAGAATGATTTTGACTGGACTATGATTACAGGCTCTCAAGGTACGATGGTGAATATTTTTTATGTGCCAGCATTAGGAGATTCACAGAGAATTTTTTATTATGATAACAATGATGACAGTCTTTTTACGAATGGAGATCCAACCGACTTTCAACCTTTTCTCATAGACACGGGAGACAGCGTCGCTTACGGTGACTGTGGTTACTTTTTACTTAATAATATTGTAGGTGAAGAATTTGATTTTATTTATCATAATTACTTTCTACCACCTGATATCAATCCAGAACTTGCATCTCAATTATGTAATCAGACGAGACATCCATTAAGCTATACCACTCAAACCCAAAAATATAAACCTTCAACAGCCATTTATCATGCTGCATCTTTTTCAAAATATCGGTTTGAATTGCATCAAAACTACCCTAATCCTTTCAATAGCTCAACCGTTATCTCGTTTTCTGTATCCAAGCCGAGTAATGTCTCTTTAGTAATTTATGATTTATTAGGAAAGCAAATAAAAAAACTTGTTCAACAACAATTAGCTGATGGAATTTATAAATTCACCTGGTCTGGAAATAATGATCAGGGAGATTCAGTCCCTTCAGGAATATATTTTTGCCAATTAAAAGTTCAAAATATGTTAATGACAAGGAAAATTTTATTAGTAAGATAATTCAAAAGTAAATACGATGAAAAAATATTATTGGTCATATTTAATAAGTATTGCATTAATAACGGCCTGGCTTTCTTGCAATATTGATCACGGGCTTTATCCTATCAGTTATAAAATAAAAGGGAAGGTGATTTTCCTCAGAGGACAACCTCCTGAGAATACAGATCGTATCGAAGTGTTTGCTTTAAAAGAATTTCCACCGCAGGACCCTCAAAATTTTGTCTATTTAGGGCAAAGCGGCGCTTTAGATTCTCGAAGTGGGAATGAAATTGATTATGAGATTCAGGTTTCACCAACGAAATATGATGCAGTCGTTTTGCTTTGGAAGGAAAAAGGATATGATATATCTTTAACTGGATTAATTGGCATTCATACGACTCCAGAACAATATCCTTTACCCGTAGCTGTCAATATTTCAAAAGAGCACCCAATTGCTGATAGCATTGATATTTATTCGGATTGGAACAAAGTTACTAAAGATGCTAATATTTCCGGAACTATTACATACAAAGGGAATTGGCCTGAGGATACATCGCTATTGTTATTGGTTGTATATAAGCAAAAACCAAAAGATGAGACGACATTACTTTTTTTTGAAAATATTGATTATACCCAACCTATATTTGTAGACTCATCCTCATACCGTCTTTTATTGAGTCGTGGCAAATATAATTACATTGTCTTATTCTGGGTAGGTAAAAATTTGACAAAATTATCTGATTTAATAGAGATCGGTTTCTATGAATCTCCAGATAATCCGGGAGGACCTGGAACAGTTGATTTAAGTGTTGGTAGAGAAGCTGAAAATATTAATATTCATGTGGATTTTGATAAGATTGAATTCCCATAAAATATTATATAGTTCAGTTGTTAATAATATAACGAAAATTCCAATGACCAAAAGTTCAAATCCAAAACATAGATATGATTTAGAAGAGCGTACATTCTATTTTGCGAAAAATGTAGCTGTACTATGCAAAAAGCTACCAAAGATTATTTCAACCATTGAATATGTGAAACAGGTTGTATAAGCTTCGGGATCAGTAGGAGCAAATCATATTGAAGCCAACAAAGCTTTAAATAAAAAGATCTTGTTTATAGAATAAAGGTTTATAGAAAGGAAGCTAAGGAAAGTGCGTATTGGCTAATATTTTTTTTCATTTTTGTTTTGGTAATTGAAAATTTGAATTTTGAATTTATTTGTAATTTGGAAAGTTAAACTATCATAAATTATGTGGGCGAAATTGAAAATACAATTCTTATTCTTTATCTTCGTACTATTCTTTTTTATAAAAATAGAAGCTGCAGAAAAAGGTACAATTACTGGTGTGGTTACAGAATCCTCGTCGGGTAAGAAATTGCCGGGCGTCAATATCCAAGTCGAAGGCACGGTATTAGGGGCAAGCAGTGACTTCCAGGGAAATTTTGTCATCCGGAAGGTTCCTGTTGGGATTCATACCTTAAAAGCGACAATGATAGGACATCGTCCAACACGTATTCCGAACGTTCAGGTATTACCTAAAAGAGAAGTGAATGTATCCATTCAGCTCGAAGAGACAGCCATTAATTTTGATCCATTAATCGTTACCGCGAATAAGACGCAAAAGGAGCTGGATTTAACACCCAACAGTGTCTCTGTCATCGCTGCTCCAGAGATTCGAGCTCGACATCCGTTACGTGTTGATCAGGTATTGAAAGCTGTACCGGGAGTCAATTTCATTCGGGAGCAGGTTAATATTCGAGGTTCAACCGGTTTCACCATTGGCGCTGCCAACCGCACTCTTCTTCTGGTAGATGGTGTGCCTGTTATGACAAGTGATACGGGCCAATTTAATTGGGATTTATTGCCAGTTTTGGACATCGACCAGATAGAGGTGGTTAAAGGTGCTGGCTCTGCTTTGTGGGGTACAGCTGCCCTGGGAGGGGTGATCAATATTATTTCTAAAGCCCCAACTGACCATGGCAAGACTATGGTTCGGGTCATCACTGGAGAATATGGACAACCACGCTATGAAGAATGGAAATGGACAAAAACACCCTTACAGTTCGGGCGTATTGATGTCAGCCACAGCCGTCGAATTGGACCTTTAGGATTTCGTTTGTCCCTCGGACGTCATGTTTCAACTGGTTATACTGAAGTGGGTGACTTTAAACGATTTAATGTAACGGGCAAATTTACCTATAATTTTAAAAATGGTTCAACCTGGACTCTTTATACGGCTTACAATTATAATGCTGGCGGAATTTTTGTCGGTTGGGATGATCCTCAAAAACCGTTTCAAGTGAAGCCTTCTAATAGAAAAAGTCGCGGCGAAATCAAGATGGCGAATTTTTATACGAAGTACAATTGGATCTTATCACCGAAAGCTGCGCTCAAGTTTCGCCTTTCTTACTTAATGACATTAATGGGTAATCAGTTTATTAAGTCAGTAGACTTCAATCCTGCTCGGGGATTAGGCGGAGAAATTCAGGGAGAGTTATTGCCATTCTCAAATACTGAAATAACTTATGGCTGCGAATTTAAATGGGATACAGGAAGTACAAAATATTTTGGCGATCATCAGGGCTATACAATTGGACTTTACAGTGAGGTTGAGTATCGAATAAGAAATAATTTAAGGATAACACCTGGTTTACGATATGATCGATATAAACTTATTAATGGTTTGGCGCAGAGTCTATTAAGCCCTCGAATGGGAGTAAATTACAAACCATTTGAAAGTACAGTCCTTCGCGCTTCAGCAGGAAGTGGTTTCAGAGCTGCCACAATTGCAGAACGCTATCTTGATTTTGAAAACAATAGCATTGTTGTCGAAGCAAATCCCGAATTAAAAGCGGAAAGCTCATGGTCTTATGATATTGGTTGGCGACAATATATTACAAGAAACTGGTTTTTTGAAATTGGAGCTTTCAGGAATGATTTTGATAATCTCATAGAGATTGACTTACGGCAAAGTGAGATTCAATTTGCCAAAGATATTCGAGTAGCTGTTCGTTTTCAGAATTTACTTGAAGCGAGAATTCAGGGCCTGGAATTTACTTCCTCGGCGCATTGGTGGAACGATCGTTTTAGATTTCTGGCAACAGCGACAATTATTGATCACGAAGATTTAGCAACCGGCAAACCTCTGACTTATCGACCGAAAGTCATTGCTTATGTGAATCCGTCCCTTCATTTTGGTGCGTGGGAACTGCATGCCGATTACCAATACGCCAGTCGGATTGAAGCGGTCAAGCTATTTCAATATGATGACAGAGTCCCCCAAAAGGTCTGGAATTTTCGATTGATTTATCATTTTACAAAGTTTGATCTCCAGTTTGCTGTCAATAATGCGCTGGATTACTATTATACAGAAATTGAACGGACTATAGGAGAAATTCAGAATTTTACTTTTGGGATTACGGGAGAATTTTAGTTAACATATTTATTCCAACAATACACATAAATTTTTAATAAGATTTTTTTAAGTATTTATTGTATTTCGTGGGCTAAATACTATTTTGGATAGTAAAATGGATTAATGAAGTTTTGGATCATTGTTTTTTGTTATTCGGTTTTTACATGACTCAGGCATTCGGGACAAACCTGAAATAGAAAAGAGAAAAAGCGAAAGAATAGGATGGATAGGTGAGTGTGGTTGGTTCTTTTTTGTGGTTGATTATTCTTATAATTGTATGGTTAATTAAAGGGAAAACGACATCAAGTTTAATCCGTATTGGCCTTTTTACATATATTGCAGATTCATGAATTTATAAAAAATAATTGGGAGCATCTTTTTCAGATACACGAATATTTAAAATTGATACGGATGTTCCTTATTATTTTTAATTGAATAATCATTGACAATCTGTAAAAAAATTCTTATTTTTTACTCGTTAATAAAAAGGTAATTTCGATCCTTGTTGCAAATTGAGATTTAATCAGATGAATGAGATTAAGAGAAAAATATTATGGGTTGATGACGAAATTGAGCTGCTTCGACCACATATCATATTCTTGGAAGAAAGAGGTTATGAGATTACCCCACTCACCAATGCTGAGGACGCCATCTCGTTGATTCAGGAACAAAGTTTTGATCTTGTTCTCCTCGATGAAATGTTAAATGGAATGGATGGATTAACTGCGCTGACTAAAATTAAGGACATCAATCCTTTTTTACCAGTCATCATGATTACGAAAAATGAAGAAGAGATGATTATGGAGAAAGCCATCGGGAGCAAGATTGACGATTATCTCACCAAACCAGTGAATCCTTCCCAGATTCTTCTGTCTCTAAAAAAAATTTTAGAAAGCAAAAAAATCGAGGGAGAACGATTGTCACGAAATTATGTTCAGCAATTTAATGAAATCTCTATGAGACTGATGAATCCATTGGGAGCGGAAGATTGGATCGATATTTATGTGGAATTAACAGAATGGGAAGTTGAATTGGATCGTCATCCAGGATTAGGGCTGCGTCAAATGCTGTTGGATCAAAAGCGTGAGTGTAATACTGAATTTGGAAAGTATATTGAACGAAATTATCAAAATTGGCTGGAGAGTGAGAAACGTCCATCATTATCCACCGATCTTATTGCTGAGCATGTGACTCCTTTATTACAGAATGGAAAAAGGGCTGTGTTCATTGTTATTGATAATCTTCGACTTGACCAATGGATGGCTATGGAGCCTCTTCTATACCCTTATTATCGGATTAATAAAGAATATTACTTTTCGATTTTACCCACGGCAACGCCATACTCTCGGAATGCGATTTTCTCAGGTCTATTTCCGCTCGAGTTCAGTCGACGTTATAGTGAAATATGGTCCATGGGTGAAGAAGATGAAACCAGCCAAAATCGTTATGAACATCAATTATTAGAATATCAAATTGAGCGTTATAAATTAAAGCTTAATCAGTCATTGAAATACATAAAAATTTTGGAGCTTAACGAAACAAAAAATTTGCATAAGAATATTATTGCTTATGCTAAAGCACCATTATTAGCAATCGTTTTAAATTTTATCGATTTTCTGGCACATAGTCGAAGCGATTCTGCGGTTTTAAAGGAGATCGCACCTGACGAAGCGGCCTTTCGTTCACTGACCCGCTCCTGGTTTGAGCATTCTATCTTTCTAAAAATATTAAAAAAATTAGCCAAATTGGAAAATACAGTTGTGATTACATCTGATCATGGGAGCATTCGCAGTTTGCGCGGAGCCAAGGTTATCGGGGATCGGCAAACATCGACCAATTTACGTTATAAGTTCGGCCGAAGTTTAAAATGTGATCCCAAATATGCAATCAATGTTAAAAACCCAGTCAATTTCAAGTTGCCGCCGCGGGGAATCAATACCAATTACTTAATCGCCAAAGAGGATTATTATTTCGTTTATCCAACTGATTACCATCATTATCTTAGTTATTACAAAGATAGTTTTCAGCATGGCGGAGTTTCCATGGAGGAGATGATTTTGCCACTTGTAAAATTGGAAGCGAAATAAAAAATAGAATTAATGGAACATTCATTCTTGTCGCACAGTGAGCAAGTAACAATTACCTGGGGAGTAGAGATCGCTCAACTACTTCGGCCTGGAGATGTGATTGGCTTTTTTGGCGATCTTGGAAGTGGAAAGACGCGAACGATTCAAGGGATTTGCCAGGGACTGGGATGCGGAGAAGGAGTTACGAGTCCGACATTTACGATTATCAACGAGTATAAAGGAAAATATCCTGTTTATCATTGGGATCTTTATCGCATTGAATCTGAACAGGAAATTTTTGATCTGGGTTATGAGGAATATTTTTATAGTAATGGAATTTGTTTGATCGAATGGGCCGAGCGAATCATCTCGTT
>JABAOH010002301.1_pt1 | contig 17618 bp, 20 predicted proteins | sample 7062181 | NCBI WGS metagenome assembly JABAOH01 (sample SAMN14538630, study PRJNA623070) | marine sediment metagenome | biome: marine biome [ENVO:00000428]; feature: marine pelagic biome [ENVO:01000023]; material: deep marine sediment [ENVO:00002113]; isolation source: pool of 5 deep marine... | reverse complement strand
TTTCGCCAAACCGGGACACATTTTGTTACAGCCAACTGGTGGTCCCCGGACAATTTATCCCAGGTGGATTTACCCATCAAGAAGATCCCTCCATTGGATACCACCGGGAGCAAGACCATGTACTTTTGAACCTCATAGAACTTCTTGCCGTAAAGGGTCAGAGGCCCGTTTTCGTTCCCATCTACCACGCCGGTTTGCAGGGCCGTATACAGTTCGCCAAAGGGAAGAGGAACGGGACTTGCGCCGATGCTGGCATAGGCTTTCATATGGAGGGGAACCTGCATCGTCCTGATCTTTTGACCTTTAAAATCCCCGATAGACTTCAAGGCCTTCTTATTGCTCATGGGTAGGCGGAAGTCCGGTGCGGCGACGGCCAGGACCTTGAGGCCCACTTGCTCGCCCTGTTCTCGAGCCTTTCCCAAGATAAGCTGTCCAACACGTCCATTCATCACCGCCATCCAGTGCTTCGGTCCTTTGAAGAGGAAGGGAAGGTTCAAGATGCGAAGAGCCGGGATAAAGGTACCCGTAACCCCGATGGAGGTAGCCTGAAAATCAACGCTTCCCAGCTGTAGCCCCTCGGTAATATCCCTCTCTCCACCCAACTGCCCTTGGGGGTAAAGTTTGACCTTCAAGGCTCCATTGGTCGATTTTTCGAGACACTGGCTGAAAGCCTCTCCCGCCGTATGGTAGAAGTAGATGGGAACATTGGCGTGGCCATACTTGAATGTCTTTGCCGCATTACCGGGATTCGCCCAGAAAACAAAAAACGCCAGGAACAAGATAATCAAGAAAGTCTTGCTCGAAATATTCATTACTTTGCTCATGATCATCCCTCCTTTCAAATCTCCCAATGTTTCATTAAAAAAGTACGTTCATAGATCCCCCATATTCAACTCCCCAGTATGCTGACTCATTCACCTCCTTTCTTGTCTTGCAGAATTTAGGGGTGACGGACCAACTTGGAATCCCATTATACCTTTCTCCATCGGTCCCCTCACAGCGACGCCGAAATATTATCCTCCTGAGATAGTGAAGATTCTCGAGAGCCTTGGTTCAAGGGCAGTATCTAGGGAATTTCCATGCTTGAAGGATCATCCAGGTATTGGCAGGTTTTAGGGCAATGGATATATTCCCCACCCAGTAGGTTCAAAGTCAACTCCCGTTTTATTCTAAAAGGCAAAAAATCAGATGTCAAGAATTATTAATTGGTGTATTTCTCCATATTGCACCGGGACCAAGTACTCCATTTTTTGGCATTGGGTTGATCTATAATCGCAAATATCCAAGGCAATGAGCGGGTCTTCTCCTACGATTCTAGCGCCATTGGCTAGTAAATCCTTGCTCAGCGTTCCGTTAGATCTTCCTCTCCGATATTCCTCAACAAGTTTCCGTCTGCCGTCGCCAAAGGGTTTCCCCGTTTAAGCTTTTTGAGTTCTTTGATATCTTTGGTTGCCTGGATCTCTCAGGGTAGCAATTTTATGTTCGGTCTACAAATTTCAAAGTGAAACATACGACCGAATATCCATACCGGTTCTACTGATCTGCGATTCAATCAATCAGAGCAATGGCGCAGGTTGCTCTGGGGACAGGCCAATAGGGTATCAATACCTGATCTTCCTGCCTGGGAGAAGGCTTGATATTTTATATATGATATCAATACCTGACCCCGGTTTTGTCTGAGCTTCCACAGGTTTGCTGCCGAATTTGGGTCAAATTTGCTATTGACGAAAGAGGATTATGAAGCTATAATAGCTATTAATAGATAACTCTTATAGACAGGAGTGTGCCATGCTTCGAGTGAACATATCCGAGCTCAAGAATCGCCTCAGCCATTATCTCAGGCTGGTTCGAGGTGGAGAAGAAGTTGAGATCCTCGACAGAGATGTACCCGTAGGCCGAATTGTTCATATATCTCGGGCGGATACCGATGTGACCCAAAGTTCGTGGATCAAGGAAGTCCAACAATTGGGGATTGTTGTGCCGCCACAAGAGAGGGGATTTCATCCAGAATTTTTGTCGAAGGATACTATCCCACCTGGAGAAAAAGGATTACCTGGCGTTTTAGACGCGCTGCTGGAAGAAAGGAATGCTGCCCTATGAAGTTTTGGGATTCATCAGCACTCGTGCCCCTGATTGTCATGGAGAGAGAGACCGACTATTGTCTGAAGGCTCTCGCGGAAGACCGCGAGATGATCGTCTGGTGTTTGAGTAGAGTTGAGATTAAGAGCGCGCTTTGCCGCAGGGTGAGGGAAGGTCTCATTAGCGATCATGACTTTCAGACTGCAAAAAAACGCCTGGACAGCCTTATGCAGCGAGCCTATGAGGTGATGGCAGTAGAAAAAGTGAGATCCAGGGCGTTGCGGCTCCTTGAGGTTCATCCGCTAACAGCGGCTGACGCATGCCAACTGGCTGCTGCACTGGTTGCCGGCCAAGAGGATCCTGAACGTCTTCCTATCGTTACTTTTGACGAGCACCTGAAAGAGGCGGCTTCCAAGGAAGGGTTTGTCACAAATCTCGGTCGTGAGGAATGATCTCGGGAATGTGACTACTGCAGCACCATCTTGCCTCTAACCTCCAACGGATCAGCCTTTGACCTTTAACCTCAAACTTAGCCTCAACCTGCTGAAGCACGGAGTGCTTTAAGCTTTACCCTTAACCTCAACCTCCGAGGGACGAAAGCCCCGAGGATTGAACCAATCGAACTAATCTAACCAATGAAACTTAATGGTTGGGTGTCAAGAATGAAGAGCTGACCCCTATTTCTTTTGACCCCTATTCCTTTCGGGTTGCCGATTGAGGAACCTTCGGTTTTCCGCGGGCCATTCGCGGGCTATCGCCACTGCCGCTTCGGCGAGGATTTGCGTTGGATCAATAAGAGGAAATGGAAGATCTCCATCCTCTAGAACTAAAGGAATTTCAGTGCAGCCTAGAATGATAGCCCCCGCCCCCCTTATGTGAAGGGTCTGGGCCATCCTCACTAGTTCAGCCTTGACCGAGGACCCCAGATCACCAGCCTTTATATCATAGATGCATTCCATGACTTTCTCTTGTTCCTCGGATTTTGGGGCTACAACCTCTCCCTGGATGCGCCCGAAGACCTTGGAATATAGGCCCGACTCGAGCGTAGGAGTACCGGCTAATAGTCCAAAGGTTTTGATTCGAGAAAATCTACGTTGACAATAGGTGGCCGTTTCCTCCACCATGTGCAGAAGCGGAATGGAAATGCTTTTAGCGATCTTTTCGTAGAAATAGTGGGCGGCGTTACATGGCATCAAAAGAAGTTGGGCCCCAGCCCGCTCCAGGTTTTTTGCCGTCGCAATTAGCGCCGGAGCTGAATTTTCCCCTTTTCTACAAATGGATTTTACCCGGTCCGGAATCTTGGGATTATTATCAATGATAACCCGGAGATGTTCTTGGTCGCATCGGGCTGGCGTTGCTTTAATAATTTTTCTAAACAGATCGAGAGTTGCCTCCGGTCCCATGCCGCCAATGATTCCGATCACTTTCTCAGCCATTCTTCCTCCTTTTTCCACTGATTTTGAAGCAAATTTACTTCGCATATTTTTCGCAAGTCAAGAAAATTTTAGGTTAGCATGGCGCTTGTTTCTCCCATCAAAGTGCCATATGTGAACGCTTCCAAAAACTTGAATTATGGGAATCGGCCTCAAAATAGAGAACAAAATGCTTGATCTCAGAGAGGTACGGTAATCACAGGCACACCAGCGGTGCCAAAACCAGTATTCGAATATCCGGAAATTTGCGTCGCGAGGCTCGCATATTCCTTCTAGAAGAAAACACCGAAAAACCGCCCAAGAGAGTTCCAGGGAGTGATCATTACACTTTGAAATGGCCTTCTTTGCCACTCGTTCGGCAAGAAAATTAGCCTTGACTATTCTTCAAAGATAGGGTCCCATTTCTGAGTCTCTCGAGTTTATCTCCTTCGACTGGTGACGAAAAATCACCCCAGTTATCCAAGAAATCTTCCTTTAGTGGCTGAGCATCGTAAACCTCACTTACCCTTCGGTACACTTGAAGGAAATTAAATCCTGTAATGTTAAAATCATTCGAGCTTTGAAGAAAAAGGCTATGGTGAAGATGTCGATGTCTCTGGAGCAATTCAAACAAGCTTCTTTGGCTGTGCATACGCAATGAGAGATCCTCGGACAAGAGTTTTGCTTCGACTCCCAGGAGCGGAAAGCCTATACAATTGAGGAGAGGAAAAACATTTCACCGGGGATGAGTTGGCGTATTCGGTCAAACGCAAATCCGGCTCTGGCGACATACAGCCCGTTACGTAAATTATGAAAAAACTTTACCTATGTTGCTAGGCTCTTCCGTGAAAGAACAACACGAAAAGGCCCTCCAAATGGAATCCTTACACCAATGCGCAGATAGGGAAGAAATTAATCAGATTTTACAAGTGCTTGAGATAGAATGGATTTCCAATCGCCAACTCATGGTTTGGTATCCGTCGCTGCATTGAATTTTGTTATAGTTGACATACTAGTGAAAGCAACCCCGTCCTGGGATTTCCCACACAGCTTCCACTAAGCCGTTGCGCACCGTGATGAAGTGGTCCCAACGGTTGACCAAACTGTCTTGATGGCCAGGCTGTATGAGGAACTGGTCGCCTATGTTTAGGGGCATGTGGCCTTCAGAACGTAGGACGATGTGATCCCCTTGGAGGGAGTCAACCCAGACACCGGTGACACCCTCTAACGTTGGCAGTATGCCACCCGGCGATGCCAGAGCCTTGTAACCAACATCTCCTATCGCCACATTCTGACCTGGACCGCTAATGACCGTTGCCAAGACCTTAGCTGCTATCTTAAACTCTTCCATGAAGGCATATTGTGTGGACATGAGGGCATAGGTGCCGCCTTGCACCTCCGTAACTCCACGGACGCCGGGGGCTATGTCGTAGGTCCACGTCTCGCCGGTGGACACGATCTCCACCGGGATGCCTGCTGCTTCAATGGCTTCCTTAACATCTAGGCACATCTGAATGTACTTCCGGCCCTCAGTTATACGAGTTTCCCTGTCAGTTCTTCCAGACAGCACCTGGTGACTCATGACACCCTTGAAGGCGATCCCAGGCAGCTCAACCGCAAGCTTGGCAAGTTGCACACCCTGTTCAATTCTTCTGATGCCTGCCCTGTGCAAGGATGTATCGACTTCAATGAGGACACCTATCGTCGTGTGGTGGGCCTGAGCAACTTCTGCGATTTCTTGAAGATTACGTAGGTTGTCAACTGCTACCTTCACGTCTGCTTGCTTAGCTAGAGCACTAAGCCGGGCCATCTTGTCCTTCGTCGCAACCTGGTTGGCGATGAGTATATCGGATATGCCTCCCTGGAATATTACCTCCGCCTCGGACACCTTAGCAGTGCAAACACCGCCTACCGTGCCGCCGGCCCGAATCTGCTTCTGCGCCACTACAGGACTCTTGATATTCTTAGAATGTTGACGCATTTTGCAGATGGTGTTTTCGTATATCTTTGCGATCACTCTGAAGTTGTTGTCGAGGACATTCATGTCAACTAGCAAGCAGGGAGTATCCAGATCCTGGACAGGCGTCCCAACTTGAGGTCGGTAATTGTCCATTTGCTCTATCCTCCCATTGGATCCACTATCGATATCGTCCACGAGCGGCGATTTCCCAGACAGCCTCCAGCTTGTCTTCTCGGACCATGTGTGCGTAATCATGGAGGTTAACGCAACTGTTAATGTCCCACGGAATCAACCATACTTTGTCTCCCAGGTTCACCTTGCTTTGGGCTTCCCGTTCGAGTTCGACGATACCATGTTCCGCGCTTAAACTCGTTAGCGTCGCCCCGGGGATATTTTCGATCACTGGGAGACCCTGATCGTTCCCAATGGACTTCTCCCCCGAATCTATGATCGCAATCCCCGATTCAGGACGGCTGGTCACGGTGGACAGCACTTTGGCGGCGGGCTTGAACTGAGTTCGATACCGGCTGTACCGGTAATCACTGAGCACATATGAACCCGCCGGAACTTCAGTGACCCCCGCCATTGCGCCTGCTATTTCGTAGTTATGCGTACCGCCTACGCTCACTACTTCAACAGGCATACCAGCTTTTTCTATTAAATGCCGGGTGTCGAGAACCACCTGTATCCACTTCCGAGATTCGCAGTTCAACTCATCGGTATCATCCGTAAGGATCATCCCTTCGTACGTCATGAGTCCAGCGAAATGGAGATTCTTGGCCTTGGTAATGGCGTTAGCGAGATCTGCTGCTGGTTGCCCTGGCTCCACTCCGCAGCGCTCCAGCCGTGTGTGAACATCTACTACCACCTTAAGCATCACACCGCTTTCCTGCGCCGCTGTGGACAAATCGTGGACATTCTTCAGGTTGTCAATGGCAACGGTTATCATGGCATGGCGAGCCAATGAACACATCCGACATATTTTTTGGGGGGTCACGACTACATTGGCTATGAAGATGTCGGTAAACCCATGTTGGGCAAACACTTCGGCTTCTCCGACAGTAGTGACGCTGATACCGTACATGGCCCCTCCTGCGGCCAATTGCTTGTGGGCAATAGCCGGACACTTGTGGGATCCAATGTGGGGTCGGACTCTAGCATCGTGCTGACGGAAAAATGAGTGAAGTGTATCGATGTTCTGCTCCATTATGGATAGGTCAACTACTAGAGATGGTGTGTCAAGCTGCTCGACCGGCGTGTTGACCGGCTTAAAAATGGGACTTTCCATTTGAACCTCCAGCATGAATAGAGCCGAAAGTGAAAGACAGTTTTCATAGGCTCAGGGAATCAGGGGTAAATAGTTCCGCCTTTTTCATCTGGTTCAAAGCGATGCCCGGGATATTATACAAAAAACAAGTGAAACGGTTGATGAATATTCCGATTTCTCATAACTAAAAGACTTTGTCTTGTCAGAAGGTAGGAGTATGTACCGGCAGTGACGGGGTTACAAAAATCTAGTAGAATATCGCCTGAGAAATGCCCTCAGTCTCTCGCTGGAGGGGCTCGAGAAGAGTTTCTTCGGAACGCCCTCTTCGATGATTGATCCTTCATCCATGAATACGACCCGGTGCGCTACGTCGCGGGCAAACTCCATTTCGTGAGTGACTACGAGCATGGTCATCCCGTCTTGAACAAGCTGCTTCATCACCGCCAGCACCTCCTCGACGAGTTCGGGGTCGAGAGCAGAGGTTACCTCGTCGAACAGCATCACCTTCGGCTGCATGGCCAAGGCCCGGGCGATTGCGACCCGTTGCTGCTGGCCACCGGAAAGCTTGATTGGGTACTCGTTTATCTTATCCGAGAGCCCGACGCGAGCCAGAAGGTCACGAGCGCGCGATTCCGCCTCTTCGCGGGCAATTCCCTTCACCCGCATAGGTGCTGCTGTGATGTTTCGCAGCACCGTCATGTGCGGGAACAAGTTGAAGCTCTGGAAAACCATCCCGATGTTGGAACGTGCGGCGGCAATCTCCCTTTCCCGGCGCCGCACACGCTGACTTCTCGATCCGATGCGGTAGCCAATCACCTCTCCATCGACTTCGATCTCGCCTTCGTTGTATTCCTCGAGAAGGTTTATGCAACGCAGGAGTGTGGTCTTCCCTGAGCCACTTGGACCAATGATTACCACCGCCTCACCCTGATTCACCGAGAGCGATACGTCGTTCAGAACCTGTAAATGTCCGAACCACTTGCTCACGTTGTGAATCGCGACCATTGGGCCTGTAGCATCGAAGGATGTCTTAGTGGGCATAGCGCATGCGCTCCTCAAGATATCGCCCAAAGCACGAAAGGGAATAGCAGATACAGAAATAAATGAGACCGACCCCGGCGAAGATCTGGAAGGCAGCGAACGTGCGTTCCACCACCTCGCGTCCGGCCAAAGTCAGTTCCCACAAACCGATAATGGATACCAGCGATGTGCTCTTAATAAGGACCATGCAGGTATTCAAAAAAGGCGGGACTGCTAATCGGAAAGCCTGCGGAAGAATGATAATCCAGAGAATGAGCGGCAGGCGCATCCCGAGGCTACGAGCAGCGTCCCACTGTCCCCTGGGAAGCGAAATGATGGCCGCTCGGAAAACCTCGCTCATAAACGCGGCGAAATAGATGGAAATTACGAGAATGCCGCCCACAAACGGCTGAAGGTGAATGCCGGTATAGGGCAACACGAAATACATGGAAAACAGCAGTACAAGGAGCGGCACGCCCCGGTTGATGTAAAGATACACCATCATGAGCAGCCGAATAGGGAGATTACCGAATACCTGGAGGAGCGCCACTATTATGCCGATCACGGAGCTGAGAGCGATGCATGCTGCAGACATCTGTAATGTTTTGATCGCGCCCATGCCCAAGTACCAGAGGTTATTGATCAATTCGCTAAAAATCATCACCCGACACTCAGTGAGCTATGGCGAAGTGACGTTCGAACAGACGTAGCATCCCAGCTACGATCGAAGTCATCACCAGATAGAAGAGGGCAAGGATGAGAAAGATTTCGTAAACTGCAGCGGTGCGCTCGGATAACAGTTTTCCCGCCTGCATAAGATCGCCGACCGCAATGGCAGATACAAGCGACGTATCTTTAATGATGAGAATGAATTGGTTGCCGAGGGGCGGAATTACACGTACAAACGCCTGCGGGAGTACCACCAGCCTCAGCACGGGCCAACGCGTCATACCGAGTGCTTTGGCGCCTTCGATCTGCTGGCTGCTGATCGACTGAATGCCAGCGCGATATATTTCGGCGACGTAGCCTCCATTCTGCAGCGAAAGCGCTAGCAAACCCGAAAAAAAGCCGGGCAACCTGAAACCGGACATGGCCAAACCGAAATATATAAAATACATCTGGACAAGGAGCGGCGTGTTCCGTACCGCCTCGATATAGCTGCCAGCGAGGAGACGCAAGGCCCGATAGCGCGACATTCGACCAAAGGCAACCACCAGTCCCCAGACCAGAACGATCGCAATGGTGAGTACCGATAGTTGAACGGTAACGACCGCTCCATCGAGGAACAGGGGCAGGGAACGAATGATGAAGTGGAAGTCAAGGAACATGATGGTTTGAATGACTGCGCATCAGCATCGGCGGCCCACGCGAAACTGTGAGCCGCCGAAGAGTTGCTTTCTAAATTATTTGGCGTAGAAGCGTTGCGGGGGCGGATCCTTACCGAACCACTTCCTGAACAGGTCCGTGTATACGTCATAACGGGACCCGAAACGCAGCTCCTTGACCATGGTATCTAGAAACAGCCACCATTTAAAGTCGCCTGGCTTCATGAAAATGGCATTGTTCTGAATATTACCAAAAAGCTCTGGCAGGACCCTTAGGTCCTGGTGTTTAAGGGCGTACCAGTCCGCGATCGGCGGGTCCGTCTGGATGAGATCCACAATCCCGCTCTTGAGTGCGAGAAATAATGCGCTATCCGTATCGAACCACTTTGTTTTCATGTTGGGCGTGTAGCGTTTTGCCCGTTGCGCGTTTTGCGGATTGTTCTTCCCGCCCATGGTGTACTTCTCATTGTTGAATTCTTTGATCGTTTTGGCGGGTACATCCTTACGTGTGAGCAAGGCGACGCCGCTGTCCATGTAGGGTGTGGTAAACGCCACCCGATTCGCCCGGTCCGGATAAATAGTCGTTGATGCGATTCCCAGATCGGCCTTGCCTGAAAGCACTGACGGAAATCGCCCTTCGGATTGAACTATGAGGAATTCGATTTTGTTGGAGTCCCCCAGCAGTCCCTTTGCGATTGCGCGGACGATGTCGATTTCGAAACCAACGAGCTTCCCTTTTTCGTCCTTGAAGCACAGTGGCGGTGCCGTGCTATAAGTCGCGACGATCAACTTGTCGCGCTTCAGTACCATGTCCATCCGCGACTCCTCCGCGGCTGCACAAATGCCGAACGCTGATGTCAACAGTACCCCAGCAACCAATACGCAGGCAAACTTCCTCACTAACTTCATAATTTAGTACCTCCTTTCTTGGGAATGATTTTGAAAGCCATTGATGGTTATGGTATATCACCTCACCTCCTTTCTCATTTAAAATCAGCTAGTTAGCTAGGACCCGATTTAATAACCTTTTCATATGACTTAATCCTGTAAGTAGGTAGCCTTATTCTTGAATAAAGAGACCGCTCAAGCCCTTTCTGATCTCCTTGTTGTCCATCTGCCCTGGTTACGAAACCTTCAATGAGGCCCCCGAAAAAAAGGGAGTTCCGCAAATCCCGGAGCTCCCCTGTCCTTTTACCTGAGAGATTGGCCTTTGCCAGAGGCTTTTGGCTTTCCCCTTCGGTGGCCCTTTAACAGGCTCTCTCCAGAGGATACAATGGATTACGGTCCTTTTGCCTGAGAGTTTCCCTCGTCTTATAGAGGTTTCACCTTCGGCGCTCCACAGAGCGGTTTCATCTGCCCTTCGGAATCTCTCCCGTAATCAAAGCCTCTCTCTATCATAAATGAATATAAAAAGAAAACCTTATTCTAGGTAATTATCATACGATAAATAAACATCTAAGCTTAAATTCTCATCAAATCTTAAATTTATTTAGAATATCTCTTATTTTTTTACAATCTTTCCAAACAGGATTCAAAAGTAGGATCGAACTTAGCCCTCTCAGGGTTCCCTGTTATCGTCTGATTTGTGTGGGGTACTTAGCGTGCATTATGCCATTGCATGCCCGAAATCTCGCTCCTTTGTTTCAAGATTTAGGATGAAACCTATCACTCAACTTGGCCTCCGATTCTGTTGATTTGCGTTTCAATCAATCAGAGGGATGGCACAAGTTGAGCTGGGGGTGGTCGAATAAGGAAGGGGAGAAATGGGTTTGGATGAAAGTTCAATCCAGCACTCCAGAAACCATAGATGTCAAGAATGAAGAGCTGACCCTGATTTTGTTTTTTACTATCAGGTAAATTCTTAGGAGTATTCAATTCAATAGATTTCTATCAGCTTGCCCTCACGTAAGCCCCGCCTCCCCTGGCCTCGCATCCCTCACAATCCCCCGTGCAACCGGATAACCCAAGACCTCCATAGACTGTTACTTATCTTTCTTGACACACAACCCCATGTCTCCTATACTTCCCGGATCAAAAGGCGAGTTCTTATCATTCAGTTCAATTAAGACGATTTCCCAAAGCATTAAGAGTTCAATCAGCATATGATTAGGCAGGTAAGAACAACAAAGGAGGGAGACTGAATTATGTGGAAAAAGAAAGAGGAGAAGAAAGAGGAGAAGAAAGAGGAAAGTTTGTTGAAGGAGGTGTGTGGAGATGATGCAAAATTATATGATTTTCTCAGTTTGTATTTATATACAAATCCGTTAGCGGCCATATCCAAAAAGGATCTCGATATGCTCACCGAGGAGGCAGAGAAAAGCGGGGACTTTAGACCGGCAGTGGATAAGGCCATTTTCGAGGCCGCTCAAAACCCGGGGGAAAGGGAAAGATACATCAAAGTTATCCAAAACCTCGCGTCGAAGACCATACACACAACGGAGCGAGAGAAAGAAAAGGTAGAGAAGGAAGGATTCACCGCCCGGGCTGCTTCCCTTGGAAGAAGAATTGAAAAACAGAAATTTATGAGCGAAAGAGCCGAAGACATAATAAACGGTGCTTCCAAGTTCTACAATGAGAAATTGGTGGAACTGGGAGAAGACGTGAGAAGAGAAGCGAGAGCAGAAGAGAGAGAAAAAGCTGAAAGGGAAGAAAGGAAAATAGAGGAACTGGAAAAGGTGGAACGAGAAGCAAGAAAAAAAGAAAGAAGAAGGATGGGAAGAAAAGAGAAAAGGGAAGCTAAGAAACAAGATAGAAGAGAAGAGCTGGCAGCAGAGGAAAGGAAAAAAGCGAGAGGAGAAGAGAGAAGAAAAGCTGAAAGGGAAGAAAGGAAAATAGAGGAGCTGGAAAAGGCGGGACGAGAAGCAAGAAAAAAAGAAAGAAGGGGGAATTAAATTTTAGTCCCAAACCCGAACGCATTGAGTTCTCGGTGTCCAAGTTTCTCGTTCATCGTAATACCAAACGCACAGATTTTTTAAGTTGAAAACAAAGAATAGTGATGGTCGTTTATGCCAACAAAAGAAGGAGAAGGATAACCTAGGCCATATTCTGAAGAATTTATTCGGAAAGGGAATCCCAGTTTCTAAGTCATTCGCCTTACTCTCTCCATAACGAAGGGCATCCGAACTCTTCCCTGGGCAAGGTTAACCCCGATGTAGCATTAGATGGGTTGCCCTCCTTGAATATTTTTGTAACAGAAGAATTCTTGCGTTGGAAGGTGACCAAAAAGCATTGATTTGTGGTAGAAATCTGGATATTGAAGCAAGGCTTATCCTGGTAATGAGGTATATTCTTCCTTTCCTTCCTTCCGCTTACCACAAGTTAGCCCCTTATAGTTCAGCGTAAGAGATCCTAGGGATGCGTGCGTGTCGTTAGAATTCCAAATCCGGGTTTGTCAAGAATGAAGACCTGACCCCGATTTTGTTGCAAGCCAATCGAGGAAGGAAAGGAGCTGAGAAAGAAGAATTTCAGAGTAATCGAGGGCGGGAAGAGATAGCTATCGGCCCTAGTCTGGGACACACCGTGCTTGGAGAGTCACAACTCGATCTCACAGGAAATTCCGATGGATTTGATATAAACCCATCTTTGCTGTATGGTAAACCATATGAAAACCACTCTGAACATAGATGATTCCGTAATGGCGATCCTGAAGCGGGAGGCGGCCCGAAGGGGATGTACTATGTCCGAACTGGTGGAGTCCGCTCTGCGCCTCCTTTTCAAATCCAGGAAGAGTAAACGGGATCTCCCGGCTTTGCCGACCTTCAAGAGCGGGGGGCATTTAGTTGACATTGCGGACCGCGATGCCCTCTATCAAGCCATGGAAGGGCGCTAGTGTTCGTAGTAGACACGAACATCCTCGTCTATGCTGCTGATGAGGATTCGCCATTTCACGCTCGATGTTTCGAGGTGCTTGAGGAATGGCGGAGTCAGGCGTCAGCATGGTACTCAACCTGGGGGATTGTGTACGAGTTTCTCCGCGTAACAACCCATCCAAGGATATTCCGCAAACCCTGGTCAGCTAGCCGGGCATGGAACTTCATCGAGGCCGTCCTGGCATCGCCTTCTCTAGGCATACTCATCCCGACGGAACGGCATGCTGAGGTGATCGCCGACGTGATGAAGGAGATTCCCCATCTCAGCGGCAATTTGATGTACGAATTACAGACCGCAGTGTTGATGAGAGAGCACGGCATAAAGAGGATATATACCCGAGACACGGACTTCCATCGATTTCATTTTCTGGAGCCGATTGACCCCGTCGCCTGAAAGAAACCCCCTCGCCACCCCAGGCCAATCTAAGGATGAATTCGCTCGCTAAACGAACAAATACTCCGGCCAGAGACCGTGATCAAACCCGGCCGATTTCTGTTGTCAACGGGCTGGGCTTTGATTCGGGAAAGGCCTGTTGGGCGATGCAGGAAGTAAAGGCTTTCCTCGACCCCTATCGAAAATACATTCACAGCCTCATCCTCTTTGGAAGTTATGCAATGGGACATGCCACACGGTTCTCCGATGTGGATTTCCTTGTACTTTTGAAAAACGGAAAGAAGGTGCACCGGCTTTCTCGGTTCCTTTCTGGTATTGGGTGGGGACATCGAGCCGTGCTTGAGACTGAAACCTTTGAGGGAATTCAGTTTGTGCCATTTGATGAAAGAGGCATCGAACGGCTTTTCGAGCTTTCGACGCCACTCGTTCACGCGGCTTGTCATGGAATGATCATTTGGGACGATGGGTGGTTCAAAACCCTCCTGCGTAGGCCATATCCCAAATGGCCCACTCGAGAAGCTTCGCTCGAAGCTTTTACTAGATGGATCATTTGGCAGTACTATCGAAGTGCTTTCGATGTAAAAAAGGAGATCTTGGTGGATCACGGTCCAGACGGAATATGTACAAAAAGGGGTAAGTGTATGGGGCACCTCAGTGGGGACATCTTGGCGAGAGTGCTTTCGAGGATGCTTTACGTGACCCTACCTGAAAGGGGCTTACTACCGGTCTCTAAGCGAGAGGCAACAGCGATGGCAGTGGAGGCTTATGGCCGTGTGGCGTGGCGACCAGTGGCCGTGGCAATGGCAGTTCTAAGAAGGGAGCGAGCCATTTCCCAACGGGAGTACAGCGTGATGTTTGCGTTTGCCAGGAACCTGTTTCGGGAATGCATCAGAATTTGCGGAACCCGTAACCCTATAGTGATTGAGGCTCTGAGGCGTAACGGTGAGATACGCAGACATCTTCGAAAAATCGAGTGGGTTCCTGAGAATAATAAGAGGTAGCCTGGCAACGGCCACATGCAAGGACTGGCTCGAACACCAAGTGGAGGATTGCTGCAACGCGCCAGAGCCCTGTGACAGCTCAATTTGAAGTGATACCGCGCGAAGGCAGGACTGCTAAGCCTGCCGAGATTCCCATAGAATTTCCTTGTAAATTGATGAAGACTTTGCAAAAATAGGGTTGATGAGGGCAAAAAGCGTTTAATTTCCTTCGGTTACCCGCTATAATTGTCTTACGGATACCGCTCAAGCCTCCGGACTCCAACGGCAATTTACTCATCAAGGTAATTACTGTCCGAAGGCAAGGAGCATGTGATGAAGCTCAAGGTCTATCTCGATACGTCGGTTTTTTCAGCATACCTTGACCAAACAAATCCTGAACGCATGAATTTATCCCGCGATTTCTGGAAGCACTTGAAGGATTTCGATGGTAACATTTCGGAACAAGTTTTAGCTGAAATAGCAGCTACTCCAGACAAAAGGAGAAAGCAAAACCTCGAGAATTTGATAAAGGGGCTGACAGCTCTTCCCCTCACCTCCGATGCCGAAGAACTTTCTCTTGAATATCTGAGACATGGTGCCGTCCCGGGACGATTTAAAAATGATGCCATTCACCTCTCGATTGCCACTTTGGAAGGGATGGACTACCTCCTTAGCTGGAACTTCAAGCATCTGGTGAATGAAAAAACCAGAAGAATTGTAAATATGGTTAACCAATTACGAGGCTTAAGGCAACTTCTAATTGTTACTCCGCCTGAAATACTTTAGACAGGAGGTGATACGTTGTGAGCATTAAAAAAGGGCTTTCTGATGCGCAAGAAGCCAAACTGTGGGAGGAAGTTAAAAGGGAGTTTCCGGCAGACCCTGCGCTGCAAGAAGTTCACTTCGCAAGGCTATATATAGATGAACTTACAAAAGATATGCCTTCTGTTAAAAGAAGGAAATTCATAAAGGCCCTTGCAAGAGAGGTCAACGTGACGAAGAAAAGATAGATAAGTCATATTCTGGACAGATAGCCGAATAACTTGCCTATTTCGGTTCGTTTTAAGGTCACTGGCATTATTAAGATAAAGCACTGGCTCCTGGGCTTCGGCGCCAAGGCCAGGGTTTTGGAGCCTCTGACACTGAGGGACGAGATCACGGAGGAGGCGAGGGCGCTCCTGGACCACTACAAGCCAGTGCGCAAAAAGCGCCCCATCGCCCAAGCCCCCATCCGCCGCAAGGAACCTGCCAGAGCCCAATACCAGCTCAAGTTGAAATAGTTACACGGGAGGGCAGGGGACCTGGATCGGGACAAAAAATTCAATTTTAAAGTCTGACCCCACTCCGGTGTTTTTGCCCTGCATGGACGCGGGGCAGAAAAATTAGTGAAAGTTAGCAAAACTGAGGTGCCGTAACCCCAATGGTCAATAAACAGAGATAAAAATTACCCTGAAGTGGGGAGGCGCCAGAAGAGGAGCGCAAGCCAGATAGTCAGAAAGTGATAATTCAAGACCTGACCCCTAATCTTTTACGTCAAGGAATATTAAAGGGGAAGGAATTGGGATATGTTTTCCACTCCTGCACGGCAAGACCGCAGCACCGCAGCACTTATTTACTCAGCCTTAACCTTGACCTTAACCTCAACCTGCGAGGGGCGAAGCCCCGAGATTTCGCTTGCACTTTAGCGAAGTCTTTGTAGAATAGGGGAAATGGCCACCTCTCAGTGAATAGTTGAGGCTTGCCCGATCATTCGCCGAAATTTTTGGAACGAGTGTGCCTATGAATAAGGAAGTTGAGGAAATCAGAAGAACTCTTAAAAGCCTGGAAGAGCAGATAAGAAAAGAGTACAAGGCGGAGATTCTTGGATTGTTTGGCTCTTATGTGCGGGGAGAGCACAGAGGGAGCAGCGATGTGGATATCCTCGCGAGGTTTCTTGAAGGGGCTACGCTTTTCGATTTTGTCGGCCTCGCGGATTTCCTTGAAGAAAAGCTCAACCTCAGAGTGGACGTTGTTTCAGATAGGGCAATCAGGCAGGAGTTGAGAGAACAAATACTCAAAGAAGTTGTGAGGGTATGAAGAGAGATCACAAGCTCTTTATAAAAGACATAATCTCAGCCATGACATCTATAGAGGAGTTTGTAGAAGGTCTAAGCCTCGATAAGGTTAGAGAAGACGACAAAACATCAAGTGCAGTGATAAGAAAGTTCGAGATTATTGGGGAAGCAACAAGACATGTCCCGGATAATTTAAAGGAAAAGTACCCTGATATCCCATGGAAAAGGATGGCCGGGATGAGGGACAGGCTGATTCATGCCTATTTTGGAGTAGATTACAGATTGGTCTGGGAAGCTATAAAGATTGACATACCGGAGTTAAGGCCTAGATTACAAGAGGTCCTTGTACAGCTTGAAAAAATGGAAATGGAAGAGGAGAAGAGGTAGAGGGGGATTTCCATCAGTATAAATTCTTGGGACCGGCAGGGCCCTGGTTAAGCCGCTGAAACTGTCTTTGACCAACCAATTGAACTAAGTGATTATGTGTCAAGAATGAAGGCCTGCCCCCGCAAATTCTCTTTCATGGTCGTTTTCCGCTGAGATTGTTCTCCTCAGTCCCTCGATTGCACGTTCCGATTCCAGGACGAATACGTGATTCGGTCCCACCTCATCCTTTAAATTCCGGAGCTTATCGTACTCATGCAGTGCCAGGCCCAATTGCCCCGCAATCTGACATACTCGGGCCAGGTTGAACCGGGCTTCGCACATTTTCGGGGCCTTTCGGATGATCTCGCGGTATGCCCATATGGCTTCATTCAATTTTCCTTCCCGAACCAGCCGGTTCGCCTTGTCCATGTCGTCCTGGTAGAATCGGTTCTCATAGGAGGGATCAGAGTAATCTGTTCCATAGATCAAGAATGTACTTCCCGTCGATACGAAGGTCATGAGTCGGGGCAGTGCAAAACTGAGCAGGGGAATTAACAGTAATCCAATGATCTTCACTCCCAGGTGTTCGATGCGAAGCTGAAAGAGCAATCCCCCCAAGCCTGAGACCCATATGTAGATCATGTATATGCATGCGGTGAAGAATATCTGGAACCAGAGTCGAATTTGTCGATCATCATCCATACGGTAACCCTCCTTCCTTCACCCACCATTATTCCCTGTACCGTTGTCAGATCCGGTCACATGTTTCGAGGTTTCATGAATCGAGAGAATTTCCCCTTCCTTTGACCGGATGTGACACACCCATCGAATAGAATGGAAAATGCGAAGGGCAAAAGCAGGGATTCGGGAGGTGGCGATTCTTCTTTGACCG
>JABAOH010166490.1_pt1 | contig 17623 bp, 17 predicted proteins | sample 7062181 | NCBI WGS metagenome assembly JABAOH01 (sample SAMN14538630, study PRJNA623070) | marine sediment metagenome | biome: marine biome [ENVO:00000428]; feature: marine pelagic biome [ENVO:01000023]; material: deep marine sediment [ENVO:00002113]; isolation source: pool of 5 deep marine... | reverse complement strand
ACAGATTCTTGATCCGTAATCTTCAGCCATCAGGATCGCTCAAGAGCTTTCCATATAATCATGCCAGATAACGTTCATTATCTTAATAGTTATGGTATAATCTGTCCAGATAATTGGGCTCAAGTGTGGTCCTAAGTCAGGAAAAACTGGCCAGATAATTACTGAAAGAGAAAGATGACCATGAATAAGGATGTAGTCGCTGACTACCAGGAATACCTCGAACAGACCGGCAAGAGCGCCAACACCGTCAAGGCGTACGTCCATGATGTAGGGGCTTTCGCGTCCTGGTTCGAGCAGACGACGGGCGACGAATTTGCGCCAGGCATCGTCGACCCGAGAGAAATCACTGACTATCGCGGTTTCCTTTTGCAGCGAGGTAGCAGTCCGGCCACTGTCAATCGGCGGCTGGTAGCTCTACGCCGTTATTTTCTGTGGGCCAGGAAACGGGGCATGATTAGTGACACTCCCTTTGAGATGTTGGAAAGAGTACGCGTCAAAGAGCAAAAAGACGTGGCCCCACGGTGGTTGCGGCGTAAGGAGCAGCTTGCCCTGCTCCGGGCTGTACGGCAGGGAGAGAATGAGAGAGACCTGGCTATCATCCAAATGATGCTGGGCGCCGGCCTGCGGATCTCGGAAGTTGCAGGCCTCAATATGTCGGACATAGAACTCAATGATCGGTCGGGTTGGGTTTACGTACGTACTGGGAAGGGAATGAAACCGCGTTCCGTTCCTCTGAGCATTCATGTACGAAGAGCGTTACAGGCCTATTTTAAGATTCGCCCAGATTCAGATGAAGATAACCTTTTTCTTGGTCAGCGTGGTCCGTTGTCGGAGTGGGGAATCCACGCCATCGTGAAGAAGTACGCTTATCAGGCGAGGCTGGAAGAGGTTACATCGCACACACTCCGTCACAGTTTCGCAAAGAATTTGGTAGATTCCAGTACGCCTCTAGACCAGGTTGCTACATTATTGGGTCACGAGAGTTTGGACACAACGAGGATCTATACGCAACCGAGTAAAAGTGATTTAGAACGAGCCGTGCAACGCGCAGCAGGAGGGATTATTCGAGAAGATGCTTGAGGAATGGTAAGGAAACCGCTGGGGCCATGGAAATAGCCGAAGTAGTCGAAAGTCAGGGTCATGTATTCTCAACAAGTGCCGTAAATTACGAGGCAATCAAAGATGCATATAGAGTCACTTATATCGTACTTTGAAAATCACCTCCCTCTGACTGAAGAGGAAATTCAAGCAGTGCGTAAGAGCTTTTCCGCAAGAAAAGTAAAACGTGGGCGCTTGATTCTTCAAGAGGGAGATGTATGCAGACTAAACACATTTGTGGTTGAAGGATGCTTCCGAATGTATATGTTGGATTTTGACGGAAAAGAACACAACCTTCAGTTTGCTATTGAGAACTGGTGGATTGGAGATATCGCCAGTTTTCATAGTGGAGAACCCAGCAGATTTTTCATTGAGGCGATGGAACCCTCAACCGTCCTTCAAATAAAGAAAGCGGACCAGCTACGTTTGTTTGTCGACTACCCCAAGTTCAACAGGATCTTCAGAGTCTTTACAGAGAATGAATTGGTTAGCTACCAGAGAAGAGTCATTCAGAATATCAGTTCAACTGCAGAAGAAAGGTATACTGACTTCATCAATCGCTATCCCGATTTTGTCAATCGCATTTCCAACGTCCAGATAGCCTCATTCCTTGGCATGACCCCCGAATATCTCAGCACCATTCGCAAGAAATTGCCCAGTTCTTAAGATAGATTAAGGCTCTTACTTAAACTACCTTATTGGTTGCACACCCCCTTTCGTTTTATAGTTCCTCTGTCACCAGGACAACTGATTAATTCGTATTCCTGATCGGGCCCAAGCTGTGTAACACCTTGCGTGGACACTCAGTGGCTTGTTTGAATGAGGGACGCCAGTGGCCCCAAAGCCAACCGCGTCGCCCTGTTGTCGCACATGCGCTGCCGGCGATCTGTGGGCCCAGGTCATACATCAGCACAGAAGAATGGAGCAACTAAAAATGGATAAGAAGACAATCGTCGTCATTGGAGCGACGGGTTCACAAGGCAAAGGGGTCGTTAATGCGCTTGTCGACGGAGGGGCTTTTCATGTCAGGGCAGTAACTCGCAACCCCGAAACTTATACCGGACAGGCTCACGAAGCCGTAAGAGCCGACCTGAATGATACGGGCTCATTGAGAAACGCCTTCGAGAATGCCAATGGCGTATTTGCGGTAACAAATTTCTGGGAAGGCGCAGACGAACTCGCGCAGGGCAGAAACGCTATTCAGGCGGCAAAAGAGGCGGGCGTTCAGCATTTCATCTGGTCAACGCTGCCAAATGTCGAAGACATAAGCGCTGGCGAATTCAACGTGCCGCATTTTACCGGAAAAGCAAAGGTTGATGCCCTCGTGAGAAGCGCTGGGTTCAAATATTTCACTTTTGTACAGGCGCCTTTTTACTATCAAAACTTCACCGGCATGCTTTCACCGCAACCAAAAGATGACGGCACGATTGGCTGGACGCTCCCGATTGACCCAACCAAGAAAGTCATTCACATGTCGGACATCAATGATTTAGGTCAGGTGGTTGCCGGAGCATTTTCGCAGCCGGATGCCGTTGGCAATGGCGGTTATCTTTCGCTGGCAACGGAGCAGAATAGCTTCAATGATATTCTTGCAGCCTTCAAAGCCAACGGTAAAGAGTACAGCTTCGCTCGGGTACCCGGTGAGGTATTCGCAACCTTTTTTGAAGGCGCAAATGAGCTGGCGGAGATGTTTGGCTATTTTGAGAAATACACCTACATGGGGCCGGATTCAAAAACACGAATTGAACTGGCAAAACAGACGGCTACCGGCGATTTCCTGTCATTGGAGGAGTGGCTGAGTAGAAGCTAGTTAGAAAATGACGCACGTGGTTTTCAGGCGACCATACTCGTCTTGCTCCTCGCACGGCGACAAAAGGTCGGCAAATAGCAACAGATAAGAGAGAAAAGAACATGAACGCAGAAATCCAAACCCTTTTACAGACCTATCAGCGCGGCCTGAACGAAGCCAATGTGGATCTGGTCAAAAGCGTATACGCCGATGATGCGATCTTCATCGGCCAACCATTTCCCATCGCAACCGGCAGGGACGAAATCGTGTCACTCTATGCGGACTTTCTGACCAAGCTCGATTTCAATGTTGAATTCGAAATTCTTGAGGTTGAGCTGGGCGATAACCTTGGCTTCGTTCGCACGCGGTCTGGTGGCACGATTGTACCAAAGGGCCAGACGCCCAATGGTTCTGAAGGCAACCGCGAGGTATTCGTCGTGAAGAAGATCGATGGTGCATGGAAGTTCTACCGCTACATTTTCAATGCCGAAGTTTGACGTAGACTGAGGTCGCTCTTTGATTCGGCGGGTTCATTGGACACGAATTTCCTCGCGAACTGGTACAGCTGCGGTTAATAGAACAGCTCTTTATACTTGCTGGGTCCAACAGGCAGGCAGTGACAATTTAAGCGTGAGCCATCAATGGCAAAGAGGCAAAGAGGCAAAGAGCGAAGCTGAAAAAACGAGCCGCTTCAGTGCCGCCACTGTTGTTCTGTTGAGAACAACAGTGGCGGTTAGTAGATCCTGGACTTGATTGAAAAAGGCTGGATCCGACGACTTGTGCTGATGGTGGTCGTCGATTCATTTGCACAGCGATATGGTTCCAAAGGTGGGCAAAAAATCTTATGGCCGCAATAAATGATCCCAGACACAGATCTTCTCAAATGATGAAAGCTGTGGTCCTTGATGCGCCAGGTCCAGTATCAAATTTACAGATTCGCGAGCTGCCAATTCCCAAACCGCGCTATGGCTGGGTGTTGTTGCGCGTGATGGCTTTTGGGCTGAACCGCTCGGAGTTGCATACGCGCCTAGGTCTGGCAGGACCTGATGTCACCTTTCCCCGGGTTCCGGGTATCGAAGCGACGGGGATTATTGAAGCGGCTCCCGGCACGGAGTTGCCGATAGGTAGTAAAGCTGTGGCAATGGTGGGCGGCATGGGGCGCAGGTTCGATGGGGGGTATGCTGAGTACACCTTGGTACCGGAGTCCAGCATTGTGCTCGTCGAAACCGAGCTGGACTGGGCGCGGCTAGGTGCGCTCCCCGAAGTATTACAGACAGCCTACGGCTCCATGACGGTTGGCATGGGGGCCAAAGATGGTGATACGATCCTCATACGCGGTGGCACATCGTCGGTGGGACTCGTGACAGCATTGTTAGGCAAACAACGGGGAATGCGTGTGTTAGCGACGACCCGCAAGGCCAATCGCGTCGCGGAGCTGCAGGCTTTGGGAGTCGATGATGTAATAGTCGATGAGGGGGCCATCGCGGAGCAGGTACGGGAGCTAGTTCCCGGCGGCGTGGACTGTGCGCTTGAGCTTGTCGGTGCACCGACGCTTCGAGACACCCTGGCCTGTACTCGGATCGGCGGAACGGTTTGCTTTACTGGCATGTTGTCCAACAAGTGGATCGTGGAGCAGTTCTACCCGATCGACTTCATCCCCACCGGCGTGCGGCTAACCGCCTATGGAGGTGGAGCCTCGGACCTGCCATCCAGTGTCTTGTCTGATGTTGCCAACGCAATCTATCGGGGCGACATATCACTACCCATTGTGACATATGAAATGGAGCAGATTCAAGTGGCTCACAAGGACATGGAGCACAACAAGGTCGTTGGCAAGCAGGTGGTATTGACCAGTCGGTAAAAGCTTGATTTTTCCAGTTACCTGACTGACAACTGTGGGCTTTTGGCACCCCATCTGTTCGCAGTAGAATGCCGAAAGTGAAATTGTTGCACTAAATAGGCTGATTTACAGTAATGTTGCAGATCAGACCTCGCAGATTTTAACATAACTGCTAATTGCAAAAGAGTACTAACTCGAGTGAAATGACATCACGGGCGTGATCTCCGTTCACTGGGTTCACATCCGTGAAGTCACAGGTTCGAGTCCTGTCGTGCCCATTTTTCCGATGCTCTGGTCTGGTAGCCAGAGCATTTTTCATTTCAACTGGACCGAAACAGGGCCATCTAGAGCTTGGCAGACCTCACGGTTCGACAGGATTCAGTCGCGTGAGACCTTAAGTAGCGGGGCGCCCACAGTCTATTCCACCACCGTGTAAGCTACCTCAATCTCACCGCACCACAGTCGATCGTAGGAGTTCCCAAACTCATCAACCATTACGTACTGTAGACCATCCAAATCAAGAATATGAACGTCCTCGCTGAAAAGCCTGACTTCGTACGAGTAATCCTCTGGGAACTGCTCGAAAAGATTACCTAACTCGATGAGGACGTCTTCACTGGTCAAGGCAGGATTTTGCGCGCTCGTGTAATACTTCATCGCGTACTCACACTCACCATCAGAGATGACGTATACAGGTTGACCTGCCCGATATACCCAGAGCGTATTGAAGCGGCGATTGACGTCCTTGACACCATATGGCGTATCATTGCCAAGTTGTTCAAATATCGCCTGGCGAAGGTCTGGGGGGACATTGCCAGAATCATCCAGAGTGACATCAAATCGATTGGCAATCCGTCTGGCAGGCCCCATATCAATGGTCGCTGCAAGCAACATGGAGATACCCGAACCTTCAGGTATCTCTCGAATAACCGGGTCATCATATAGAGCCGTTTCATCGAATAGCAGGTTTTGCTCATCATCCAATGGAAGTGTGTGGTCGATAGGACGCCAACGCGGACCATCTACAAGGTATTCTTCCCGGTTGATGCCTGCCAGCCATTCGTCTGGGCAGGTGTGACCTTGCCCCGCATTGTTCCATACATTCAGAACGACTCGATCATCTTCAATGCTTAGATCGAACAATTCACAGTTCCGTTCACCGCGGTTCGATCCAATATCGTCAGGGATTTTTGCCGCTATTTCGGCGATCACTTCAGGCCCTTCGTCGACTCGGCTACAGCCGAGTAAGCAGAGCAATAGCAGTATCAAGATGCCAGGTTTCTTCATCGCTAGTGTTTCCCGCTGCTTGCAAAAGTAAACGATTTGATTAAGATTAGACAATATGTCTAAGATTGTATCCAGGCGCCTGGTCAAGTCAACGAGCAAATCAATGACCGTGTCCAAAGCTGGACACGTGTCTGGAAGAGGGGCGACATGAAACGGAAACCCAGCCGGCAAGCGCTACGGACGCGCAAGCTGTTAGAACAAGCGCTTGTGACGTTGATTCAAGAGAGGGAGTATGCGTCGCTGCGCATCGAAGACATTACCGAGGAGGCAGATGTGGGGCGGGCGACATTCTACATGCACTACAGAGACAAAGACGATCTGTTGGCGACCGTCGTCGAGAAGTCATATCAGGATGTAATTGCCCATTTGGCTGGCAGTGAACAGTCGACCGACATGCTTGGGGTGCAAAGCACGCTGGCCCATATTCGCCAACAGCCCAACGTATATCGCGTTATCTTCGACCACGGGCCCACGCTGGCCAAGATTCGTCGTTTCATCGTCTCACAGTTGTCGGCCCAGCTGCAGGATGTCGACGGATTAACGCCTTCACGTGTCGCCATGATTGCCCATTACGTCGCCGGCGCCATCTTGGGCATGTTCCGCTGGTGGCTCGACAATGAAACAGATCAATCCGTCGAGGAAGTCGTCGCCTTCATCCGCCAGATGACGATCAGCTGTATTGTAGGGAGTAGGGACGCCTAGTCAGCGAAGCTTGGGAAAGAATACCGACTTAGTGGCGCTTCTAGCGCGTGAGCCCCTTAGGCGACCAATGTCGAACTGGGGATACGTATGAGCTTGATTCAGGAGTTCTCACAAAAAGCACTCAGAACAGCATCTTTCAATAGGTCAAATGACCTCAGCAGTTGAAGAACAATGTTGAGCAACTTCACGGTTGGACGACCTAAATGACCGTATTGACGCCACAGTGTCAGTCGGCATACCCTCGTATACCCTGCATAAGCAAAGGNNGTTTGACAGCTTAAGCGACCGCATTATCAAGCTCAGTCGGCATACCCTCGTATACCCTGCATCAGCAAAGGCATAATCTGGTCTGCAAACTCATCAATACTCTGTGTGCCATCAGGCTGTTGAGCCCAGAGCAAACCAGCACCGAAGACTGCGCCGGTTGTAAACATCGCAAGTGATTCTGCCTCAGTCTTCGAGATCGTCAGCGTGTTCACCCATGGCGACACAACCTCATGAATACTGTGCTGCATCTCATTCATGAGCAGCGGAACAAGTTCACTCATATTCAATTGCTGCCACTCGTTTGAGATTCTCATCATCATTTTCCCGCAAATAATGAACAATTTGCGAAGGTTTGTGTAAGTGAAACCCGTGGAATCACTGAGGACGTCCGTTAGCTTTTGGCGCATACGCTGACCAAGTGCGGTCCTGAAGAGATCATGTTTGTCGACGAAATGAGCATAGAACGTTGAGCGATTGACCATTGCCTCCTCTGTGATGTCGCGCACAGAGATTTTCTGCAACGGTCGCTCTTTTGTCAGCTTACACATTGCATCAATAAGATGCTTGCGGGTTCGCCTTATTCTCAAGTCAACTGATTCAGTAGAGCCATTTTCCGACATTTTTGCACTCCTGTTGGTTATCTAACAGATTCGGATTATTGTGGGTTGCCCAAGATGAATCCGACAGATAAAGTTTAACTTTCGTTAGCTTGTTAAGCAACATATGTTGACCAGATTAGGTGCTAACACCATCTGTGCATTATCCCGCTAATCGAACTAGGCTGCCCGCCTAAGTGAAGCGAGGCAAGCAATTTCAAAATAGTCCGGTACTTTTTGCCTGGCTGCTCTAAAGGCTTACGGCATCAGATGTCGGACTTCTACTCGACACTTACCGTAGAACACTCCCTCTGTGCGCTTAGAGCGCAAACTAGGCCGTCTTGGGGAAGCTGGCCGATTTGCGACATTGTTCAAATGCTTGAGGATTTAGCACTGGCTTCAACCATAAAGGAGAGCATATTTTCATGAAAGTAACGATTCTTGGTGCAACGGGCGGCACAGGCCGCGAAGTGGTGAAACAGGCTTTGGCGGATGGACATTCAGTGACGGCCTATGTGCGGACGCCGTCCAAGTTGAAGATGGAGCATGAGCGGCTTTCGGTTGTGCAGGGTGAGTTAGATTCGGTCGAAAATCTCACAACAGCCATCGCTGGCGCAGACGCTGTCGTTAGCACCCTCGGCCCCACTGAAAACAAACCGAGTCAACTCTTGACCAACGGAATGCAACACATCATCCACGCCATGCAAACGGCAGGCGTTAAACGCCTCATTGCCACAACGGGTGTAGGTGTTCCCGACCCGAACGACGAGCCAAAGTTTATCAACCGCGTGATAGGGTTGATGCTAAAGCTGTTTCTCCGTCACGTGATAGCAGACAGCGTCGGCGTGGCAAATGCGATTCGCAGCAGCGATCTCGACTGGACAATTGTCCGTGCGCCGCGCCTAATTGACGCGCCAGCGATGGGCAAGCGGACAGTTGGTTACGTTGGGAAAGGGCCGGGTATACAGGTGACTCGCGCCGATTATGCTCGCTTTTTACTCGATCAACTAACAGACAATACTTGGATCGGCAAGGCACCTGCTCTCAGCAATTGACTTCCCGATAACAACACACCAGTAACTATACAGGTGTAGATATGGGTAACAATAGCAAAAAGTGCCCTCCCTCCAGACCAGATATGTAGGTAGGTATGGCGGGCGCCTTTCTTCTAATGGCTAACATGGCTTTGTAACGAAGCGATTAGGCAAAAGAAGATCTAAAACAATAGCCCTTTGGAGAACACCATGAGCAGTCAGAAAGAACGCACAATAGTCATCACTGGCGGAACAGGAGGCATTGGCTTCCAAAGCGCCCTCGGCATTGCGAGAACGGGCGCCCGCGTCCTCATCACGGGCCGAAACCGCGAGCGAGGAGAGGCTGCGCTACGGCGCATCACCGAGGAGACTGGCAATGCTAAAGTTGAACTCGTTGTTGGCGACGTTTCGTCCATCGAGGGCATCAACGCGCTTGCTCGCGCGATAGCTGAGCGGGTGAGATGTATAGACGTGCTCGTGAACAATGCCGGTTACTTGGGTAATGAACTGAAGTATAGTGATGATGGATTTGAGATGCACTTCGCGGTAAATGTACTAGCTCCCTGGCGTCTCACATGGGCGCTTTTACCGACTCTAAAAGCAGCTGACAATTCGCGGGTTTTGAATATTACTGGTGGGGATAAGCCCGCGGCTATTGACCCAGACAACCTCCAAGCCGAAAAGGGCTTTCGAGGCCTAATGACGTACGCACACTCTAAGAGCGTGATGGAAGCCATGTCAATAATATTGTCCGGGAAGCTCAAGCAGGAAGGGGTGACTGTCAATATACTTTTCCCTGGCCGTGCTTCGACTTCGATGACTAGATCAATGTCGCCTGATTCGTTGCCAGGTGTCATGAAGCTGATGTATCCGCTCTTGAAACTCCTCTTCAAAGAAGACGGCGGAAAGAGTGCCGAGAAGGCTGCACGGTCCACCATATGGGGAGCAACGAGTTCAGAGATCGACGGTGTGACGGGACGCTACTTCAACAGCGAATCAAAGGAGTTGAAGCTGCATCCCTCAGCTTATGACCCCGACATACAAGCTAGAATCCTAGCGATTATCGAAAGCGTGGGTGAATAAACAGCCGATACAAATGGCGAGGCTGGTTCGGCCGAAAATGTTATCCACCTCATCCATTTTTTGGTCAGCGATATGAGCAGTCACATTACCGATTTCTTGCTTGGTTTTCTGGATGATGGCGGCCCTCCACAGGCATGGGGAACCTTTCTATTGCCTGACCCATTCGAAACCCTATTACGATCAGGCAAGTTTGATATTCAAAGCAGCCTAAAGGCAAGTGCATCAGAGGTTTTCAACCTAGACAACGAGGAACAGTCGTGATGTTCCGAAACTGCACAGCAGCCACCTCAAAAAACTCTCGTCTGGATTGATTCAGTAACCCTTGGGGCAATGTTATCCATTGCGAATTGACATCCTGCTTCCAGCAGTTAGAATCTCTGAAATTGATGCAGAAGACCTGCGGCGAGGCTAATTTACAATAACGCTGCAAATCAGACCTTGTATGTTAATAGAAGTGTGATAAACCTTGATGATGAAGGCTTATCCGCTGGGGGAGCGGTGAAGCTCTATCAGACCTTAAGTCGAAGAACTGCTCCGTGAGATTAGCTCCCGCTCCCTCCTCTGGTCTGCCAGAGTACCGACGATATCTTAGACCCTTCACATCCAAATAGAAGTGAGTCTCGATGCCGCAAGGTTGTACTGTAGCAGGCCGATAGTAACCGACAAGGCAGGAACCAAGAATGAAGCAGTTATACCTGGGCATCGACGTGGGCAAGGAATCATTCACGGTGGCGTTATTGGGCGGGGAACAAACCCATCAGGGTAGCTTCAAAAACGATTTGGCAGGCTTTGAGCGACTGGGAAGATGGTTGCAGAAGCGGGAAGGACAACCCGTGCATGCCTGCCTGGAAGCGACGAACCGCTACTGGGAAGCCTTGGCGCTCTTCCTGCACGATCAGGGGCTTGAGGTCAGCGTCGTCAATCCCAAGCTCATCAAAAGGCATAGCCAGTCGGTCATGCAGCGCAACAAGACAGACCGCCAGGATGCCTTGACCATTGCCGACTACTGTCGCAAGCAGCAGCCAGAACACTGGCAACCACCACCGGTGGCTTATCGGGAACTGCGCGAAATGGTACGACATGTCTCAGCCCTCAAAAGCGACCGCACCCGTGCGCTCAACCGACAGCAATCGGGCCTGGCGACCGCGGCTGTTTTGAAAGCCGTTGCAGCCCAGATTGAGTTTCTGAACCAGCAGATCGCCGACTTAGAGCAGCAGATTGTCGACCATATTGACCAGGACCCGGACCTCAAACGAGATAAGGCGTTGCTGCTCTCTATTCCTGGGATTGGCGACACAACCGCCGCTGTCTTTCTGGCCGAGGTGCCAGATGTTTCCCGTTTTTCTCAAGCCAGGCAATTGGACGCCTATGCCGGGTTAACGCCTGGCCAGCGAGAATCGGGGTCATCCGTGCATGGCCGGCCCCATCTTGTTAAGTGGGGGAATGCCCAGCTGCGGACCGCATTCTACATGCCTGCCCTAAGCGCCTATCGTTGGAACCCGGTCATCGCCGCTTTACATCAGCGCATGCAAGAGCGAGGCAAAAGCAGGATGACTATTGTCACGGCTTGTATGCGTAAGTTGCTCCATCTATGCTATGGTGTTCTGAAAACCCGCAAGCCTTTTGACCCAGATCACACGCTGAAGATTAGGTTTTCTGCTTGACTTTTAACACGATATCTCACGGATCTTAACATAACCGCTAATTGTTAAAGGATTCTACCTCGAGTAGAATGACATTACGGACGTGATTCCCGTTGTAACGGTTCACATCCGTGAGGTCAGGGGTTCGAGTCCCTTCGCGCCCACTTTTTCCCCTTTTGTTTGCACATCAGCCTCAATGTTAAATATTCCCACCAGAGGTGGTGGGGAATAAACACCTTCTGCCTGCATGGTTCATGTCCCAACGGATGTGAACCGTGCGCCAAGCGCTATTGCGTAATTTCTGTTGTCAAGCCTCTTCGCAGAACTTCCTTTTTGAGCCCCGCAAACCCAGATTTTTCCTTATAATGTGCATATGCCTGAGTCCTTACTGCGCACGAAGCTATTTGTCCCGATATTGCGGCCGAACCTGGTGCCCCGGCCGCATCTCCTAGAGCGTCCCGAACAGGTCCTGCAATCTGACTACAAAACTGCGTTCCAATTCTCTGTACTCATACCTCCTATGGCGGAACGTTAGGAAAAGATGGTGTCCAAATTCACGACCAGAAACACCATCGCTACGTTTGTCAGCTACCTGATGATTACAGCCGTGTCGCTCCTGGGAATCAGTGAATATCCTGATGCGCGCAGTCAAACTATCCCTGTACTGGCGCTTTTCTTCCTTTTGATGTTTGTCCAGCCGCTGCTCCCGCCAAGCCGGAAAGGATTATCCACGATCTATATTACGCTCCAACTACTATTGATGGTTGCGCTCTATTTTATTGTCCCATTGGTTGATTACTGGGCGATCCTACTAATCCCAACAATTATTTATGCGGTGCATGTTTTTCGACTGGAAGTTGGCCTGATTTGGGTGGCTATCTTTTCAACGGTGGTCAGCATTATCATCGTCGATCGACATGGATTTGGAGTAGCCCTCGTCTATTTTGCTGCATATGTTTTTTTCGCTTCTTATGCCTTCCTATTGGAGAAAACGGAAAAGACGCAGGCCGAGAGCCAACAGCTTCTTGCAGAGTTACAGAAAAGCAATCGAAAGTTGACAGAGCTCGCTTTCAACGCAGAGGAGCTGGCGACGATCAAAGAACGCAACCGGCTGGCCCGAGAGCTTCACGATTCAGTCACCCAATCATTGTATAGCTTGACCCTGCTGTCGGCCGGCTGGCGGCGGTTGGCCGTTAAAGGGCAGTTGGCCAGCGTGGAGGATTCCTTTGCCGAGATAGAAGAAGTCGCCCAGCATGCGCTCAAGGAAATGCGTCTCCTGATCTACGAACTGCGGCCGCCGGCGCTGGAAAAAGAAGGTCTGCAGGGCGCGTTGCACCACCGGCTAAACGCTGTCGAGAAGCGGGCTGGTGTGGAGGCGCACCTGGTGACGGATGAGGTGCTAGACCTGCCACCAGAAGTGGAAGAAGCGCTTTACGCAATTGCTGTTGAAGCGCTAAACAACTCCTTGAAGCATGCGGCGGCGACCAGTGTAACGGTGCAGCTTCAAACTCAGGACGGGTGTGTCAAAATGGAAGTGGTAGATAATGGCCGGGGCTTCGATCCTCGCCGAATTGAGGAAACCAGGGGCATGGGCTTGAAGAGCATGAGAGAAAGAGTTGAGCAATTGGATGGTGCTTTGGAAATAGTTTCGATGCCGGGCGCAGGCGCCAGCATCAAGGTCGAGGTAACGGCATGACTCAAACAATTCGCATCTTTGTGGCCGATGACCACGCCATTGTGCGTAAAGGTCTGCGCACCCTGATTGCCGGCGAGTCAGGGATGGAGCTGGTTGGGGAAGCGGCGGATGGCATGGAGGCCGAGGTCAAGATTCGCTCCCTCCACCCAGACGTTATCCTGATGGATCTGGTGATGCCCCGCCAAGACGGCCTGGAAACGATTGTTCAGATTAAGGAAGAGCAGCCGGACGCACGCATTATGGTGTTGACCAGTTTTGCCGAAGAAGAAAAGGTGTTTGCTGCCATTAAAGCAGGTGCGCAGGGGTACCTGTTAAAGGATTCCTCACCAGACCAGTTGGTACAGGCCATCCGAGATGTGTATCGGGGCGAATCGTCTCTACATCCCACAATCGCTTTGAAACTGATTCGGGAGTTGAGACAGCCTTCGGACCTACCGCTCACGGATGACCCACTCACGGACCGTGAAGTGGAGGTAGTCAAGCTGGTGGCCCAGGGGCTGACCAACCAGGAAATTGCTGGCAGATTGGTTATTAGCGAACGAACAGTGGGCAACCACGTCGGAACCATACTTAGCAAGTTGCATCTGGCCAACCGTACTCAGGCCGCCTTATACGCCTTGCGCAAAGGCCTTGCCAGCCTGGATGAGGAATGAAGCGGTAGCATAGGTATTTTTACTTAACTCGAATAGTGGAGACTGCTCAAAAGGGCAGTCTCTTTTTTGTTCTTTTTTCACGGGGGGAAATGAGCGGTTCTCCTGATGTGGTCAAGCCATTGGAACTGTATTCTTAAATCAATAAACCAAACAAGGAAGAATTATGATTCCTAAAGTCACTGCCATTGTGATCGCCCAACCAGACCGCTTCCGGGAAAGTATCCAAGTATTGTTGGTCTCCATCCCCCAGATCGATGAAGTCCTGTCAGTTGGGAGCATCACAGACGCATTGAGTCTGGCACTGAATTTTACTCCGTCTATGGTGATCCTGGACCATCAAGTTGCCAGCATCGATCTTCTTTCTACGCTCAAGCTGCTCCGTGATGCCTGGCAGGGAGCAAGTCGAATCGTCTTGGTGGAAGACAAAGACGAATTTCAACAGGCAATGGATCTTCACACTGACCTGGTTTTATTGAAGGGCTTTAGTGCTTCGAAGTTCATTGATTCAGTTGAAAAGCTACTCAAAAATCGCTAATCCAACCTGGTTATCCGATAAATGAGGTCTAAATGCAAAAATCGAAATGGAAGATAACGATGTATTCAAACCAAATCTATTCAAAACATACAAAGGAGATACAAATGAAAACCAAAATTATCCAAATCATTTCAGGCTTGATGCTGGTGGCGATTGTCCTTGGCGCGGCATCTCAACCGGCGCTTGCAATTGCTTCGACGCCGGCGACTGTCTTGGAGCAAAATGAAACCAAGCCATCCGGCCCCATTGATCCGGCTGAGTTCGAAGCTTTCCTTGACGCTTACCTGGCCGAACAGATGGCAGCCCACCACATTCCCGGTGCGGTCTTCACCATGGTCAAAGATGGCCAGGTCTTCTTCTCCAAAGGGTACGGCTACGCCGACCTGGAAAAGCAGACGCCCATGGATCCCGAAGATACCGTGCTGATCAACGCCTCATTGGCTAAGGCCTTTACGGCCGTTGGCGTCTTGCAGCTCAATGAGCGCGGCTTAATTGACCTGAATGAGGATGTTCGACCCTATTTCACCGAGTTTCCGCTCAAGACCAATTTCGACGAACCGATGACCTTTGCCAACCTGCTGACCAACACCGAGGGCTTCGAATCTCGCATGATTGGCATGGGCGCCCGCAGCGAAGAGGACCTGCTTCCGCTGGGGGAGCTGATCAACACGTACAGCGCGACCCAAATCTATCCGCCTGGCGCATACATGACCTACAACGACTACGCCTCGAATTTGAGCGGCTACCTGACCCAGGAGATCAGCGGCGTGCCTTTCTCGCAGTATATGTCCGAGAATATTCTGCAGCCTCTGGGCATGACCAGCAGCGCCATTGTGCAGGCCACGCCGGAGGAACTGGCCGACCGCTTGATCGTTGGTTATGAGTACGAAGACGGTCAACAAGAACCCGTGGGGCAGATATACACTCGCTACGCGCCCGGGGGAGGGCTGCGCACAACGGCCGCCGACATGAACCGCTTCATGCTCGCGCTACTGAACGGCGGCGAGTACAGCGGTGTACAGATCCTGACCCCATCCACCGTTGAGATGATGTTTACCCGGCAGTTCACGCCCCATGAGAAACTGGGCGGCATCTCCTATGGATTGTTGGAACATCTGGAGAACGGCCATCAGCTTTTCCTGCGAGACGGAGATGGCGTGGGTACTGCCAGCCGCATGGTTTTGTTCCCTGATCAGGATTTGGGCTTTTTCATCAGCTACAATTCCGGCTCCAGAGCCCTGCGCCTGGATTTCGTCAGCGCCTTCCTCGATGAGTACTTTCCTGCTGCAGGCCCTACTACCCCAGTCCCCATGGCGGGCTACCAGGAGCGCGTTGGGCAGTTTACCGGAAACTACCGCTCCTTTCAATTCGATGTTACCACTTTTGCCAAGTCGATGTTTCTCTTCTCGCAGTTGCTTGAAGTGACCGCTACCGATGACGGATATCTGTCGATTTCATCTACGGGACTGTGGGGTATTGAGGAAGATGCCATGGGCGGTTTTGTTGGCACCACCCAGTGGGTAGAGGTCGAGCCGCTGTACTTCGAGCGGATGGATGGTAACGGGCAGCTGGCCTTCGTCCAGGACGAATCCGGCCGCATCGTCCAGATGGTTTCCGGGCAGGGCTATCACAGCACCTTTGATAAGCTTCCCTGGTATGAAGCCCGATCTGTCCAGATTGTATGGATTGAACTGGTCGCGCTCCTGCTCCTCAGCATGCTCATTTTGACAACCCTAATTTGGCCGTTAGGAGCCTTGATCCGCAGATTACGCAAAGTATCGACTCAGAAGCCGATTTTATGGGGTGCAGTTGCCGCTCGCATATGGGCTACGCTGGTTGGCGGCATGTTTATGTTGTTCCTGGCCCGTTGTTTTGGTGTGTTGCTAGGCGGTATCACTCCGGCCTTCGTCTGGGGTGTTACTCCGGAAATGGTCGAAGCCCTGAATGGCATGTACCTGCCTGCTATCCTGGCGCTGGCATTGCCGATCTTTACCTTCCTGGCCTGGGTCAAAGGCTGGTGGAAGTTAGGCGCTCGCGTGCATTACACCCTCGTCACCATCGCTGTCTTTGCCGGTATCTGGTGGGCGAACTACTGGAACCTGATTGGGTTTAAGTTATGACCGTTACGTGAAAAGCCGCCCTCGCAAGCCTGGAGCTCTTTTTCAAATCCTTGGCCTTTGCAGTGCCCTATGGGGTGATGATCCTGGCCCAAGGAGCGATCGCTTCTGAAAAAGATTCCGGCACGGCCGCCTGGACGGTGTCTAAACTAGTGTTTCGTCAAACATCTTTTGCTGAATGGAATGAGCTGAATTTGCCGGAACCTTAGGTTTCGCTCGCGAGGTGTTTGCCCGTCAAACCTTGTTGGGCGAAACACTAGTTTCCGTTGCGATTTGAACCAAGAGGGCGTTTTCGCCCCTGAAAGACACTGTCTGATGGGATTCAGAATAATGATTCTGAGATGGGCCGGCTCATCCGGCGAAAGAGGCTGTTATGGACGATAGCATACTTACTCAACCTCAGTCTTCACGAGATTCGTTTAGAAGGCGCCTGAGGAACCCGCTTTTGCGTGTCGTTTCTACCTGGATATGGTGGGCCGTTGGGGCATTCCTGACCTTGGTGATCGTCGCCATATTGCTTTCGGGAAACGCGAGCGATTTGATAACTCTGATGAATGATAACCGCCATATGCTCGTCTATGTCGAGTTCGTATCAGTTGGTATGCTGCCAGTTCTTTACAGTTGGTATTGTAAAGACGATCTCGGTCGATATGGCTTCCAACGGCAGGGGTTCAGCCGGTCATTGCTGCTTTCGGAGGTTTTCGTAGCCATTATGTTTGCGATTGACTACCTGATGAACGGGCAGATCATGTCTGACAGTTGCCAGACGTTAGTCGTGTCCCGGCCTTGGAACTACTGGTACGAATTTCCAGCATCTTGGTATGGGGGGTGCTGGAGGTTTTCTTTGTCATCTGGCAGATTGACGATATTTTTGCGGGCCAGAGCCGACTCTTCACACTGAACCCGCAGAACTAAACACGCATTTTGGCATGCATTAATTTCTATAAAGCGCCTTCGAGTGTGTAAGGAATACGCCCTCAATCTTGACGATCTGATCGCCGTTCAAACTTTAGCAGCGTACCTTTAAGGGCTGTCTTCCAGGAACCGCATCTGGAAGTCAAAGGTCAGCAATTCGATGTTGAGATTGACACCTGTTTTGATGACTGTAGAATATTGAGAAGTCTACTCAATTTATGCCGGGAGGCTGATTTACAATAACGTTGCAAATCAGACCTCACGGATATTAACATAACCGCTAATTGTTAAAGGATTCTACCTCGAGTAGAATGACATTACGGACGTGATCCCGGTTTCCGGGGTTCACATCCGTGAGGTCAGGAGCT
>JABAOH010145082.1_pt1 | contig 17625 bp, 13 predicted proteins | sample 7062181 | NCBI WGS metagenome assembly JABAOH01 (sample SAMN14538630, study PRJNA623070) | marine sediment metagenome | biome: marine biome [ENVO:00000428]; feature: marine pelagic biome [ENVO:01000023]; material: deep marine sediment [ENVO:00002113]; isolation source: pool of 5 deep marine... | reverse complement strand
GGCCCCGCTGCCGAAGGTGCGCGTCTCGCCGTCGCGTAGGTCGTTCAGATCAAACCGTTCGGCGTCCTCATCGCTCATGAAGACGGCGTTGCCACGAACGGCGTGGACGTTGCCGGACTTGCTCACCCATTTGCCCTTGCGCTCGCCGGCCGTCGTGACGCCGGCGGCCAGGCCCAGGACCAGACAGGCCAGGCCAAACCCCTGGATCAAGTGCTTCATCGAGAATTCCTCCAACCGTCAAAAGGTTTTGATTCCTGACATTCAGGCGCCGAAAACGGCGACGGTGGGGTTTGAAGCAGAGACCATGCCATCTCGGAGATGAACTAAATCGTTGGATTCCCGGCGTTTCGGGGCGCCGGACGTCCGGCCCCCCACCCCATCCGGGCTGTGCCGGTCCCAATTGGGGCAATCGAATGTAAGGGAATTATAGCTTTATTTGTACCTAGTCACCCCAGCGACGTGTTCGTATATAGGAAAAGGATGTCGAACCCCGGGCTTTTGGGTTAGGGGCGCTTTCGGCCCGACTCATGGCAGAATGCTCGGTTTCAGGACGCCGGCACGGGTCCGCGGACAGGAACTCGAAAGGTTCTTAGAAACATGCAGGTTGCCTTCGATAGCGATGTGACCCTGCGCTCTCGTTTCGAGTGCAAATACATCATCTCCCCCGCCTCCGTTCCGGCGATGCGCGAGTTCATCCAGCCGTTCATGGCGCCCGATCGCTACGCGGCACGCTGGCAGGACAACCGCTACGCGATCTGCAGCTTGTACCTGGACGGGCAGGACCTCGGTCTGTACCAGCAGACCGTCGGGGGCGAGAAGAATCGCTTCAAGCTGCGTATCCGGACCTACGACGACCACCCCGAATCGCCCGTCTTTTTCGAGGTCAAGCGCAAGCTCAACAGCATCGTGTCGAAACACCGCGCCGCGCTGAGCCGCGACGAGGCGGCCCAACTGCTGCACCGCGGGGTCAACGGCTGGATGGAGGGTCTTCCGGACACGGCGGTTGATGATCTGAATAACTTCGCGCTGTACGCGGATTTGACCGACGCGCGGCCCCTGGTCCGGGTGAAGTACATGCGTGAGGCGTACGAGTCGCGCGGAGGCGACCCGGTCCGCATCACGATCGACACGGATCTGATGCATGCCGTCACGTTGGATCACGACCTGGGCCACGAGACCGGACGCTGGGTCACCACGCCGGTCGCGGGCACGATCCTGGAGCTCAAGTTCACCGAGCGCTATCCCGAGTGGATCGCCGATCTGGTAAGGGCGTTCGGGCTGAAACAACAACCGGTCCCGAAATACGTGATGTCCGTGGACCACCTGTTGCTCGAAGGCCGCGAGGCGGCCCTGACGATGGCGGGGTTCTTTCTCCCGCCGCGGACGGCTTGACGATGGAAGGATTGGTCGAAGCGCTCAGCGGGCCGGCGGGGGGAGGCGATTTTTCCCTCGAGTCGACGTTGCTGGCTTTGTTGCTCGCCTTCGTGCTGGGCCAGGTGATCGCCTGGACTTACGCCTGGACGCACAGCGGGCTGTCTTACTCTCGCTCGTTCACCCAATCGCTGGTGCTGATGACCCTCGTCGTCTCGCTGGTGATGTTCGTCATCGGCAACAGCATCATCACCGCGTTCGGCCTGCTCGGCGCCCTGGCGCTGATCCGCTTCCGCAACGTGCTCAAGGACACGCGGGACACGGTGTTCGTGTTCATCGCGCTCGTGGTCGGCATGGCCGTCGGCTCGCAACGCTACCTCGTCGCGATCCTCGGCACCGTCGCGTTGCTGCTGGCCGTCTGGTACATGAATGTGACGCGCTTCGGCACGCTCGGTCGTTACGACGGTTACCTGACGGTTCGCGTTTCCCGGGCGGGCATGGGCCGCCGTGAATCCACGGATCTGCTGGAGCGCTTCTGTCGCGCGATCAAACCGATCTCGACGCGCCAGAGCGGTGAGGAAGAGAGCGCCGAATTCGTCTACCAGGTCGGTCTGCGCGATAGAGATCGTAGCCCCGAGTTGCTGACCGCCCTGCGAGGCCTGGACCACGTGACCCACGTTTCCCTCGTCTTGCGTAGCGAACTATCCGAGGTTTAACCGTTGACACCCGCTGACAACAGTCCGATCGTCACGCCGCAGGCGCAACGCATCGCGAACTTCAAGCAGCGCTCGCTGCCGGTCATCGTGTGGTCGGTGTGCGCGGTGCTCTGTGTGGTGCTGCTGACGAATCGGGCCCGCAGCTACCAGTACATCGGCCTCGCTCAGGCGCCGCAGTACGAGGTCTCGGCCACGGCGACCGGTACGATCGACTCACTCGTGGTTTCTCTGTTCCAGGATGTGCAGGCGGGTGAGGTCGTGGCGACGCTCGACGAACGCCCGGTGCTCGCGACGATCGAGACGGCGAACGCCACGATCGGGAAGCTGCAGGCCGATCTCGAGGCCGCGAAGGCACAGATGCTCAGCGGCTCCGGCAGCGGGCTCGCCGACGTCAACGCCGACCTGCGCCGGTTCCAGATCGACGAGGAAGATCGCCGTCTGGCCGCGTTGTCGTTGCGCGTGGTCATCGAGAGCGACGAGGTGGAGCGCGGCCGGTTGTGGCTCGACGTCGAGCGCAACCGGCAGCTGCTGGAGGACGGCATCATCGGCCAGGCGTTCTTCGACATGGTCAAGGCCGCACACGACGTCGTCGACACACGTCTGACGAAGAACAAGATCCTGCTGTCGCAGACCGAGGAGGAGTACCGCGTGGCGCGCGAACGGCGCGAAGAGTATGAAGCCGACCTGGCGGTGATCCCTGCTGCCGCACCCCAATTGCGACCGCTGCAGGAAGCGATCACGATCGAGGCGGCGCGGCTCCGCGAGATCCAGGTCCAGCGTGCCAGCCTCGTGCTGCGCAGCCCGGTGGACGGCCGGGTCTCGAGCGTGTTCGGCCGCCAGGGGCAAGCGGTCATCCCCGGCGAGCCCGTCGTGATGATCTCCGAGCGGACCGTCAACGAAATCGTCGCGTATCTCGCGGAAGCCGACGGCTTGCGGGTCCAGGAGCAACAGCCCGTACGGCTGGTCAGCCATACACGACCCGGCGTCGTCTCCGACTCCGTCGTGCTGAGAGTGAGCCCCGGCATCGAGATACTGCCGCAACGCCTGTGGCGAAACCCGCAGGTGGCCGACTACGGGCGTGCGGTGGTGATCGCCCCGCAACCCGCCATGAGGCTGACTCCCGGCGAGACGATCGAGGTCCGATTCCGTTCGCGCTGACCGTCTCGGGCTAGTATCCCGGCCATGGATCGGTCTCTGCCCGCCCTGGGTGCGCCACGTTGGGTACCGCTGAGTTACCTGGGCCTGGCCCATCTGGGGCTCGCTTGCGCCTGTGTGGTGACCGTCCGGGATCCGTCGCTGATCGCGGGCTTCTTCTACCACCCGAAGATGATCGCGGTGGTCCACGCGCTGACGGTGGGCTGGATCAGTTCCTCGCTGATCGGAGTTCTGTACCTCGCGGTCGGGCGGCTGGGGTTCCGCGCGACGCGGCTGGACGGCTGGCTCTTCGTGGCCTGGGCCACCGGGGCCGGCGGGCTGGCCAGCCACTTCTGGATCGAAGAGGTCAGTGGAATGGTCTGGTCGGCGGGCCTGCTGGCGATCGCGATTCTCGTGATCGCCGCGAGGTTCGGCATGGCACTCGCGGCGACCGACGTTTCGGCGGCGCTGAAGTTCCCGCTCAACCTCGCGTGGCTCAACCTGCTGGCCACCGCGTTCGTCGGTTTCCTGATCGGCGTCAACAAGACGGAGACGATCCTGCCGGGGTACAGCCTGCACAACGTCTTCGCTCACGCCCATCTGGCCGCGCTCGGCTGGGCTTTCCTGACCGTCATCGCTCTCGCCCATCTGTTCCTGTTGCTTCACGCTCACGGGCCGTTTCGCGCGGCCCGGTGGAACCTTCACGGGGCGTTGCTGACGCAAGTCGGCGCCGCCGGGATCTTCGTATCGCTGCTCCTCGGCGAGCCGTATGTGCTCGGCTTCAGCGCCGCCGCGCTGGTTGGCCTCGTACTCTGCGTGGGCACTCTGGTAGCCCATGCACGAAACAGCCGCCCGCCGCTGGGTCGAGCCGTTGCCCTGCCGTGGATCCTGGGGTTCCTCGGTCTCGTGTTGGCCGCGGTCCTCGGCCAGGCGCTCCTGCGAGACGTTTTCGGCGATACGGAGCCCGACTGGATCATGGCCTACGGGGTGGCCGGACTGCTCGCCGGACTGGGGTCGATGGTCCTCGGACTGATGATGCTATGGCTGCGCCGGTTGAGCGTGGGCGCGGCGCGCGCCTGGCCGCCTGTCCTCTGCTGGTCGATCGCAACCGGGTTGCTGCTCGCCGGCCTGACGGCCGACCGCCACGGGGCTATCACCGCCGGCGCGACCGTCCTGCTGGTTGCCGTCGTGTGGAACGGCCGCTCGTTGTTGTCTTCCGCCCGGACCGGCTAGCTCACGTGCGGCGGATGTATTCGAAGTCGATCGGTTTGTGGTTGATCCCGCGGGCCGGCGCGGCGAGCCATTGGGCCATCTTGCCCCGTTCGAGCACGGGTTTCATGAGGTTCTTGATGTAAGCCTTGTCGGCGTCGCCGGGCAGCCATTCGTTGCGCATCGCGTTGAACTGCTCCTCGGTGATCGGGTTGCCGGCAAGGTCGAAGTGCCGTCCGGCGTGCAAGCCCATTTTTCGGTTGAAGCGACGGTTCGGCAGGCTCAGCGTGTAGTCGATCCCGGCTTCCTTGATGATCTTGTTCCAGCGCGCCACGCCACGTTCGTTGTCGTCGACATAGGCGTCGCGCAGGATCTCGTTCATCGCGTTTCGCAGCGGGACTTCCTTGGTGACGAGTTGCTCGTCCTCGAGTATCTCCATGTTGTAAACGCCTTCCATCGCCAGATGGTCGTCGAATTTCTTGGCTTCGTGGGCACGCCCCTTGAGCCCCGAGGCGAAGTAGTCGGCCGCGTTGGAGGAGATCTCGCCGCCGAACAGGTCGAGGCTCGAGGAGTACCAGAAGTTGATGTAGCGCTGGATCGTGTCGAGGTCGATGCCGCCCTGCGCGCGCGCGTCCTCGTTGGGATCCTCCTTCATCAGCTCGCAGGCGCGCTTGACGACCCGACCGACGCCGGTCTCGCCGACGAACATGTGGTGCGCTTCCTCGGTCAGCATGAAGCGCGTCGTGCGGGAGAGCGGATCGAAGCCGCTCTCGGCCAGCGCCAGCAGCTGGTACTTGCCGTCGCGGTCGGTGAACATCGTGAACATGAAGAACGACAGCCAGTCGTCGATCGGCTCGTTGAACGTGGTCAGGATGCGCGGCTTGTCGAAGTCGCCCGAGCGGCGCTCGAGCAGCTCCTCGGCCTCCTCGCGGCCGTCGCGGCCGAAGTGGGCGTGCAGCAGGTAGACCATCGCCCACAGGTGGCGGCCCTCCTCGACGTTGACCTGGAACAGGTTGCGGCAGTCGTACATGCTCGGCGCGCAGGCGCAGAGCAGCCGCTGCTGCTCGACGCTGGCCGGCTCGGTGTCACCCTGAGTGACGATGATGCGCCGCAAGTGGTTGCGGAATTCACCGGGCACTTCCTGCCAGGCGGGCTTGCCGTAGTCGTCGCCGCACGGGATGCGGCGGTCCTGCTCCGGCTCGGCCAGGAAGATGCCCCACTTGTAGTCGGGCATCTTGACGTAGTCGAAGTTGGCCCAGCCCTTCGAGTCGACGCTGATCGCGGTGCGCAGGTAGATGTCGTCGGCCTGGAAGTCGGCCGGGCCGGCGTCCTTCCACCACTTGATGTAGTTCGGCTGCCAGCGCTCGAGCGCCCGCTGCAGGCGCCGGTTCTGGGAGAGGTTCACGTTGTTGGGGATCTTCTCGAACAGCTGCATCAAGTCCTCCTGTAGTCGAACTCGGGTCGTTCGGGTTGGCCGTAGAGCGTCAGGGCGCCGCTCTCGCCGACGGCGTTGGGGCGCTGGAAGATCCAGTTCTGCCACGCGGACAGCCGGCCGAAGATCTTGCTGTCGCAGTTCTCGGCGCCGGGGAAGCGCAGGCTCGCCTCCATCCCGGTCAGCGCGTCGGGCGAGATGCTCGCGCGTTCCTCGATGGCAAGCCGCACCTCGTCTTCGTAGTCGATGTCATCGGCGACGACGGTCATCAAGCCGGCGTCCTCCGCGTCGGCGGGATCGTAGCGCTGCTGGCCGGAGAGGATCTTGCCGGGCCGGTCGGGCTCGGCATAAAACCGCACCTCGAGACGTGAGGGACCGTGCGACATCGCGTATGCGCCGCCGTTGAGCGGGCTGACCGCGATCTCCACGGGGTTGTCGGGATCGTCCAGCATGTAAGAGCGATCGGCGGCCAGCGCGAGCTCGAACAAAGTCCCGGCGAAGCAACTCCCCGGTTCCACGAGCGCGAAGATGGACTTCGCCGTGAGGTCGAGACGGCGCAGCGTGCGGGCGATCAGCAACCGCACCTCGTTCACGAACCAATCGTCGCGCTGCTCGTCGAGGACGCGATCGACGGCCAGGACGTTGTCGATCTCGCCCGTCGTCTTGATCAGGATCAACCCGATGTCGTGCTCGTTGATCCGCAAATGGCACAAGGCATCGTCCAGTTCGCGAAACGCCGCGAGCGGCCACCACGACGCACCGAGCCCGCGGATCGCGTCGGCGTCCGCGGGGCCTGGTCCGTCCGGCGCCTTGACGGTCAGCGTCGCCGTGCGTGCGCCGCGATCCAGATCGACTGCGACGTGTGCGTAAACGATCCGATCGTCTTCGACGGTCTTGTCCAGCGGCGTCAGCTCGACTCCGGTCTCGGAGCGTGCCGGCGACGACTGCGCCAGTTTCAGGGCGCGTTCCGTGACGGCGTCGTTGAACTTGCTGCGCGGAGCGATGGCGTCGACGAGACCCCAACGCACGGCGCGCTTGCCCTTGACGCCCTCGGCCGTCGTGCAGAACACGTCGGCGAGGTCGCGGCGGACCTTGCGCTTGTCGACCAGCCGGGTCAGCCCGCCGGTGCCGGGCAGCACCGCGAGCAGCGGCGTCTCGGGGAGACTCACCGCGGAGTTGCCGTCGTCCACGAGGATGATCTCGCTGCATGCAAGCGCCAGCTCGTAACCGCCTCCGGCGCAGGGGCCGTTGAGCGCGGCGAGGTAGTGCTGGCCGCTGCCCTGCGTCGCGTCCTCGATGGACAGCCGGGTCTCGTTGGTGAACTTGCAGAAGTTGACCTTGAAGGCGTGCGTCGACGAGCCGAGCATGTGGATGTTCGCGCCGGCGCAGAAGATCCTCTCGCTTGCTCCGCCGATGATCACGCAGCGCACGCCCGGATACTCGAAGCGCAACCGTTGGATCGCGTCCTGGAGTTCGATGTCCACCCCGAGGTCGTACGAATTGAGCTTCAACTGGTAGCCCGGACGGAGTCCTTGATCCTCCTTTACATCGAGGCTCAGCCGTGCGATCGCACCGTCGATGTCCAGGTGCCAGTGTTTGTAGCGATCGGGAGATGTTTCGAACGAGATGGGCGGGTAATCCTGGGTTTCCGTGGCCACGTTAGAGTCCTCCGAAGGAGGCATTATACTGCATTGAATTTCGGTTTTCCGAAACTCTTTTCATGCACTATAATGCACCCATGTCGAACGCCGACCGGGAATCGAATCTCTTGCAGGCGTTGGCTCGCCGTGTCCGACGGCGCCGTGACGCCCGCGGGTGGAGCCGCGAGGAGCTCGCCCGCCGCTCCGGTCTTTCGGTCCGTTTCCTGGCCCGGGTGGAATCGGGTGACGGTAACATTTCCGTTCGCCGGCTGGAAGCCGTCGCCCACGCACTCGACACCTTCCCGGACCGCCTGCTCAGGCCGGCGACTCACGAGACCCCCATCGTCGCGCTGACCGGACTGCGTGGCGCGGGCAAGAGCACCGTCGGACCGCGCCTCGCCCGCGCGTTGGGGCTCCCGTTCATCGAGATGGACGCGTTGATCCGACAGCGCGCGGGACTTCCCCTCGGCCAGATCTTCGAGCTACACGGCGAGCGGTACTACCGTCGGCTGGAAAGCGAGACGCTCGAGGGCATCCTCCGCGGCGGCAACCCGGCGGTCGTGGCTACCGCCGGCGGCGTCGTGAACGAACCGTCCACGTGGGAGCGTCTGTGCGACGAGACCCGTGTGATCTGGTTGCGGGCGACTCCCGAGGACCACTGGAATCGTGTGGTTGAGCAGGGGGACCGGCGGCCGATGGCCGACAATCCGGCGGCGATGGACCAGTTGCGCGCGCTGTTGCGGGCCCGCGAGGCGGCCTACAGCCAGGCCTGGTTGGCTGTGGACACGCACGGCAAGAACCCGGCCGCGGTCAGTCGCGAAATCGAACGGGCGCTGCGGGACAAGTAACCGGCTCCAATTCGGCAGTCATGGCGCGGGCGGCGTGAAGATCACCAGGTACTGATACTTGAGGAGCCGGCTGTTTGTCGTGACGGTCCAGCCGTCCCCTTTCATCTCGGCGATCAGCGTCGACAGGGACAGACGTTCCTCGACCGGCGGAGCAATCGGAATCTCCCCGTCGTGCCAATCGACGATCACGAAGCGTCCGCCGGGCTTGAGCGCCCGCCGGACGGAATCCAGCGCCGGGCCCCTTTTGCCGAACCGATGCCAGGTGTTGACGGCGAGCACGAGGTCCAGCGTCCCGTCGGTGGGCAGCCCCAGGTCGCCGTCGGTCGCCTGAACGACGACCGTGTTGTCGAAGAAGTGCCCCTCGTTCTCCCGTTCCAGGTATCGCACCAGACGGGCATCGGTTTCAACTGCGTAGATCCTGCCCGTCGCCCCGACGAGCTGGGACAGGCTATTCGTGAAGTAGCCCATCCCGGCACCGATGTCGGCGATCTTCTCCCCCTCTCGCACGGCCAGGAGGCCGATCACGCGGTCGGGACGTTGCCACTCGTAGCGCGAGGGGCCCGCCAGGAGTTCGGCCCCCTCGGGCTTGTCGTAACTGGTGGAGACCTTGGATCCACCACCCTGCTGGGATCCGACCGGCGGCGCGCCGACACCGACCAACACCAGCCCCAAGACGACCAACCCGAACCGCTTCATCCCTCGAACCTCCAGAAACCGTGCCTTTTTATCCCGCCTGGGACCACCGGGACCGATGCGATATAGTACGCGCTCTTACCCGGGCGCGCCCGCCGGACGGGATTCTGCGCGCGGAGAGCTGATCGTGGGCCAAATCGAAGTTTTCAAATCCGTCCCCGTGGCACGCCTGCGCGACCTGATCGAGCTGGGCAAACCGCGCCTTTCCATGCTCGTGCTGTTCACCGCCGCGACCGGACTCGCGGCGGCCCCGGCGGTCGACTCGGCGTGGCGTGGCGTGGTCTTCGTGATCGCCACGGCATGCCTGGTGGTTGCGGCCAACACGTTGAACTGCTGGATCGAACGCGAGATCGACGCACGCATGCGGCGCACCTGCGAGCGCCCGCTCCCGACCGGCCGGCTCGAGCCTCAGGTCGCGCTCGCCTCGGGTAGCTTCCTCGCGGTGGTCTCGCTCACCACGCTGGCACTGGTGACCAACCCCCTGACCACGATCCTCGGCCTCACGGCGTTGGTCAGTTACGCGGCCGTCTACACCCCGCTGAAGCGCTTCACCCCGTGGTCGGTGATCGTCGGCGCGGTCCCCGGGGCCCTCCCGCCGTTGATGGGTTGGACCGCGGCCACGGGAGACTTCGGTCTCGGCGGCTGGTATCTGTTCGGTGTCCTGTTCTTCTGGCAGCTCCCGCACTTCGTCGCGATCTCGGTCTACCTACGGGAGGACTTCATGCGCGGCGGTCTACGCGTCATGTCCGTCGCGTTCTCACCGTCGACCGTACGGCGCTACATCTTCGTGTTTACGGTCGTTTTGGTCGCCTGGAGCCTGCTCCCCCAGCTTCTCGGGCTCGCCGGTACCGTCTACACCGTGGTCGCATCGGTCCTGGGCGTGGTGTTCCTGATGTATTCGGCGGCGGGGCTTCGACGCTCCGCCGGCGACGCCGAGGCTCGCAAGGTCTTTCTTTGGTCGCTGCTCTACCTGCCGTTCCTGATCGTCGCCTACCTGCTCGGTTAATTCCGGCGAATCACTTTGATAGAGTCTGCTCTCCGACCCGGGGAGGGAACCGCCATGCTGCAAAAAAGAAGGCGTGCGTTCGTCGCGTTGTTCGTTGTCGTGGCCGCCCTGGCGTGGATCACCTCCGCGCAGGACGGCGGTGACACGACGGTTCAGGCGCCGGAGGCGGGCTGGCTGACACTGCTTCCCCCGGTGCTCGCCATTCTCGTCGCGCTGGTCTTCCGACAGGTCGTTCCCGCCTTGTTCGGCGGAATCTGGGTGGGGGCGTGGATCGTCTACGGCGACCCGTTCACCGGCTTGCTTCGAACGATCGACAAATATGCGGTGGAAGCGCTGGCCGATCCGGACCGGGCGAAGATCGTCCTGTTCACCCTGCTGCTCGGCGGGATGGTCGGGGTGATCTCGAAGTCCGGTGGGACACGGGGACTGGTCCAGTCGATCGCGCCGTATGCGACGAACTCGCGTCGCGGCCAGGTCGTGACCTGGCTGCTCGGCGTCGCGGTCTTCTTCGACGACTACGCCAACACGCTGCTGGTCGGCAACACGATGCGACCGGTCACGGACAAGCTGCGGATCTCTCGCGAGAAGTTGGCCTACATCGTTGATTCGACGGCCGCGCCCGTTGCCAGCATCGCGTTGATCTCGACCTGGATCGGTTACGAGGTGTCGTTGATCGGCCAGTCGCTCGAGGAGATGGGCCGCACCGAGGAACCTTACGCGATCTTCCTCCAATCTCTGCCCTACAACTTCTACCCGGTGCTCGCACTGGTGTTCGGCATCATGATCGCTACCACGCGCCGCGACTTCGGTCCGATGCTCAAGGCCGAGCGACGCGCCGCCTCCGGCAAGGTGCTTGCCGACGGCGCCGTCCCGCTGGCCGACTTCGAGGGCAAGTCGTTGGCTGCCGTCGAGGGCAAACCGCTTCGCTGGATCAACGCGGCCGTCCCGGTCGGGCTCGTACTCGTGGTCGCGTTCGTGGCGCTTTGGTTCACCGGCCGGGCGAACCTCGTCGCGGACGGGAATCCCGCGGGGACCGCAGGGTTGTTCTCGCTCGGGCTCGAAGGGCTGGGTTCCGTCTTCAGCGCCGGTGCCTCGTACAACGCGCTGATGTACGCCTCCATCGCGGGCTCTGCCTCGGCATTGATCCTGGCGGTCGGTCAGCGCATCTTCCCGTTGGGCACCGGGCTCGCCGCGTGGATCGACGGGATGAAGAGCATGATGCCGGCGATGGTGATCCTGATCCTGGCCTGGGGTATCGGCAACGTCTGTTCGGACCTCCAGACCGCAAACTATCTCGTCGCTCAACTGTCGGATTCGCTCAACCCGGGCTACCTCCCCGCACTCGTCTTTTTCCTCGCTGCCGTGACCGCGTTCGCGACGGGGACGTCGTGGGCCACGATGTCGATCCTGATCCCTCTCGCCGTTCCCACCGCGGTCGGCGTGTCGCAAAGTGCCGGGTGGGACGCTACCTCGACCCACGGGATCATGCTCGGCGCGGTCTCCTCGGTGCTCGCCGGCGCCATGTTCGGCGATCACTGCAGCCCGATCTCGGACACCACCGTGCTGTCCTCGATGGCCTCCGGCTGCGATCACGTCGACCACGTCCGCACCCAGCTACCCTACGCGGTGACCGTTGCCGTCGTCGCGCTCATCGTCGGTTACCTGCCGGCGGGATTCGGTCTATCGCCGTGGATCGGGCTGCTGCTGGGTTCCGCGGTCCTGTATGCGCTCCTGCGTTTCGTGGGGCGTCGCGGCGACTGACGCCGAGGTTGTTCGGACGACCCGACCCGCGCTAACGTGACCCCGCTCCACTGGAGGGGAATGCCGATGCGCCAACAGATATTCGACTACCTCGTTTCTGCCGGATTCGGAGAGGCCGCCGCGGCGGCGATCCTGATCGCCGGGACGCTGGTGGCGCTCGCGCTGTTGGCCTGGATCGCCAACCTGGTCGCGCGCCAGATCATCCTCGCCGCGGTGGAGCGCCTCGTCCGCCGCACCAAGACCGACTGGGACGATGCGCTGGCCGAGCGCAAGGTCTTCGCGCGCTTCTCGCACCTGGCACCCGCGCTGGTCTTCTGGGCGGGCGCCGCGATGGCGTTCGAGGAGATGCCCGGGCTGATCGACGTCGTGCGACGGCTGGCCGAGGTCTACATGATCCTGGTCGGCCTGCTCGCGCTGAGCGCCTTCCTGGACGCCGCCCAGGACATCTATCGCAAGTTCGATGTCTCGCGGCGCATCCCTATCCGCGGCTACATCCAGGTGGCCAAGATCCTGGCCTCCATCGCCGCCGGCGTGATCGTTCTCTCGTTGCTGTTGCAGAAGTCGCCGCTGGTGCTGTTGACCGGCATGGGTGCCTTGACGGCGATTCTGTTGCTGGTGTTCAAGGACGCGATCCTCGGTCTGGTCGCCGGCATCCAACTCGTCGCCAACGACATGGTGCGGCCCGGCGACTGGATCGAGATGCGCAAGTACGGCGCCGACGGCGACGTCATGGAGGTCTCGCTGACGACGGTCAAGGTGCGCAACTGGGACAAGACCGTCACGACCGTGCCGACCTACGCGCTGATCTCGGACTCGTTCAGGAACTGGCGCGGCATGACCGAGTCCGGTGGGCGTCGCATCAAGCGCTCGATCTCGATCGACGTGGACAGCATTCGCCATTGTGACGACGAGATGCTCGACCGTTTCGAAAAGGTGCACCGCATCCGTGACTACGTGCGCGAGACGCGGGCGAAGATCGAACAGAACAACCGCGACGCCGGGATCGACGGTTCGGTGCCGGTGAATGGGCGCCGGATGACGAACATCGGAACCTTCCGCAAGTACATGGAGGCGTACCTCCGTGAGCTTCCGGACGTGCATCCCGACATGACGTTCCTGGTGCGGCAATTACAGCCGACCGACCGCGGTCTGCCGATCGAGATCTATCTGTTCAGCAAGGACCAACGCTGGGTTCAGTACGAGGCGATCCAGGCGGACATCTTCGATCACTTCTTCGCCTCGCTCGAATTCTTCGAGCTGCGTGCGTTCCAGCTTCCCAGCGGGCATTCGCTCGCGGCCTCGGCCCCGGCCGGCCGACGATGATCGGATTGCGCCGCGAGGACAAGAACGAGTGGGAACGCCGCGTCGCGCTGACACCCGATCACGTCGCCGAGCTGGTGCGTGACGCCGGGGTGGCGCTGCGGGTCCAGCCCTCCGTCAACCGCGCTTTCGCCGATGTCGACTACACCGCCGCAGGCGCGGACCTCGACGACGATCTCGACGAATGCGACGTGATCCTCGGAATCAAGGAAGTCCCCACCGAACGGATCCTGGCCGGTAAGACGTACCTCTACTTTTCGCACACGACCAAGGGCCAGGACTACAACATGCCGATGTTGCGCCGGTTGATCGAGTCAGGGTGCACCCTGATCGACTACGAGCAGATCACCGACGACCGCAACAAGCGGTTGATCTTCTTCGGACGCTACGCCGGCTACGCCGGGATGATCAACACGTTGTGGGCCCTCGGTCGTCGGCTCGAATCCGAGGGGCACTCAACCGCGTTCGCGAGGATCCGGCTGGCGCACGACTACTCGAGCCTCGACGAGGCGACGCACCACATCGCGCGGGTCGGAGAGAACCTACGTCACACCGGCGTGTCGCCGTCCTTGCGTCCGATCGTCTGCGGTTTCACCGGCTCCGGTAACGTATCGCTCGGCGCACAGGAGATCTTCGACCGCCTGCCGACGCTGGATGTCGCCCCGGAGGATCTCGCCGACCTGATCGCCGACCCGGAGCGACCGCGCAACGTCCTCTACAAGGTGCAGTTCGGCCGTGAGCACCGTTTCGTACGGCGCGACGGGGATGGGTTCGACGGCGAGGAGCTCGCCGCGCACCCCGAACGCTACGAAAACGGCCTCGTACGATGGTTGCCCCACATGACGATGCTGGTGCACGGGGCGTTCTGGACGCCCGGACAGCCGCGCTTGGTCGGTCTCGACGATCTCGACAGGCTGTGGTCTCGGGGAGAGCCGAAGCTCCGCGTCATCGCGGATATCAGCTGCGACATCGGCGGAGGCAGCGCGGCCACGGTCAAGGCGACGACCCCCGGAAACCCCGTGTACGTGTTCGATCTCGACAGGCGGGAGGCCTTCGATGGTGTCCGCGGCCGCGGCCCGGTGATCATGGCGGTCGACAATCTCCCCTGCCAGCTCGCGGCCGAGTCGAGCGAACATTTCGGCGACACGCTCGTTCGCTGGATCCCGCTGCTCGACCGCTGCGCCTGGCGACGCCCGCTCGAGGAGTTGGGCCTGCCGGAGTCGATCCGCCGTGCCGTGATCGTGCATCGCGGTGACCTGACGCCGCGGTTCGAGTACCTCCGAACGTCGCTCGACGCGGGATAGGCGGACGCGACGTGCAGAAGGTGTTGGTGCTGGGTGCGGGCTTGGTCAGCCGGCCGATCGTGCAGTATTTCCTGGATCACGACGGCCGCGACCTCACCGTCGCCACGCTCTACGTCGAGGACGCACAGCGGCTGATCGGTGATCGCACGGACGCACGCGCGGTGGCCCTCGACGTCACGGACGCCGAACAGGTCGACCGGCAGGTCAGCGCCGCTGATCTGGTGGTCAGCCTTGTCCCTTTCCATCTTCACGCCGAGGTTGCCCGCATCGCAGTCGCTCGAGGGGTGAACCTCGTCACGACCTCGTACGTGTCGCCGGCGATGCGCGAGCTCGACGCGGCCGCCCGTGAGGCCGGCGTGCTGCTGCTCAACGAGTGCGGTCTCGACCCGGGACTGGATCACATGTCGGCGATGCGGGTGATCGACCGGGTGCATGCCGACGACGGAAAGATCATCAGTTTCGAGAGCTGTACGGGCGGGTTGCCGGCGCCGGAGGCCGCCGACAACCCGTGGCGCTACAAGTTCTCTTGGAGTCCGCGCGGGGCGCTGGTCGCGGGCACCCATGCAGCGCGGTATCTCGGCGACGGCATCGAGCGCGAGGTGCCCGGCCCGAAGCTCTTCGACCACGCCTGGCCCTACGACGTGCACGGGCTCGGGCGCTTCGAGGTTTATCCCAACCGGGATTCCATCCCGTACCGCGACACCTACGGGCTGAGCGACATCGATTCGATGCTGCGTGGGACCATCCGGTATCCCGGCTGGTCGCGCGGGATGAAAGCGGTCGCCGACCTCGGACTGCTCGAGCTGGAACCGCGGGAGTGGCCTTCGGAGGCAACCTATGCGGACCTGACCACCGCCCGGCTGGGTCCCGGTGCAGGGTCGCCGCGCGAGCGCGTCGCGCGCCACCTGGACCTGGACTTCGGTGACGACGTCCTCGAACGGTTGGCTTTCGCCGGAATGTTTGACGATGAGCCGCTGGGCCGGGCTCACGCCGCACCGCTCGACCTGGTCGCAAAGCACGTCGAGCAACGCATGCGTTACGCCGACGGTGAGCGCGACATGGTCGTGATGCAACACGACTTCGGGATCGTCCGGGCCGACGGCCGCCACGAACGTCAGCAATCGCAACTGATCGCCTACGGCGATCCGGACGGCTCCAGCGCGATCTCGCGAACCGTTTCTTGGCCCGCGGCGATCGCGGCCGACCTGATCCTCGGGGGCCGGCTTCCGCTCACCGGGGTGCAGATCCCGACCAACCGGGCGATCTACAAACCGATCCTCGAGGGCCTGGAGTCGATGGGGATCGTTTTCCTCGAGCGGCTCGTCTCACCGGACAAAAATGAATAAGATGCCTTGATGGGTAAACGCCGCTTCATGGTCACCTCCGGATTGCCGTACTCCAACGGGCGCCTGCACGTCGGGCATGTCGCCGGGGCCTACCTCCCCGCGGATACGTGGGTGCGCTACCTGCGGTCTCGCGGCGACGAGGCGCTGTTCGTGTGCGGCAGTGACGACAACGGTGTGGCCGCGCTGATCTCGGCGCGCAAGGAGGGTCGTACCGTCGAGGAATTGACGGCGCATTACAATTCGCGCCAGCGGGCGGATTTCGACGGGCTGGGGATTCACTTCGACGTCTTCGGCGGAACGCACCAGCCGGACTTTGTCCGGCGCCACGAGCACATCAGCCAGGAGATGTTCCGCACGATTCACGACAAGGGCTATTTCGTCAAACGGACGACCGAGCAGCTGTACGACACCGAGGACCGGCGCTTCCTCCCGGATCGGTTTGTCAAGGGCACCTGCTATCACAACAAGGCGGACGGATCGCCTTGCCGTTACCCGGAGGCGTACGGCGACCAGTGCGAGTCGTGCGGGAACGCGATCGACCCGATGGAGTTGATCGATCCCGTGAGCACACTCACCGGCAGCAAACCGGTGGCTCGAGAGACGACCCACTGGTACCTCAAGCTGGGCGAGTTCGAAGCCCCGCTCAAGGCGTGGCTCGAGGGCAAACGTGACGGGGTGGACGGCCCCAAGTGGCGGGACACGGTGGTCAACTTCGTTCTGGGCCAGATCAAGGATGGGCTGCCCGAGCGCGCGATGACCCGCGACCTGGACTGGGGGGTGCCGGTACCGCTGGACGACCCGGACGCCGAAGGCAAGGTGCTCTACGTCTGGTTCGACGCACCGATCGGCTATGTCTCGTTCACGGCCAGCCTTTGCGAGCAACGGGACGGCTCATGGCAAGACTACGAGCGCTGGTGGAAGGACCCGGACTGCAAGATCGTGCACTTCATCGGCGAGGACAACACGGTGTTCCACGCGCTGATCTGGCCCGCGATGCTGCTGGCCGAGGGAAGTTACCAGCTACCCTGGCAAGTTGTGGCCAACAGCTTCCTGAACATCAAGTTCCCCGGCGCCGAGGAGCAGAAGATCAGCAAGAGCCGCGGCACGGCGATCTGGATCGAGGAATACCTCGAGCGCTTCGCGCCAGATCCGTTGCGCTATTACCTCACCGCCATCGCACCGGAAAAACAACGTACGGCCTTCGACGTGGACGACTTCATCGCACGAAACAACAACGAGCTGTTGAACGCGTTGGGTAATTTCATCAACCGGTCGCTGACTTTTGCCGTGCGCTACTTCGACGGAAGAGTCCCTGACCCCGGGGCCAGGGACGACATCGACACAGGCCAGATGGAAGCCATAGGACGCCATGCCGCAACGGCCACCGCTTGTCTCGAGGAATTCCGCTTCAAGGCCGCCCTGCGTTCGGTCATGGAGCTCGCCCGCGCGGGGAACAAGTATTTCGACGCCAAGCAGCCGTGGAAACAACGCAAGGAGGACCTCGCGGCCTGCGGGACGACGCTGAACGTCTGCGTCCAGACGGTCAAGGCGCTGGCGACGCTGATGACCCCGTTTCTGCCGCACTCCGTGGAGACCTGCAAGCAGATGCTGCGGCTGGACGNNGCTGCGGCTGGACGCGCTCCCCTGGGATGGCGTCGGCGAGGAGCTACCGGCCGGTCACGAGTTGGGGGAGCCGCAGATCCTTTTCAAGAAGCTGGATGCGGCGGAGCTCTTCGCCGACGACTGACTCGACCTAGAGCTTCAGCCGCGGTTCGGTTCCTGCGCGGATCCGCATCAGGTTTCCACGATGCGACCACACCAGGAACAGCGCGAGCCCGACGGTCA
>JABAOH010004019.1_pt1 | contig 17628 bp, 16 predicted proteins | sample 7062181 | NCBI WGS metagenome assembly JABAOH01 (sample SAMN14538630, study PRJNA623070) | marine sediment metagenome | biome: marine biome [ENVO:00000428]; feature: marine pelagic biome [ENVO:01000023]; material: deep marine sediment [ENVO:00002113]; isolation source: pool of 5 deep marine... | reverse complement strand
GCCCTTAAAAACGAGAATTGTTATCTGTTGGTAGCCCCGAGTAACGGGATTAATGTCTGGTGCGCCTCTAGCAGTGGAGAGATGAACACTCATTCGATCATCACAGTCATAAAAACGAGTAGAATAAATGAGAGGGTTAGTCATCGCCTCATGATTCTTCCTCAATTTTCTGCAACTCGTGTTGATAGAGGATTGCTGAAACAAAGTTCTGGATGGAGCTCTGTTTGGGGCCCTGCTTACGCAAAGGATATTCCATCATTTTTAGCATCGGGCAATAAAAAAACGCAGGAACAATCGGTCGCTAAATATCCTCTTGGTTTTCGCTTGGAAATGCTGCTGTCTTTGAATTTTTTAATGTGGGCATTGGCTGGAGTGATTTTACTGATTATCAATCCTCGTTTGCTCCTTTTTGCAAGTGTTCTCTTCTGGGGAGTTGGAGTGATTCTCTATGGAGGATATAATATTCTCCCGGGTAATAGTGGTTGGCTAAAAGCTTTCTTTTTATCGATGCTGATGGTTGTGATAATTGCGCTTTTCTCATTTTTCGCTCTCGGTGTCTCTCCTTGGTTTTACTGGGGTTGGATGGTAACTGCCTTGGCCGTCAGCATGTCGCAAGGGCTCGATGTGAAAGGCAGTGTAGGAGGTAATACCTCTGAGCCAGAACACTTGTTTTATAAACTCGGTATCAAATCCTTTGGGCATCTTTTTTCCTCCGATGGAGTAAGGAATGGAGTCGTTAAACAGGATATGCACAGATGCAATGGATGTCAGACTTGTATCTTTGTCTGCCCCAAAGGTGTCTTCGGTTTTTCTGGAGGACAAAATGAAATTGCCCCAATAAACCAGGAGGAATGTTTTGCATGTAATGCCTGCGTCACTCAATGCCCCCAAAATGCATTGTCTATTGGGTGATTTTATAGATTGAAAACTATTGATGCCTCACTTTACTTGGTGAGAGCTTTCGATGTTGCATAAGATATATGCTGTGAAAATGGAGTGATGCAAGAAATGTTGAAGCGGATCCAATGTGGAGATTGCAAGTGTTTTAAACATCTTCCATCAGCGTTCTTTAGAGGCCTAAAGGTAATTTAAAATATTTTTTTCTTAGGAGTTACGAATGCCTGAAGATCTTTACACAGAATTTAGAAAGCTAAGCCCCAAGGTAACAGGCGGTCTGGTTAGAATGCGTGAGGACACATTTAAGGACGCCTCAGTCCCAGCCAAATATAAAATCTTAGCTGCTCTGGTTGCCGTTGTTGTCACGAAATGTGAGCCTTGTCTAAGGGCTTACACCAAGATGGCTTTTCAAGCTGGTGCAACTCAAGATGAGTTAGTGGAGTTTCTTAATGTTGCCATCACAGAGAGCGGATGTCCAGGCGAAACGTGGGCGCTTAAAGCCTTCAAGGTTTATAAAGAGTTAGAGCAGGGAAAAGAGATAGAAGAGGAAGTCTGTTGTAAATATGAAGACGCGTAATAGATATTCTGATTTTCATATCACAATAATAATTGTCAACGGGGGAGGATAGGATGTTGGTACTGAAACATGTTGAATACGAAATTAGCGGACGGGGACAACTCGAAAGCTTAATATCACATCTAAGAGTGACCACATCAAAAGTAGATGGAGTAACTTTTAATGACATCTATTTCAAAAAGAATGAAAAAGAATTTATTCTGTTTTTGGAATGTGGAAGTGAAGAAAAATATCTTGAATGGAGAGAAATTTGTCCCCCTCCTCCAGGAGCAAAGGACTGGTATGAAGTGTTGATGTCAAAGGACGAGTATTTTTCTTGAATCAATGACGCATAAAATGTTTAGTCTTAAACCAGAACCAACCGAACGAACAAAGAGTATTTTTCAAGAGACCTGTTGTACTGAGAACATGGGAGCCAAGTTCGGAAAAACTCTGACCAGTGATGAGGATGTTGTTAGGCAATATATATTGAGTCAAACCCCCGTCCTTGGCAGGATTCCTTCTTTAATTGAAATAAGCGAAGAATTTAACCACTTTAATAAAGGAAAGATTGAGGAAATATTGAATGAGCTGGATCGATTCGATGCTATTCACTTAGGTGAGAGCAAAACGTACATTATCGCAGCATACCCATTTTCTGGCATTGCCACCTCTCATAAGGTCTCTTTTAAAAGGAAAGGATTTAAAAGTGTTTATGCAATGTGTGCGATTGATGCACTGGGAATAAGCTTTATGTTTGATTCCGATGTTTCTATAGAATCTCCATGTTTTCATTGTGGCGAGAAGATAGAAATCGATGTGCAAGATGAGGAGATAGTATTCCTGAATCCAAGGAGTACGGTAGTATGGTGCGATATGGAATATTCGAAGTGTGCTGCTACATCACTCTGCAGGAATATCAATTTTTTCTTTTCTGAGGAACATTTTGAGAAATGGCAGAAAGAAAAACCCATAAGAAAAGGTTATTTGCTGAAAATACAAGAAGCATTCCATTTGGGAAAGCTTTTTTTTGAAAACAGATTGAGACGAACCTACTGAATCAATCTGAATAATTGGTTTGCCTTGAAACATAGTGCTATCTGCTCATTACAGGTTGCATTTTTAATAAATCTTTATCTATCCATCTGATAGCAAAGAATCTGTATGATGTCTGAATTAAAGCTTTGGCAAGGAATGTGGCATGATATTTTATCGAAATTAAAAGATAGAAAGAGAACATAGATTTCTATCTCATTGAAATTGAAAGAAATAGATGGTGGGCGATACAGGAATTGAACCTATCATAAATTAAATCGTCCCCGATCCGTCCCCAAGGAGAGGAACAAGTATACTAACTAAAGCAAGTTCAAAAAGATAGAGAAATCGAGTCAAGAGATTTAAAATCCCTAGTAGGTTATCCTACGTGCCGGTTCGAGTCCGGCCCTTGGCACGCCTGATTTCTCTGGTTTTCCCCGGAAATTTGCTAATTTGGTTTTATTTTACCTTGTCTTTCCTTTTAGGCATCCTTATCCATAGTTAGGCAGGCTTAGGCAAAATAACACAAGGTGTCCAGGAGGGTCTGACATATCTACACCCTGTGACATTCCTTACGGAAAAACATTAAGATTTTTAACGAACCAGTGCTCCAAACAAGGTCTTCTCGATAGCATAATTGAAACAGCAAAAAAAGAAAAAGTGTTGAGAAATGCTTTCTTCAACATCGTGTCAGGCCAAGAAACCTATAAAAAAACTTGGAATGAAACAAGAAGCTTTAGGCTTTTTTTTAAAATGGCTTTTAGAACTATTTTAAGTAAATTTTTTAAAAAAAGAATTCCGCTTTGAACTAATCCTTCTTAAACTGCTAGCACTATAGAAACGGCTAATCCCTTTATCAGCCGAGCCCCTACACACTTCTATTCATATAATTTTCAACAAGTCTTTCTGCTACGAAAACTTGATTATTATTCGCTCAATCAGTGCTTGACTCATCAAATATTAACGTTTATCATATAAAATCTATCGAACTAATATAATTTATTGGGAGGTCTTTTATGTTACAGGAAAAAATAGCGGCTCTTTTCATTCTTATGATCATCTTTCCGATCGCAACATTCGGTCAGGGAAATGCATATCAAGGAGAAAAGCTCTATGAGCTAAAGTGCGGCCGCTGTCATTTTGCTTATAACCCGCAGAAGTATTCTCCTGAAGAATGGAAAACAATAGTCTATGAGATGGGTCCTCTGTCTGGGCTCAATGAGAAGACAGAAAAGATCATCCTCGATTATCTTCAACAGGAAGCATCAGTCAAAGAAAAAGGAGAACTCCCCACAAGCCCAGTCCTCGCTGGATATGTCTACACAGAATTCTTTTCTTCTCAAGGCTCGACAGATACTTTCGACATCCACTACTTGAACATCGCTTTGGCTGGACGTCTTCATAGCAAATTGTCCTATCATGTGGAATTTGAGTTTGAGCATGGCGGAGGCGAAGCTGAGCCCCCTTTCATTGAGCAGGCTTATATGGATGTTTGGTTACTCAGAAATATGGGAATAAAAATCGGAGCCATCCTAACTCCGTTCAATCGCTTTGATGAGTTTCACGGCCCGCTGGAAAATTTACTTGTCACCAGGCCTCAAATGTCGAGAGAAATTGGAGTGAGCGCCTGGAAGGAAGTCGGCATTAACCTCCATGGGAATATCTTTATCCATGATGATTTTTATCTTAACTATGATGCCTACGTCATTAACGGGCTGGGAAGCGGCAGCCGGTTGAGAAGCAGCCGTCAATACAGAGATAACAATGATGCGAAAAGTTTTGGATTTCGCTTGAGCAGTGTCATTACTGACAGGTGGGAAGCAGGAGCTTCATACTATAGAGGTGCTTGGGACGATGACGGCAATCTCAACTTGAGCATGTATGGTTTTCATTTACTCGGAAAGATCGGCGCGTTTAATCTTTTTGCGGAGTATGCTCGCTCGACTTCTGAAAATCCAATCCCGATCGAAGAGGGAAAAGCCGACGGTTACTTTATCCAAGCTTCTTATCTGGTCGAAGGAAAATTTAGACCGACGGTTCGGTATGGCACTTTGGATTACTTTGACGCAGCAAATCTTTTGGGTCGAAGTCCGAGAGATACTCACACAAAAATAACTGCGTTGGGATTGAATTATTACCTGACTCGGGCAATTGTGTTTAAGCTGGAGTACGACATTATCCAGGATGGGGATAATCTTCTGGCCTTACAGGCAGCAGCCAGGTTCTAAAGCTCTATCTGGATATAACTTGACTATCTTCAGCCATTTTCACGCGCATCTCTGTGGGACTCAAGACTTGAGTCTTGTAGAGGTATTCCACGCGGGCCGTTATTGTCACTTTTCTATTTTTCGGTTGAGCGAAAGCAAACCTCTCTGTTCTTGTCTCTCTGGGTCTTATTCGGTTATCATAAGAGGCCTTGGTCGCTGTCAGGAAGATCTCGCCTTCCTTTTTTATTTCATTCCCGGATTCTTCCACCAGTATACGCTGATAGACTCGCTGCTGGCTGTAATATTCGTTCGCCGCTTTGAGCTCGACATAAAGGATCAATTTTCTTGTTGGGATTCCTGTTGGCACCATATGACCTGAGCCTCTATTCGTCACATTGACAATAACTTCTATAATATCTCCTTCTTGGTTGATGGTCTGAATGTCCACACTAACGGCCTTTCTCAACTGCTCAGTGGAATGGCCAGCTGAAATGGCATGCAAGTTGATCTGTTTCTGGCTGGAAGTTTTGATTTCTGGCTTTACGATTTTGCCAGGAATTAAAGGCATGTGGCAATTCTGGCAGTGAGTTCCTTCCGCAGCATAAGGGCTTTCCTTCCATTCAGAATAGGTCCCTAATATCTTGACTCCTTTATCATTGACGTACTCATGACAACCCGAGCAGAGCTCAGAAGATTTAAAAAGAGACGATGGCTCGGTTTGATGGGCTGGAGAATCAACGTTTGATAATGGACCCCACTTTATATCCCCTGTTTCAAACTTAAAAGGATTTTCTTTATCATTCAAGTTGACCTTCTTTATAGAATGGCAGAAATCACAACTCACACCTTCTTTGGTGATCTCTTTTCTTAAATCATAGTCGTTATTGATAAGAGCGACTGGAGCATGGCAGCGCAAGCAGTTGTATTTGGCCTCGCCTGCCGTGTTGAAATACGATTCCATAAAGGATGCTTTAAAGATGGGATCCTCTATAGACATGGAATGCATGGCGTTTTTCCAATGGTCATATATTTCCGCATGGCATTCTTTACAATCTAAACTACTTGAGATGGAGCGCTTTTCAGAGATAAAAGATCTTGATCCCAGAATGGTGCTAAAAAGGAAGACAATGGCTACTGTAATCAGAACCGGAAAAATCACTTTTTTCTTAATCATTATCTCCTCCTTTAGGACTCAAAGATTGAATATATTGAATCAAATCTTTCATCTCATCCTTTTCAAACCGCGGCCAGACCAAATTCATTTCCGTCACCATCTTTTCCATTTGGGGGACGTGATTCCACATGGCTGAGATGAGCTCAAAAACTGTGAGAGTTGAAACCTCAGCTAAATCAATTCCTTTCTTTTGTTCAACGGCTTCCTTGCTGTGGCAAGAGATACACCCCTTCTCCCCAAATATCTTCTTTCCTCTCGCATGATCTCCCTCTTCTCCATAGTATTGGATAAAGTACAAGTAAGTCATTAAATCAGCCATTTCTTCATTATTAAATTGAGGAACCTGCAGTCCTGCTTCCTTCATTATTTCCCACATCTGATAAGAATGATTCCACATCATACTCAATATTTCTGTCAGACTCTTTCTCAGAGAACTTTTCCTCAAATTCAGATCATTATTTCCATGGCAAGATGTGCACTTTTTCTGTCCGAACACCTCTCTCCCTCTTTTCGGATTCCCTGGATTCATGTAGATAGTTTCTCCCTTTTCATTCAACGCGTTTCCTTTAATAAATGAGAGGAGGTGAGACATCTCTTGTGGCGCAAAGGACTGTACGACCATGGCTTGGCTTACAGTCGAGCTGTGGTTCCAAAGAGCCGCAGCAATAAAAACAGGTGAAACATAGCGACCGTATTTGTCTAAAGGGGGACCTCCTTTTTTATTAATCCCCCCAAGAGAATGGCACTGAACACAACCTTTTTTTGAAAAAATCTCTTCTCCCTTTAAATAATCCCCCAATTCATCAAAGAAGCCAAGGTAATAGATATAAGCCATTAGCTCTTTTGTTTCGACTGAAGTCAACAGGGGTCTCTCGATGTCCTTCTCTTCCATGACTTCGATCATTTTAGGAGAATGGCTCCACAGAGCTCCGGAAAGATCAAAAAAATCTTTTTCTTGGCCAACTCTGGTTAAATCGGGCCCAAATGCATCTCCGATTCCCCAGATTGTGTGACATTTTATGCATCCTTTATTGATGAATACCAGGCTCCCATTCAAAGGATTTTCAGGGAGAGGATAGATCTCATTCCTCTGAGAAAAAGAGAAAATCGCAAAGCATATTAACACCAAGGCGCAAATGAAGACCTTATAAGCATTTGCTGAATTCTCTTTTTTATTCTTTGCCATGTTTTTATCCTTTAGAATCTCTCAACAGAGTCATTCATCCGTAGGATGGAAAACACTAAATTCATCCCTTGCTGATTGTTTCAGGAAGATAACTCTTGACTCGAGCGACAGTTTCTTCTACTCCTGCTTTCTTACCCTCTTTTATCTCCCATATGGATATGATCGGAAATATTTTTGCGAAAAGAATATAGAGGAGTATAAAAGCCGCAAAACAACCTGCGGTTATTGCAAATTCTACCCAGGTGGGAGTGTAACTCCCCCTCTCGATGGGAAGCCTTGGATTGACTAGGGTGGGGAGAACAATTGTATAGCGTTCCAGCCACATTCCAATGATCACAGCTATAGACGCAATCAGCGTACCTTTGATAGTCCGGGTCTTTCTGTTGGATAGAATGATAACGGGAAGAATAAAACAGCTAAAGACCATGGTCCAGAAATAGGGGGCGTACGGTCCTGTGAGCTTGGCGTAAAACACAGCTAAATGGGAAGGTTCAGCTCCGTAAAAGGAGGTCAAATTTTCTGTAAAAGTAAAATAAAACCACAAGAGACTCATCACCAAAAGGAGAAGCCCCAGATTATTGAAATGAATAGGTTTTAGAAAACCTTCCAAATGACAGCTCCGCCGGATGATAACCATGGCCACGATTAGGGCAGCGATTCCTGAAAAAATGGCACCGGTAACAAAGTAAGGGCCAAAAATCGTACTGTGCCACATTGGCTGAATGGTCATGGCAAAAACATAAGAGACAACAGTATGGACTGAAACCGCAATCGGGATGATCAAAACAGCCATAAACGAAATAGCCTTTTGCAGGACTTTCCACTGTTTTTCTGTACCTTTCCAACCGAGGGCTAAAATTCGATAAACAAACCCTCTGGCTGTTCCATTAAACTTTTCTCTCATTATCGCAATATCCGGGATCAGCGGAAGAAAGAGATAAATGCTGCTGCAGAAAAGGTAGGTGCTGATACTGACCACATCCCAGAGAAGAGGAGAACCAAACTCGGCATGAGAAATGGTGAAAAACATACGATCCGGCCGGCCTAAATCGGTAATTATGTTGAACACTCCGAAGAAAAGAACGAGAACAGTAATCACTTCAGCTGAGCGTGTGATTGCCCTGCGCCATTCTGCATGAGCCAGACGAAGGATGGCGGAAATCAGAGTTCCAGCATGGCTGATTCCGATAAAGAACACAAAATTTGTGATGTAAAATCCCCAATAAATAGGACGGTTTAAACCGGTGACTCCCAGTCCGCTCCTTATTTGTGTAATCCAGGCAAAAACACCCGGCGCAATGATACTCAAGAGAATGGCAGCCGTTAGATAAAACTTCTTCCCTGTACGGGTGACAGGGCTGAGAAGTTGGTTTTCCAGTTTCAAGGATTCTGCTCCCGCACTATCCATGCCATTCCCCCTCTGTGAGATAGTAAACTTTGGGTTCTGTTCCCAGCTCTTCCAGTAGTCGAAATGCTCTCGAACTCTTGGCTAGACGAGACACATTACTTCTGGGATTATCCAGATCCCCAAAGGTGAGGGCGTTGGTCGGACAAGTCTGAACGCAGGCTGGGATGTAATCTTCCTCTCTCAATTTTCTCTTTTCTACTCGAGCTTTCTCCTTTGCTTTTTGGAGTCTGTGATGGCAAAAAGTACACTTCTCCACGACTCCAACCTGCCGTCTCGACACATCCGGGTTTAAATAATTTTTCATTTCTTTTGGCCACTGAGGTTTAAAATAGTTGAAATATTTCAATGTGTAAGGGCAGTTGTTGGTGCAATACCGGCAGCCGATACATCTTGTATAAACCTGAGCCACAATCCCTTCAGGATTTAAATAAGTGGCTCCGACCGGACAAACCTTGACACAGGGTGGATTCTCACAATGCATGCACGGGCGGGGTAAGAACCTTTCTTTTATTTCAGGGAACTCTCCCTCCACAATTGTTAGAACGCTCATCCAGGATATGACCCGATTTCTAACCTCCAGCTCAGGTGTAGAAAAAGGAACATTATTCTCTGCTTTGCAGGCGACGACGCACGCCTGGCATCCAGTACATCTATCCAGGTCAATAACCATTCCCCATCTTGTCATTTGTTTCCGCTCCTTCCGGACTTATAGATCTTCACTCGAGTTGACTGTCGAGATAACACGCCAGTTTGCACATCGTGCGTTTCACCGATCAAAACTAACGGATCGATAATTTTTCTGGCATTCTTCTGTCCGGGAACATCCTCTTCTTTTCCCAAAGGAATGCTTACCACATGGGGTATTATTCCAGAAAATATCTTAACTATGACTTTAATCTTTCCATAAGGAGATTCCACCCAGACTAATTCTTTGTCCTGAATGTTCAATTTTTTAGCTGTCTCAGGATTTATTTCTACCCAGGTATGCCAGCCAAGGTTGAAGCGAAACCCGATTGTTTCCTGGTGCCAGGGCATGTTTACGCCATTAAAATCTGAATTAAAAGGCAAATCATATAAATAGAGGATAAAAGGGTATTCATTTTCATCTCCCGAAAATTCAGGGTGGATTTCCTGAGTTTTCAGCAAGGAGAAAAACTCAAATTTTCGCGAAGGTGTCTGATAAATATAGCTTCGTTCATTGAAATGATAGGAAGGATCCTGCCAGCCTCCCTTTTCCAAGAGGCCCTTCATAAAGGCTTCTGAAGACGCATGTTGAGGAACCCACCACCCTCTCTCTTCCAATAATCTCAGCTGCTCTTCCTCAGGAGGAGAAGTGAATACACTTCCCCTTTTCGCTTCAAAAAGTCCCTTCAGGCGATCAAGAAGCAGCTCTTTGAAACTCGACCACGGAAAGTTCTGAGAAATCGGAGATCCCATTTTTTTAGCCAGAGTCAGAATGACATCATCAAAGGGCTTGGATTGATAAAGGGGCTTGACAGCTGGCTGACATATTCCGACAATTGGAATCTTAGACATGGGTGAAACCTGACTTTCCTGCCACTTCTCGAAGAAAGAGGAATCAGGCAAGATAATATCCGCAAAAGAGTTTGCATCATCGAGAAATGAAGAAAAGCTCACTATAAACGGAATATTCTTTAATGCCTCTTTAACTTTCTTTGAGATGGGTGAAGAGAGATTCAGACTATTATTCGACAAGAAAAGACAATTTATTTCGTAAGGATCTTTGTTCAGAATGTTCTCGCAAAATTTTTCTATTCCATCTGTATGCGAGGTTAATTCATTCCCGGATACTCCATCTATTCTTGGCTGGGACATCCCTCTTTCCGCTCTTTTATCTAATTTCACAGGCGGCATATCTCCTAAAGGAGCCCTTCTTTGCCGGAGGAGCCCTCCAGGACTGTCGATATTCCCGATTAGAGCATTGAGCGAGTGAATGGCTAGTACACTGAAAAGACCTTTTGTCTGAAAAGAGAGATTATAGTCGGCAACCGCTACAGCCGGTTGAGTCGATGAAAACTCTTTAGCCACTTCAATGATTGTCCTTAACGGCACTCCAGTCACGTCAGATATATGATCAAGCCGAACTTCCCCAAGAATAGCGCTTTTAAATCCTTTTTGTTTTATGCCTCTATCATCTATCCAATCTTCAAATTGCAGCGCAAATCGATCAAGATATCTCTCGTTATAAAGCTTTTCTTTAACGATGACTGAGGCTATACCTATTGCCAAAAGACCTTCTGTACCCGGATTTATCGGAATCCATTTGTCGGCTCTTGAAGCGCACAAAGAAAAACGGGGCTCTGCCTGCACTATTTTTATATTGCGTTTTGATCTCTTCTCCCCATAAATCCTCTGATTTTCCATAGAAGTCGGCCAGTTCGTCAGAAAGTCAGCTCCAAAAGACAACACATATTTACTGTTTTCAAGATCTAAAGCCAGAAGGTCATGAATTCCCTGTGTTAAATGATATGCTTTTTTTAAAGTTGTCCAGTCATCGAGTTTTATGTAATTGGGAGTTCCATAAACCTTCAAGAATCTGGTTATTAGGTCTTCGGTCGTGTGACTGCTGTTTTGGCCCATAAAGGCAATAGTATGAGATTTCTCTGAATTCCTTAACTCGAGTAATCTGGATGAGACAGCATTAATGGCTTCTTCCCAGTTGATAATCTCCCACTTTCTGGAGTCCCTGCGGCCCACTTTTTTCATCGGGCTTTTGATTCTCTCCGGACTGTACAGCACTTGAAGCCCAGCCTGGCCTCTCGGACAGACCCTTCCCCTGTTGAGCGGATGAATCGGGTTGCCTTCAATTTTAACCGCTCGATCATCGACAACACGCACGAAAATTCCACATCCTCCAGGACAAGCTTGGCACACCGTCGGAATCCAGCTCTCAATTCCGGATAACCAGCTGTTTTGCTGAGTTGAATCAGATAATTTATCCAGAGCGCAATTATAAAGAGGCAAACTAAGAGAAATTCCACCGGCAATTTTGAGAAAATCTCTTCTTTTCAAGCTCATCTATTCTTCCTTTTGATAAACTTCTTGCGTAAGCATATCCGGCATAAATCTACCTGTGACAGGCGATGCAATCATTATCCGCCTTGCGTTCATCGTGACATCTCATACATTTCTTCATAGTCATTTTAACCGGCCTTTTAGGCGGGCGAGGACTTTCTCCAATATCACCGTGACAGGTTTGGCATTCAATCTCTCCAAGAACAACATGTCTCCTATGAGAAAAAAAGACATCTTCAGGAACACGATAAAGTCTCTGCCACTCCACCTCTTTTCCAGATTCAAGGTATTCTCTCAGCTTGGCCTCTTCCTGACTCTCACCAAGAGGATCTTCATGACAGCCAGAGCAGACCTCGAGAGACGGCTTTCCAGATGAAGCATGCTCTTCGTAAAGCTGGTGACAATCCAGGCATCCCAGATCATTCTCTGCATGGATCCTGTGATTAAAAGCAACGGGCTGTTTCACTCCGCCTGAGAGAGTCTGAAGGACAACTATAAGGATAACGATTAAAAAGAGAGAGGCTGTTAACAGACCAAAAACTCGAAGGGAAAGGATTTTTCTTTTTTTCTTTTGGGAGCTCTTCATAATTATTTTAAAAATTAAATAATTCCATATTGATCTTCAGACCACTACTTTCCGCCTCAGAAAGAAGAAAAACAGTTAAACTCAAATAGGTCAAATCAAGATTATCTACTAAATTTATCGTTCCAATCATCATAGTCGACATAATTTATCAAAGAAATGGAGATTAGTCAAAAAAAAAGCCGCTGCATTTGCAAAATTGGCAAAAAAATGGATAATCAAAAAATTAAGCTTACGAATAAAGTTTCTCCAAAGGAATTAGAACAATGTCTAGTCTTGAACCACTCTGGAAAATAGGGAAAAAATTCCTCGGCGTCTCTACTCCCATCATCGCTGGCGCCATGACCTGGATATCGGACAGCCATTTCGTCTCCTCCGTCTCCAATGCAGGGGCATTCGGTTGCCTGGCCGCCGGAAACATGGAACCTTCACTTCTCGAACAGGAAATCAGGCGAACTCAAGTGACCTGCCCCCCGTCATTGTACCACACCCAGAATTAGAATCCTAGGATTTGCGCCCAACGACATTGCGTTCAATGATTTGAAAGCCTTTTGCCAATTGATAGCGACTGCGTCCAAATTTGTCAGGTTCTGACCATCCATTTTTGGACATCGTCGCTCCTCCTTTATCAGTCTCTTTCTCAACCGAGTTGCTATCTAAATAAGCTAAAAGGTCGGCTGTATAATATTCCCACTTAGTGGGTTGCCCTTTACGTTCGCCTTGTTGTAAAAAGCTGACGGGCCTAAATTTTACAAGCCTTGCGTCTCTTAGCTCTTTGAGCTTTTTCTCAGTGAGAGAAGAGCTGATGGATTCTCTAGACATTTTACTGCCTATCCATTTTGGAAGAAGAGAAACACTCCGTTTCATTAATCACTTCTGCCTCCCTATAGATTAGCTTTGAGGTACAGCCAACCAAGAGCCAGAAGATGTTTCCCTTCTGAGTCTTATGCACCTTTTTCTGAAGGGTGTGCAATCCCTTACAATGTGTCATTTGACCTCCTTTTTAATTTTGATGTTTTTATATAAGACAAATGTTTAAAACATTCATGTAAAGATTTTAAAAATGCCAAGCCTCGGCTGGGAGGGATACGTTTTCCAGTTACTGGATTTAAGAATCCTCCCTTCTCCTCGGCCTCCTCTAATAAAGCTTTACCATATTTTTGACCTTTTAAAATAACTATGCTTTTACCGTCCCAGCCGAGAGTACAAATTTTGCGTAGGAGTGGGGTAACTTTCTGGACTCGGAAAATATCTACTACTTTCATTTTAAGATTCAATGTCCTCCTTTATATAAAGGCAGGCAGGTAGCAGAACGCATTCGCGAAAAGCCACTAGGTATTGGAGTTTGAGTAAGGAAAGGATACCTAGCAGTACAGACCTGCCTGCCAAATAATAGTACTGTCCTGTCAAAAAATTCCATTAATCTCAAACTCCTTTATTAATATAAGGTATTTCTCCCAAAAAGTAAAGTCTTTTTTTCATCCAAATTGCTGATTCTGAACGATTTCAATTCTTTCATTTCCCTATGATGCCAGTGTGAAAAGGTTAAAATTTTTAAAATTTTTAGCCTAAAAATTACCAGTTTTAATCAAGGCAAATTCAAGACTTATGGGGCAGGAGGTTAAGAGAAAGTATGCCTTCGCGCAACTTTTACGTGCAGTGGGCCTTACAACAACGAATTTTTTTGGGATTCTTATGGTAGGAAAAGGTTAACAGGCTAGAGGATTGGAATCACCAAAATTTGCTATGCCTTCTTCTTTCTTAATCGGGAGGCCAGAGATTTTAGGAGATTTAACTCTCCAACCCAGCCAGCCTCTTCCTGGCATCCTCTACCTCAGCAATACCAGGGTCAGCGTCTTTCCAGAGGTCGAGGAATTTCTCGTAATGCTCTATGGCTATGCTTTAAGGATTTATCTCATTTTTCCATTGCTTATTTAACTGGGCCGAGGTAGCGGTCGAGCCAGGCCAGGGTTTCCTTGATGAATTCGATTCTGGGGGGCAGGTCAGTTTCTAATATTTTCTATTAGTTATGTAGATTTTATAAAATTTTTACTTGACATATCATTTGAATTGTGATATAAAATCATTTCTTCATAATAAGGTTGGATGGGAATTCCCTCTTATTTCATCGACCGAAAAGTAGGAATTCTAGCAAGGCCAAACTTATAGATAGTTTGCGGGGGAAAAACTTCTTGTATTCAAACGATAAAAGAGGCAGCCGAGCTGCCGAAGGATTGTCCTTCAGTAGACACGGCTATTTCTTTGAAAGGAGGGAGCAAAATGAAAAAATCGCCTCTTTCACTAATGATTTTTTTATTCACAATTGCGGTCAGCATACTCATTGCTGCGATTGTTGTTCCGCCCGTCATCGAGCAGCCAGGAACCCAGCCACGCGAAGTCAGCAACCTAGAAACTCCTGATAAGTGTGACAACTGCCATGGTGGATACAATTCTGCCATCGAGCCCGCCTTCAACTGGCGTGGAAGCATGATGGCCAATGCTGGCCGAGATCCAATTTTTTGGGCAACTTTAGCCATAGCCGAACAGGATTTTGATGGTGCCGGTGATCTCTGCATTCGATGCCACAGCACAGCCGGGTGGCTAGGAGGACGCTCTACACCGACAGACGGTTCAAGCTTGGCCGCAGGCGATGCCGATGGCGTAGAATGCGATTTCTGCCACAAGTTGACAAACCCCGACAATTCAGAGCACATAGGTGTGCAAAATCCTCCTTATGTGGCCAATGATGAAGGCACCCCCCCTACTGGCTACTACGGCAGCGGCATGGCTTCCATTTGGGACGGAAACGAGAAACTGGGTCCTTACGTTGATACAATAGCTAGGCATCAGTTCATCCAGTCCAGATTTCACCGCGGCGTTGAGTTCTGCGGAACCTGTCATGATGTCTCTAATCCGGCTGTGGGCCATCTGGCTCCTAATCACGGTATTCAGGACACTGCAGATCCGGTGAATACAACTGGTCCAAGAAATAATGGGCTTGTCGCATTTAACAATTTTCCCTATCAATACGGCATCGTGGAAAGGACCTACAGTGAATTCGAGTCTGGACGGCTTTCGACAACGCCTGTTTCGCAGTATCTGAATCTCCCTATTGAGCTTCAGGCTGGGGCAATCAAGGCCGCCTACGAGAGTGCGTCTGTTGCCGGAACTGGAGGAAACTATGCTGATAACACTATCCGTTATTTCAGTTGTCAGACTTGCCACCTGCGTCCAGTAAACGGCATAGGCTGCAATAAGAAAGGTGCACTTGTTCGAAAGGATCTTCCACTGCATGACATGACAGGAGGTAACTATTGGATGCCCGATGCTATTAAATATTTGGATAGCAAGGGTATGTTGCGCCTTGGTGGAGGGCTAAGCTCTGTCCAGATTGCGGCCTTGGACAATGGAAAAATCCGCGCCATAAAGCAACTCAGTGAAGCTGCAACTCTTGTGGTGGATGGAAATAATTTGAAAGTAATTAATCACACCGCCCACAAGCTTATCTCCGGGTATCCCGAAGGACGCCGCATGTGGTTGAACATCAAATGGTACGATAAAGACGAAATCCTTCTACGGGAAGACGGGAAATATGGACCCCTCACCGTAAAAATCGATGGAGTAGACACGCAGGTCAATACCATACTCGACCTTCATGATCCAAACACCAAAATCTATGAAGCTCACTACGGTATGACCCAAGAATGGTCGTTTGAGCTAATCAACGCCCACGCATATTCTCCAAGCTTAATTCTGAGTTACAACCGAATCACAGGGAACCCCGACTTCACGCTCGATCAGTTGGCCAGTTCTGCTCCAGGTTCATATCATGAAACCTTCCACTTCGCGCTGAACAACACCGTTGTCAAAGACAACCGTATCCCAACCTATATGATGAGTTATGAAGAGGCAAGGATGCGAAATGCTCTTCCCGTACCTGCCGATCAATACGGCGGCAGTCCTGGTGGATTTTATGATCACTTTGATGTCCTGGCAATGAATCCACCCCATGGTGCTGTCTACGCAACCATAAACCTGCTCTATCAGCCTACCAGCTGGGAATACATTCAGTTTCTCTATCTGAACAATTGGGGAAAGACAGTATTTCTGGCTAACGAAGGGGCGTATCTATTAGAAGCTTGGCTGAATACAGGCATGGCTGCTCCTTACACCATGGCGTCCACAACTTGGGGAAAAAAGCCGACTCCACAGCTAAAGGACCTCTTGGTGGATAGTCTCACTACTTGGGCCTTAGGGAAACGAGATACACTCACTCAATCAGATACCTTTCGTAGAGGGGACACCGTCGTCATCATCGCCCACAATTTTGAGCCAGTGGATACTCTGCCCATATCTCTCGATGGCGCTCAAGTTTTCTTAGAAGTTCGCGATTCAGGCAATAAACTTGTCTCATCCCTGCAAGGATTCAGCGATATTGACGGAAATGCAATTTTGAAATGGAAGACCTTTAGAACAACGGCCGCGGGCATATATACAGCCCAGATCATCGATGTGATTAAAAGCGGTTACCAGTTTGATCCTGCAAGAAGCACAACAACTGTAATATTTATAGTCCAGTAACTCTTTTTAGATTATGTACAGTCCTGAAAGCAGAGGAAATTCGTTTCCTCTGTCGTGTAGTAACTTCACAATTTCACTCCCTGATATGCTGGAATAAGCCTATTACACCGAAAATTTACCGGCAAATCGAAGGAAAAGGACAGCGTAGAACGACCATACACACCCAAACTAAGAGAGGAGCAAGGTTTACCCTTTACCTTGCTGCCCAAGGACTGAGAGGGAGGCCAGAGGCTTCTGTGGTCTTTGGCTTTCACTCGCCTCAAATCATTATTTAATCGAATCCTGTATTCCTACCTTTTCTCTATAATTATACTTAAATTCTCTGGGATAATTATTGTTTTCTACCTCTTAGCTCATCTGTTATATATATCTTCTAATTTAATCCCAATTGATGACAATAATGCTTCATCATAAGCAATTTCCATCATTCCTCTTAGAATGGACTTTCCTTTAGCCTCCACACTATTTCCTTCATCTTCTGAAGGTAGAAATACAGATAGTGCTGTCCAATAAATACTTGGTGCTAAATTTCCCAAAGCAGGTCTGTTCTTATTTTTAAAAGGGTAAATATGACTTACTTTAACTTGGTTTCCATGTAAAAAATCGCATCTTGCATCATATAACTCTTTGTATAATTTCTGTACAAGATTCCCTCTTATTTCTTTATTTTTCTTTTTATCCTTATAAAGTAAGAATCTTTTGTCACGTAGCCTTTTCGTGCCCCATCTATGCATTCCTAAAAAATCACAAACATTTTTCCATTCAACTCGATCACCTGGTTTTTTATGAACTAAAATTTCAAATGCACTTACCCAAAGTGCTAAATATGTTCCATATTCATATAGCGTAGAATTATTTCTGAAAGGAGTAACCATCGCTTGATAAGCCATTTTGACCTGCCCCCCATCAATGTACCACCTGTAAAGTGAAATTTAAAGCCTCTGGAGCCGGTGGTCTGTACCCCA
>JABAOH010019115.1_pt1 | contig 17633 bp, 18 predicted proteins | sample 7062181 | NCBI WGS metagenome assembly JABAOH01 (sample SAMN14538630, study PRJNA623070) | marine sediment metagenome | biome: marine biome [ENVO:00000428]; feature: marine pelagic biome [ENVO:01000023]; material: deep marine sediment [ENVO:00002113]; isolation source: pool of 5 deep marine... | reverse complement strand
AACGTTCTCGGCCACCCCACCCCGCTCCAGCAGTTCCACCCGGTAACCCAGAAAGCGGGCGTAGAGCGCCGCCTCCAGCCCGATCGGTCCGGCGCCCAGGATGGCGATGGTGGCAGGCGTGTCGATGGCCATCGGCAGGGAGGTCGCTCCGTCGTTACGCCGCTGGGGGAGAGAAAAAAAGCACGTCACGCGGATACAGCGGGATGCCCGCGTCGCGGCCGGCCCCCGGCCGGTTCTGCGGTTGAGCATACCCGGTGGGGAAACGGGCGAGAATAGTGGGCGGTTCGCCAGCCCAGCACTATTGATCGCGATCCAGCCGAAAGGGGGTCAGGTCGATTTGAGGCGTTCGGCCCCGCACCAGCTCGCTCAACACCACCGCCGTGGCCGGGGACAGCCACAGCCCCCAGCGGAAATGGCCGGTGGCCACGAAGGCGTTTTCCAGTCCCGGCACGCGGCCCACGTAGGGCATCCCCCGGGGACTGTCGGGCCGCAGACCCGCCCAACAGGTTTCCATCTCGGCAGAGGACAAGGCGGGCATGATCGCGCTGGCGAAGTCCAGCAGCTGGACGATGGCGGCGGCCGTGGTCCGCTTGTCGAAACCGACGTCCTCCAGGGTGGTTCCCACCAGGACCCGGCCATCATCCCGCGGGACAAGGTAGCAGGGTCCCTCGTGCACCGCCGACCTTAACTGTGGCGTGGGCGTTTTCAACAACACCATCTGGCCCCGCATCGGTTTGACGGGCAGCTGCACCCCCAGCAGTTCGACCAACGAACCGGACCAGGCCCCGGCGGTAAAACAGTAATTTTCCGCTCGGAGGCTGCCGGCCGAGGTATGCAATTGCCTTAGCCGACCTTGTTGGATGTCGACCCCTTCGGCCACGGTCTGCTCGCTGAGCTGAACCCCCCGCTTCCGGCAGGCGGCCACCAGGGCCTGGAGGTGGCGGGGGTTGCGGAGTTGAGCCGAACCGGGGAGGTGGAAACACGCCGGGAGGGGGCCGCCGGCCCGTTCGGCCAGCGCCGGCTCGCGCTCGGCCAGCGCCCGCGGCGCCAGCGGGACTACCTGCACGCCGCGGTCGCTCAGTTCCCCCATTTCGGCTTTCAGCTGGGCGGCCTGCACATCACTGCGGGCCAGGTAGATTTCCCCACAGCGTCGGTAGCCGTTGTCGATCCCGGTTTCGGCCAGTAGCGCCGGGGCCCACTGGGCGTGCAACCGCACGCTCAAACCGCTCAACTGCTGGTAAGCCCGATCTGGCGGCGACGGGACGGCTGCGGGAAGGATTCCCGCCCCGGCCCACGACGCCTCTTGGCCCGCTGTCCCCCGTTCCAGGACATGCACCCGCATCCCCTGGCCGCTCAACTCGTACGCCAGCGACAAACCCACCACGCCCGCGCCGATCACCACACAATCCGGGGAAGCCATTTAATTTACAATCGAGCTGATTCTGTGGCGCAGTCGTTGGAGGGGGACGTCCGCCGGGCAGGCGTCCAGTTCCTTCTGCAAGCGTCGCAGCCCTTGCTGATCGTCCACGTCGTACCAGGGTTCCAGGGTCACCACCGACGTGGCGGAGGCGCGGAGCCGCTGCAGGGTTTGGTTCCAGACGTTCGCCGAGCCCCAGTCAATCTTAGCGAAAATATCTGGTGTCCGCTGCCGCGCGCCGACCAGGTAGTAACCGCCATCGCCGGTCGGGCCTAACACGACCGCCGCCCGCTGCAGCGCCGCAAAGGCCTCGGTGACCCGAGCGGCGGGGAGGGTGGGGGCATCCGAGCCGATGAGCAGGACGTGTTGATAGCCGGCCCGCCAGGCGTTTTCAAAATAGGCGTGCATTCGAGCCCCCAGGTCGCCGGTGGTTTGAGCTTCCAGGGTCCAGCTGTCCCCTGCCAGGCGAGCGAATGTGTGACGGTGGTGGCCGGGAGTGTAAGCCAGGACGCGGTGGAAATCGTGCGGGCTTCCGGTCGGCGTCGAGCGTGTGGGGGCGGGCGGGCCGAGGCGGGTCAGCAGCGTCTCGAGAAAGGCCCGATAGAGATCGGCCGCGGGCCGTGGGCCCAACGTGGCCGCCAGCCGAGTTTTGACCTTCCCCGGCTCCCAGTACTTGGCAAACACCCCCAACTGCCGCTGGCCGCCAACCGGCTTGTGACCGTTCATCCGATACTCACTCCCCCTCCCCTGCCCTCTCCTGCTCTGCCGGGACCGCCCAAAGTCCGCCGCGAACCACCGTTACGTTCGACAAAATCGGATTTTCCCGTAGGCGCAAGGGTCGAAAGCATTAGACTTACGGGCAGGATACATCCGGCGCAAGGTGGTGAAACCGCTGGGTTCATGGTAGTCTGGTAAGCATCACGACCGGATCCTTTCTCGTCCGCATTTCTCCAGGGCGTTCGTCTGGTCCCTGACGACATGGCAAAGGTTAGCGTAGAAAAATTTCTTGACTTGGTGAAGCGTAGCGGGCTGGTTGAGAACAAGGAACAGCTCAACAAAACGCTCCTTGCGCTAAAAGCCCAATCCGGGGGCAGCCTCCCCACAGACGCGGCTCAGATTGCAGAACAGCTGATCAAGGCCGATTTGATTACGAAGTGGCAGAGCGACAAGCTGCTGGAGGGTCGTCACAAGGGTTTCTTTCTGGGCAAGTACAAACTGCTCTCCCACCTGGGTTCGGGGGGGATGAGCAGTGTGTATCTGGCGGACCACGTGATCATGCGCCGCCGCGTGGCGATCAAGGTTTTGCCGGAACGCCGCGTCGAAGATTCGTCTTATCTGGCCCGTTTCCAGCAGGAAGCCCAGGCCGTCGCTCGGCTGAACCACAGAAATATCGTCCGCGCCTACGACATCGATTCCGAAAAAAACATCCATTACATCGTGATGGAGTATATCGACGGGAAAGATTTACAGCGAATCGTCCGCGATGAGGGGCAGCTGGATTACGCACTGGTGGCCAACTACATCGCACAAGCCGCCGAGGGCTTGGAGCATGCTCACAAGGCCGGCTTGATTCATCGCGACATCAAGCCGGCGAATCTGCTGGTGGACGAGCGGGGGGAAATCAAGATCCTGGACATGGGGCTGGCTAGGTTTCTGGACGAAGACCGCGCTTCCTTGACCGTGGCCCACGACGAAAATGTCCTGGGGACCGCGGACTACCTGGCCCCGGAACAGGCAATCAACAGCCACAATGTCGATGAACGAGCGGATATTTACAGCTTGGGATGCACGGCGTACTTCCTGCTGACCGGCCATCCCCCTTTTCCCGAGGGAACGCTGCCCCAGCGCCTGCTGGCTCATCAACAAAAGACGCCGACCCGCATCAGCCAGGACCGGCCCGATGCCCCCGAGGGTCTGGTGGGGGTGGTCGAGCAAATGATGGCCAAGGCGCCTGAAGAGCGTCAGCAGTCGGCCAGCCAGGTGGCCTTGGACATGGCCCGGTGGCTGGCCAGCCAAGGTCAAGCTTATCAGTTGAGCGGCGAGAGTGGTGGCAGCAGTGGCAATCTGACCGCGGCGGCGCGGAGCGCGACCGGGCTGGCAGCCGCCGGGACGGCGGAGAGCCTTCCCCAGATCCAAACGACCACCAAACCCTCCCGCCGCAAAACCGCCAAGCCGCGGTCGATCGACGATACGATCAGCGAAGCGGATCGCGACACCTTCACGGGGGCCCCCGCGGCAGCGCCAGCCGCGAAAGCGCCAAAATCGGGCAAACAGCAATTGCTGACCGCCAAACCGTTGGCCTCCGATCCTGCGTCGATCGTCATCGACACCGGACCCAGCAGCGATGTCGGCCGAGCGACGTCGCGGATCCATTCCCGCGCCGCACACCCCAGCCGCAAGCAGCCGCCCGTCTGGATCTGGTTTGCGATCGGCGGCGCCACCCTGGTGGCCTTCGCCCTCTTGATCTGGTTGCTGCTTTCATAATCAGCGCCCCCTCGCCAGCCTCCTCCCCCCGCCAGTCGTGGATCTGTCCACAAGTTCACCTGCGCACGTCTGCCCACCTGAAAACGTCGTCCTAAGCGTTTGAGCTGTCGGCACTTGCGATGTTCACTTGTATACCATCCCAGCGGGTCCTAGGATGGAAGTGTGGGCCGGGTTGCCAAGGCATCCTCTTTTCTCCAGCCCACGCAAGTCGACGGATCCTCTTGCTGGCCGCGGACCAGGACCCGCGGCATCCAGGGAATGACCGCTGAGGAACATGATTTCCTCACTTTTCCAGCTGTTTTGCGTCGATTTTGTCTGTAGGGCCGAACCCCATGATTCCGGTGCGCGACTCCAAATTGGCGGGGCTCAAAAGGCGAAACGCCCGGGTGGCAGTTTCCAACCGCGGACGTTCCTCGGTGGGGAAGCGCGCCCGGGGCATGCCGCGTAACGAACGGCTACCTTTTTCGCCGCCGGAAGACTGGTACGAGCCGGAAGAGCTGGTGAAGCGGGGTCCGTATGACGTCCGGATTGTCGAGCAACCCGCGGGGAAAGGTTTTCGCCACGTGGTGACGGTCCAGGACATTCGCCAGCGGCTTGAGCAACTACCAGCGTCGTTCGTGGCCCCGCTGGAGGTGGTGCAGTTGAGCCGGATGACGCCGAAGAAAGAGCGGTTCGGGTGCTACGGCATGCAATGGGGCTCGACCGTGTACCTCTATCCGCTCGAAATGGACCGGATCGAAAACCGCAATCGGCCCCCCAAACCGGCTCAGATCCAGGAGGCCGAAATGTATGGCGGTCGCTGGGTCCAGCGATCCCCCCATCGCTGGCAGCTGTGCTGGACGGAACAAGCCGCTCGGGATTTCTACCTGAACAACATCCTGATCCACGAGATCGGCCATTTGCTGGACGAGCGGAACTCGGGCTACCTCGACCGCGAACGGTACGCCGAGTGGTTTGCGGTGGAACACGGCTACAAGCCGACGCGGGCGACCCGCCGCCGCCGCCCCCGCCGCCGCCGCCACCACAAGACCTAGCGGGCCCCGCGCCACCGCGCCGAACCCCGCCTTCCGTGGGGGCGTCCGTGGACGCCAAAAAGGGAACGGGGCGACCCCGGCCGGGCCCCGCCACCGGATCCGGCCCGCCCACGAAGGCTTTTTCCCCTCGTCGCCACCTCGCCACCGCGGGGACTAGCGACTGGTGCCGAGCAGTTTCTGGGGCAAGACGAGATTCTGGCTTCCCGAACGAAAACCTTCCAGGTCGAGGGCGACGTAGCGGAACCCCAGCTGGCGCAAATGATCCACTAAGGCAGCTCGAAGATCCGCTGCGGTCAGGCGAGCCAAATCGTCTAGGGGAACTTCCAGGCGAGCCAAAGGGCCTTTGTGGTATCGCACGCGAACTTCGCGGCAACCCGCCTCGCGCAAAAACCGCTCGGCCCGATCGATCATCTCCAGCCGCTGCGGGGTCACTTCTTCACCGTAAGCGATGCGGCTGGCCAGGCAGGGAGCGGCCGGCTTGTCCCACACCGGCAGTTTCCATTCAGCCGCCAGCTGCCGCACCTCCTCCTTAGTGATCCCGCAGGCGGCCAGCGGGCTGAGCACACCCTGCTGGGCGGCGGCCTGGAGGCCCGGTCGATAGTCGCTCAGATCGTCGGCGTTGGCGCCGTTCAGCACCACGGCGACGGCAAACCGCTCGCACAACTGCGCCAACTGCTCGTACAGTTCGCNNGGTTCGCCACGTAGTCCGGATTCGCCAGCTCGGCCGTCTCGATCGTTTCGTGTCGGATCCCAATCCGCTGGGCCACCTCCCGCGCCCCCTCCAGCTCGCCCTCGGCCAGGCTGGGGCTGACGGCGGTCACGGCGAGGGCTCGTTGGCCCAGGGCCAGAAAAGCGGCCTGGGCCACGACGGCGCTGTCGACTCCGCCGGAAAAGGCCACCGCGCAGCTGGACAGAGGGCGCAGCTCGGCCAGCAATCGTTCCCGCTTGGCGGTCAACTCGGACATGTCAGGGACCAGCCACCAGGGTCGCAGGCATCCTCACCAAAACGAAATCCCCTGCCGACGACGGACTGATGCGGTGAGGGCGAGCTCGACCTTCGTGCAGGTGGGTGCCTTGGACTTGAGTTTCGTGATCCAAGCGCGTGGATCCGGAGCTCTCGCGCCGGGCGCCGGCTGTACGGCCCGCAAGCCCTTTAAAGGAAGGCTCCCTGTGAGCTCGTTTAGCGGCTCACCCCATCAAACATCAGCCGCCAAGTGCGGCAGAGGATTCGTTATGCGATATCCTACCGCCGGATCGTCTGGGGGGCAAGAATCCGTGGCGGGCCAGCTGAAAGTCGGGGCAGCTGTCGTGAGCCGGCAGGGGCGGGGGCCGTCGGCGGGGTCGAGCGGGTCTGGGCCGCGGGCTAGCCCCCCCCTGCCCCGTCGCTGGCTTCCCGAATCAGCGGCTCCATCACCTTCGTATTCCGCTCGACCGCCAACACGATCGTCCGCTGCTCGACGCCATCCTTGCTGGTGGCCGCCACCGGGATCACCTGCCGTTTGTCCGGCAGCGCCATGCGGACGGTGAAGGTCCCGTCCTGCCGCACGTCGAGCGGCTCGGATTTGAACGTCACGTGGGAGCCCGGCGAACAGGCCCCATACACGATCAGCTCGGCGTCCACGCTGAATTCCAGTTCCGGCCGGCTGCCGTAGCCATCCGCCCCGCCGCCATAGCGGGTGACCAGCGGGGCGCCCATCGGCCGCCGTAGCCGTTCTTCGAACAGCTCGCGGAGCTCGCCCGCAGCGCCCTGCGACTCATGCCCGCCGCTCATCGCATAGATCTTGTCGCAATTCTGAGCGACGTCGTCCCAGTTGTGATCCAGCTGGTCACGAGCACCCGGGACGGGCGTGGTGACCACGTTACTGCGGCAAAGACAGTGGAAGACCCCCTCGTGAGTCAGGTAGCCGATTTCCAGCCGGTATTTGCAGGGGGGATCCTGGACGTCGACGTACCAGGTGCTGACGCCCCCATGAATCTCGATGTCGCGGACCCGCTGTTCGACCGCCCCCGTGGCCGGTACGGTCAACAAACGGAGGATGGGGCGGGCGGTATGCCAGCCCTCTCCCAAAGCGGCCGCGGCCCGGTCCACGCTGCGGCTGGTTAACTCCCAGGAGACTTGCAACCAGAAAGGGCCGCGAACCATGACCACCAGGCGGTCCCGCGGGGCCGCTCGCCGACCCTCCCCCTCGCTGCTCAACAACTTCATCAACCGCTGGGCCGAATGGAACCGCTGGATCTGCCGTCGCTTCTCGCCAGCCGGCCGGCGGACTCCCGCCCCCGCGCGTTTGCCCGCTGTCGAGCTGGTCCGCGCGGCAGACCGCCGCGAGCGGGCTTGGCGGCGACCCAACCGAGCCAGGGCATCGACGAGTTCCTCTTTACGCATCGCGTGCCAACCAGGAATCCCAGACTGCTTGGCCATCTGGGCCAAGGCTTTGCAGGTCAAAGCCCGCAGGGAGGAGGGGGTCATAGAGCTGTACCTCGTGGCCGCCGCGGGCTGCGCCCCGCTGGCAATCTGGTGTCCACGCCCTCCCTGGCGGCGAATCAAGCGGTAACTTGCGGCCGACCCTCCTTGGCCCCCGGGGATGGTTGCCAGGCACGGGGACGCCTGGCCCATCTCGGCCGCAGCCATGCCCATGGGAACCCCCGCGGGCTCCCCACCCCGCGGATGGGCAGGCACCTGGCAGACAAACACTCCAACAGNNAACACTCCAACAGATCAACTTCGGTACATTTGAGTGTAATTGGGGCGTTGCATTTTGGCAACAATTTCCCCGCGCTGCCTGGGGGCCAAGGGGCACGGGACACCCTCCATAACCTCATGGAAATTAATCACTTGGATCAAACCTGCGGAGGTATTCCGCGGGGCCGATGCGCGTCAGAAGTTTGGTCGTCCTGGTGATGGGAGGGGTAGCGAGCGGGGAGGGGTTGCCAGGCGTGGCGGGGGATGGCGGCGGCGGGTGGGCCGCCGGGAAAAAGGGGCCGTCAAAAAACGCCCGATCAGCGGGGTACTCGGTTGACCCTAAAAATGGGTTGCTATAGATTGGCGGTCCCCTTGGCGACCGCCGAAAGGCTCGCCACCGAGCCCTCCACCGCCGAACACAATTCTTTACCAAGACAAGACTTACGCAGCCAAGTGCCACGGCCTTTCGAGCAGCATCGTGACCGCCCCACCTGATGGCCCCTCCCCCATGGCCCTGGCGGCTCAATGGGTGTCGCGAATCCTGACCGTGTGCCTGGTGATCATTGCCCCCGGCATCTTGGGGCAGTGGTTAGATCGGCGTTGGGAAACGAATTTTCTCGCGCTGCTGGGTTTCGCGTTCGGCCTGGTCACGGGCATGTATTACCTGTTGGTGATGACCGGCGCGATCCGCGGGGGGGACCAGCGGAAGGGGGTTGGTTCTGAGCCTGATGGTTCCGAGCAGAAGGAAGCCGATTCACCTTGAGCGAGGGCGAGACGAGTACCGGGAGGGGATTGGCGTCGGGCCTGGCGGTGCTGACCGTCGCGCTGGGGGTGACGTTGCTGGGCGTGGGCTGGTGGAGCCAGGCTCAGCAGGGCCGGGATGGGCTGCAGGCGGCGGTTGTCGCAGCGGCGATCTGCTGGCTGGGTTCCTCCCTGGCCTTGATCCTGACGGCGATCTCGCGCGGACCCCAGGCCGCGGTGTGGACCCTCCTGTTCGGCATGCTGTTCCGGATGGGCCTCCCTTTGGCCGCGGGTCTGATGTTGCAGCGAGCGGGGGGCCCGTTGGCAGAGGCTGGCGTGTTCGGTAAGGTGCTTATCTTCTATTTGGTTGCGTTGGCGGTCGAAACGCCGCTGTCCTTAAGGGTCTTGCGGCCCCCCGCAGGACCTTCCCGGTCAAAATGAACGATGGCAAACCCCATTCTGCACATTAAGGACAGTTACTACTTCGAGATTCCGAAGGCCTTTTGGCGCGCCAATTTCACGGGGATCCGCCAGCAGCCCGGCGACCATCCTTTCCCCGATTTTTGGGTCCGGCTGGACAGTGACTACCAACAATGGGCGGCTGCCCAGATGATCGATCGTTTGGGGGAGTTGCCCGACAGCGTCCCCTGGGATCCGGCTGAGCACGATGGTCAGGGACTGGCCCCGATGCCGGACGCGGATCATCTCTTGGACGCCTACCAGCATTGGAAACACTCCGGCGCTCATCACGCGCATGCCGGCAAACCATTCACGCGGTTCCTCCGCGAAGATCCGGACCAGGTCTGGTTCCAGCAGCGGTCCAGCGACCCAACGTGGGCCTCCCAGTACGAGAGTGCGATGGGGCAATTAGACCTTTCGGTCAACCGTTATCGCGAGGAAGCCAGCCCATGGTCTGAGGAGAAGATCGCCAAGTACAACGCGCAGCTGGACGGCAAGGTGTTGATTCCTCAGCCCTTTGGCGAGTTAAGAAACTTGTACGAAAAGGAAGCGGGGTTCGCCATCTCCCGCTTCATGGTGCTGGAGATCGTGGTCGCCGCTGTGATTGCCTTTTTCTTCATCCGCTTTGCGGCTCGGGTTCGCAGCGGCGAGCCGCCCCGCGGCAAACTGGCGAATCTGCTGGAGGCCTTTCTGCTCTTCCTCCGCGACGAGGTGGCTCGACCGGCCATCGGCAAAAAAGAGGCCGACAAGTTCGTCCCCTTGCTGTGGTCGATATTCTTCTTTGTGCTGGGAATGAACCTGTTCGGCATGCTGCCTTGGGCAGGCGCCCCGACGGGCGCCTTTGCGGTGACTTTCGGGATGGCATGTGTCACCTTTACGGTGGTGCTCGTATCGGGATCGCGGAAATTCGGGATCCTGGGTTTCTGGAAGAACCAGGTGCCGTCGATGGGGCTGCCTTGGTATCTGGGGATCATCATCGTACCGATGATTTTCGCCATCGAAGTGTTGGGGCTGTTTATCAAGCACGGGGTGTTGGCCGTTCGTCTCCTGGCGAACATGGTGGCCGGTCACCTCGTGTTGCTGGGGATCATGGGCATGGCCTTCAGTCTGCAGGGCGCGATGAGCGACGCTTGGCCCATTACGGCGGTGATCGCCTTGCTGGCAGCGACGCTGTTCAGTTGTCTGGAATTGTTTGTGGCTTTTTTGCAAGCCTATATTTTCACGTTTCTTTCGGCACTTTTTATCGGCACGGCCGTGCACCATCACTAGGCGTATCAGGCACCGAATGGGACCGGAAATTTCTTTTTTTCAGAGGAGATGAGATCTGTGGACAAGTTTTTCAAGATTGCAGGGTTGAGCATTTTTGTGGTACTGGCTCTGACGGCGCCGGCGCTGGCCCAGGGGGGTGGGGGCACATCGATCGAGTTTTCCGGGGCATTCGGCTGCGGCCTGGTGGCGATCGGCGCCGGTCTGGGGATCGGCAAACTGGCCAGCGCGGCGTTGGAAAGCATGGCACGCCAGCCTGAGGTTGCCGGCAGCATCCAGACGGCGATGATCATCGCCGCGGCGTTGATCGAAGGTTTCACCTTTTACGCGCTGTTTATTTGCTCAGGGCAAAACCCGTGGGCGGGCTAGCGTCGGATGCTGGCCTGCCGGTCAGCGACCCAGAAATCCGTTTGAGACGAAGGATGTTGCCGTGAAAAGTTTCGTGTCATCGTGCGCAATGTGCCTCCTGGTCGCCGTGATCACGGCGGGCAGCTCCCCCCCTGGCTTGTTGGCCGCTGACCCCACCCACGATGCTCATGGGGGCGCCGACCACGGCGAGCATCACGCGGATCACGGGAAGGGCGACCATCCCGCCGGAGGGCACGGCGGGGTCGAGGACCTGACCCACGGCAACGCGGGCCATCAGTTAGAAGCCCCCGAGGAATTCAAGTACGACCTGGCCATCTACACCTTCGTGGTGTTTTTGCTGCTGCTGGCCGTCCTCTGGAAATTCGCTTGGGGTCCGATCAGCGACGGGCTGGCTCGGCGCGAGCAGGCGATCGCCGACAATATCGCAACGGCCGAGAACGCGGCTGACCAGGCCCGGAAGCTGACCTCCGAGTACGAAGCCAAACTGGCCGCGGCGGCCGATGAGGTCCGCAAAATCATGGACGAAGCTCGCCGAGATGCGGAATATACCAGCCAGCAGATCGTCGACAAGGCGCAGGCCAAGGCGGCGGAAGAAAAAAATCGGGTGTTGCGCGAAGTGGAAACCGCCAAAGAGGCAGCGCTGAAAGAGATTTCCGACAGCGCTGCCGATCTGGCCGTCGATCTGGCGGGCCAGATCGTGCGGCGGGAATTATCCCCTAGTGATCACACCCGCCTGATCAAGGAAGCCCAAAGCGATTTTATGTCGACCAAATCCAACGGGAATTGACCACCGAGTTAGGCCCTCAACGGGCGGGATTGAGCGAACAGGCGGCCGAGCACCCCGGGGGGGTGGCCGCCGGACAAATAACATGGCATCACCTAAGAAAACCATCGATGTGCTGGGGCAACAGGTCGGCGCGGTCTACGCCAAAGCGCTCTACGACGCCGCTGGCGGAGAGGCGGAAGTCGTGATCGACGAATTCCAGTCGCTGGTCACCGAAGTCCTGGACGCTTTTCCGGATTTCGAAAAACTGCTGGCCAGCCCCATGATTTCCGCTGAGGAAAAACAGGACATCCTCCACCGCGCTCTGCAAGGCCGCATCTCGCCGCTGCTGTTGAACTTCCTGCGGGTCCTGGCCAAAAACGAACGCCTGGCTTACGTGCGGCCGATCCTGGACTGCCTGATCGATGTCCACAATCAGCGGCGAGGCCGGATCCGCGTGGATGTGACCACGGCCGCCCCCCTGGACAGCGGCAGCGCGGCCGAGCTGAAGGAGCGCATCCGGGCTCTGCTGGGACGCGAACCCGAGCTCGTTCCCGGAGCCGACCCCGACTTGATTGGAGGCCTCCAGCTCCGCGTGGGGGACACCGTCTACGACGGCTCGGTAACCACCAAGCTGCAGCAGATCCGCACGCGTCTTCACCACCGCAATGTGGAGGCCATTGAAACCAATCGAGACCGATTCCAGTTCACGGAAAGCAAACTGTAGCCGCCCCCGCGAGCGGCGCCACCGCCACTTGACACCCCAGGCAGAGAAAAAAGATGAGATTTCGTGCTGATGAAATCGCTTCCATCATCCAGAAGGAAGTGGAAAATTACGAATCCCAAATTGATGTGCGGGAAGTGGGGGAAGTCCTCGAGGTCGGTGACGGAATCGCCCGCGTGTACGGCCTCTCCGGCGTGATGGCCGGCGAGATGGTCGAGTTTCCCGGCGGCATCAACGGGCTGGCCTTCAACCTCGAAGAAAACTCGGTGGGGATCATCATCCTGGGGGACTTTCTTCAGATCCATCAGGGGGACGAGGTGAAAAGCCTGGGCAAACTCCTCTCAGTCCCGGTGGGAGAGGCGGTGGTCGGACGTGTCGTCGATCCGCTGGGCAACCCCCTGGATGGCAAAGGGCCGATCGTGACCAGCGAAACCCGGCCCCTGGAAATCATCGCCCCGGGCGTCTCCGAGCGGCAGCCGGTGTGCGAGCCGCTGCAGACCGGGATCAAGGCGATCGATGCGATGACCCCCATTGGGCGCGGCCAGCGAGAACTGATCATTGGCGACCGCAAGACGGGCAAGACCGCTGTGGCCCTGGATGCGATCATCAACCAGCGAGAGTCGGGCGTGAAATGCTTCTACGTCGCGGTGGGACAGAAAGATTCGTCGGTGGCCGGCGTGATCGAAGTCCTCCGCAAGTACGGGGCCATGGACTACACGACCGTGATCGTGTCCGGGGCCAGTGCTCCCGCACCCCTGCAATACATCGCTCCCTATGCCGGCACGGCCATGGCCGAATATTTCATGTTCAACTCGGGTCACGCCCTGGTCGTTTACGACGACCTCTCCAAACAGGCTCAAGCCTACCGCCAGCTGTCGCTGTTGATGCGCCGCCCCCCCGGCCGCGAAGCCTACCCGGGAGACGTTTTCTACTGCCACAGCCGCTTGTTGGAACGGTCGGCCAAGCTGTCCGACGAAAATGGCGGGGGCTCCCTGACCTCCCTGCCGATCATCGAAACCCTGGAAGGCGAAGTCTCGGCTTACATCCCGACCAACGTGATTTCCATCACCGACGGGCAGATTTATCTGCAACCCGACCTGTTCTTCGCCGGACAACGCCCCGCCATGAACGTGGGCATCTCCGTGTCGCGGGTGGGTGGGGCGGCCCAGATCAAGGCCATGAAGAAGGTGGCCGGCGGCCTGCGGCTGGACCTGGCCGCCTTCCGCGAACTGGAAGCGTTCGCCCAACTGGGTACCGAATTGGACGCCGCCACACAGGCTCAACTGGACCGCGGCTACCGCATGGTGGAATTGCTCAAGCAAGGCCAATACAAACCGATGCACGTCGTCGATCAGGTGCTCAGCATCTACGTTGGCACCCAGGGCTACCTGGACAAGATCCCGGTGGGCGAGGTCGCCCGATGGGAAGAGAGCTTCCTGCGGTTTGTCCGCGAACAAAAACATGAAATCTGGCAGAAGATCGACGAAACCAAAGGCCTGGATGAGGCCACCGAACAGCTGCTGAAGGAATCGATCGCTGACTTCCAGCGACAGTACGACAGCCAGCGGCGGGAAGAAGAGCAGGCGGCCGCGGAAGCGGCTCCGGAGGCCGCGTTGACATGAGCGGAGGATGCCTCATCCGCCACGGGCTGGAGACAGGCGATCGCCAGAGGCAAGAAAAGTGATGGTTGACCAATATTCTGCGCCTGACGATGTGCCTCCCGCCGGTCCGCAACCGGGCCAGCCCTACGGATCGCCCCCGGCGACGGCCTACCCCGAGGTGCCCGGCGGCATCGAAGAGGATCCCGACGCGCGGACCATGGCCATGCTGTGCCACCTCACCGGACTCAGCTCGTTCATCGGCATCCCGGGGTTTGTGGGACCCTTGGTCATCTGGCTCTTGCGCAAAGACCAACAAGCGTTTGTCGACGATCAGGGAAAGGAAGCGTTGAATTTCCAGATCGCCGTTCTGTTGGCGGCGGTGGTGATTTCCGCCGTGGGGATGGCAACCTGTGGCATCGGCTTCCTGCTGGTTCCCGTCCTTGTGGTGGTCGTCCTGGTGTTTTGCATCCTGGCTGCCGTGCGCGCCAACCAGGGAGAATACTATCGTTATCCGCTCAACATTCGCCTGATCAAATAGCTGATCCCCATGCCCAATCCTCGAGCGCTCGACAAGCGACGAAAAAGTGTCCGCAACATCCGCAAGATCACGCGGACCATGGAGTTGATCGCCACGGCGCGGTTCAAGCAGGCGATGGATCGCGCGCACGCGGCCACGGCTTACACCGAGCAGATGAAAAAGCTGCTGGGGGACTTGACGCGGGCCGGGCTGCAAGTGACCCACCCACTGCTCGAACCCCGCGAAACCACCCGCCGCGGCATCCTCCTGGTGCTCAGCTCGAACCGCGGCCTCTGCGGCGGCTACAACAGCAATCTTCTCCGGCAGGCGCTGGCCCGCTGGCAGGAGTGGGAGGGGATGGTGCCCCAACGCGACCTGGAGGTTTCGGGGAAACGGGGCCTCTCCTTCTTCCGCCATCGGCAGATCGCCCTCAGCGAGGCGTTTACCCATTTCGAGGACAAACCTCGCTTTGACGAGATCGAGGTGCTGGCCAACCGCTACCTGGAGCAGTACGCCACCGGCGAGCTGGACCGGCTGGACATCGTCTACACCCGTTTTCTCAGCAGTGCCCGCCAGGTGGCCTGCGTCGAAACGCTCTTGCCGCTGGGCAGCGTCAGCGACGAACTGCCCGGGGCGGACGGCGACGGCGGGCCCGCGGAAGGGGAATCCCTGTACGAGTTCCTCCCCTCCGCCGCGGAAATCCTGGCCGAAGTCATCCCCACCAGCTTCAAGATTCGCCTGTTCAAGTGTTTTTTGGATGCGGCGGTCAGCGAACAAATCGCGCGGATGGTGGCCATGAAATCGGCGACGGAAAATGCGGACGATCTGATCCGCTCGCTGTCGATGACCTACAATCGCGCTCGGCAAGCTCAAATTACCGGCGAATTGCTGGAAGTGATGGGCGGCGTCGAGGCGCTCAAAGATTAAGCCTTCATCTGCAAACACGGAAAATTCAAATCAGGAAAAAAACATCATGGCGACGGGAACTGCAAACAACGTGGGACGCATCACCCAAGTTATCGGCTCGACCTTCGACGCCGAATTCCCCGAAGACGCCTTGCCGGCGATCTACAACGCGGTGCACATCGAATCGGATCACAAGGGGGTCTCCCTGCGGCTGACCGGCGAGGTCCAGCAGCACCTGGGGGGCGGCCGTGTCCGCTGTGTGGCCCTCGGCAGCACCGACGGGCTGATGCGCGGTCAGGCTTGCATCGACTCGGGCAGCCCGGTCACGGTGCCCGTCGGCCAGGCCACCCTGGGCCGCGTGTTCAACTTGTTGGGGGATCCGGTCGACGGGCGGGGGGAGGTTCAGGCCGAGCAGCGATGGCCCATCCATCGGCCCGCTCCCGCAGTCAGCCAGCTGTCGACCAGCACCGAATTGTTCGAAACCGGCATCAAGGTGATCGACCTGTTGACCCCCTTCGTCCGTGGCGGCAAGGCGGGCTTGTTTGGCGGAGCCGGGCTGGGCAAAACGGTGATTCTGACCGAGCTGATTGCGCGGATTGCCAGCGCCCACGGCGGTTACTCGGTGTTCGCCGGCGTCGGCGAACGGACCCGCGAAGGGACCGACCTGTGGCTGGAAATGCAGGAAGCCAAGATCGGCGATACGGGCCGCAGCGTGATCGAACAGACCTGCATGGTCTTCGGGCAGATGAATGAACCCCCCGGAGCTCGGCTCCGCGTGGCACTCAGCGCCCTGACCATGGCCGAATTCTTCCGCGATACGACCGGCACGGACACGCTGTTGTTTGTCGACAATATCTTCCGTTTCTCCCAGGCCGGCAGCGAAGTCTCCGCTCTGCTGGGTCGCATGCCGTCCGCGGTGGGCTACCAGCCCACCCTGGCCACCGAAATGGGCGCTCTCCAGGAACGGATTGCCTCCACGGAAAAGGGTGCCATCACCTCCGTGCAGGCCGTCTACGTCCCGGCCGACGACCCCACCGACCCGGCCCCCGCCACCGCCTTCGGCCAGCTGGACGCCTTCATCTACCTGGAACGCTCCATCTCCGAAAAAGGCATCTACCCGGCCATCGATCCGCTGGCCTCCTCCAGCCGGATCCTCGATCCGCAGTTTGTCGGCGAACGACATTACGGAATCGCTCGCCGAGTGCAGACGATCTTGCAGCGTTACCGGGAACTCCAGGACATCATCGCCATCCTGGGAGTCGAGGAGTTGAGCGAAGAGGACAGGACCACCGTCCATCGGGCTCGACGTATCGAACGCTTCCTGTCCCAACCGTTCCTGGTGGCCGAAGTCTTCACCGGCAAGCCGGGCGAAATCACCTCGCTGGAAGACACCATCCGCAGCTTCGAAGAAATCTGCGACGGCAAATGGGACCACTTGCCGGAACAGGCATTTATGTACGTCGGAGCGATCGAACAGGCCGAGGAGCAAGCCAAGAAGCGAGCGGCCAGCGTGTAACAAACTGCGCGGCCCCAAACTTCCCCCCCACCGTTTCCTGAAACCCCCCTGCCCCATGTCCACACCCGCCGACCAACTCGCCGGCCAACGGATTCTCCGCGTGATCGTGGTCACGCCCGAGTCCACCGCCCTGGAAACACCAGCCCAGTTCGTGGCCCTTCCGCTGTACGACGGCGAGATCGGGATTGCGCCGGGTCGCGCGCCCCTCATCGGCCGGCTGGGCTTCGGCGAAATGCGGATCGTGGAAGNNCAATACGGTCAGCGTGCTGACTCACCGCGCCCTGCCGGCCGCCCAGCTGGATCGCGAGGCGGCGGACCAGCAATTGGCCGAGGCGATCCAGCGGCCAGCCACCACGCCGGAACTGCTGGCGATTCGCGACCGGCTGATCCTCCAGGCCCGAGCCCAAATTCGCACCGCCGGCCGCAGCCGTTAGTCGGGCCGGCGCTCTTTCCCTCCCCCCGCGAACCGCAGGTCCCGCAGGCAGGGCAGAACATCGGTTCCGCCCCGGGCAGGCCGCCGACCCCCCCACGTTGGGCCAGCCCCCTCGCCCGGCACCGGGTCGCGTCGGAGGGGCCGGCTCGCGGGAGGGGACGAAAGGACATGCCGCGCGCCCTGCGGTGTCCTGCCGGTTGTGCGGGGTTTGGCAGCTGAGTCGCACCTCTTGGGCCCCCCCGACTCGGTTCGACTGCGACAGGCGTCCCCTGCGCTTCCAACCTTGCCAGTCGTCCCATCCGACCAGCTTCGCCAGCTGCATCGAACGGACCCGATTTGGGGATTTCCCCTGCCCACCGCCGAGTGGGGGTCACTTCCTGGAGGGGCGCGTGCCGAAAGCAGAAATACCGCCGAGCAACCAGGGCCCTCTTCCAGGCAGCAGTAAAGCCCCATCGATGCAACCCTTGCTGAAAACGCACGACCGTCACAGCATCCCGCATCCGCACTTTCTCCCAAAATTTCCACGGGTCGAACTGGAAATCACGCGGGGCCAAGCTCGGGAAAGGGTCAGGCAGGTGTCGGGCCGGACCTTCTTCATCGGTAGCAGCCCCGATTGCGACCTGGTCCTGGCCGACGATCACTTACCGGAACTGCACAGCTACCTGCGGCTGACCCCCGAGTCTGCCGTGATCCGCCATCTGGGAGGTGGGCCGGGGTTGAGCG
>JABAOH010012034.1_pt2 | contig 17634 bp, 18 predicted proteins | sample 7062181 | NCBI WGS metagenome assembly JABAOH01 (sample SAMN14538630, study PRJNA623070) | marine sediment metagenome | biome: marine biome [ENVO:00000428]; feature: marine pelagic biome [ENVO:01000023]; material: deep marine sediment [ENVO:00002113]; isolation source: pool of 5 deep marine... | reverse complement strand
CCATCTAAAAGTTTTAATACTTCTTATCAGATATGAATATGCTATAGAGGAGGTAATTTGGTATGAATAGAAAGTTAATTGGTATATTTGTTTGTATGCTGTTTGTTGGAACTGTTTTACCTGTGACAGGAAATGTAATAACTTATAAGAATACTTTATCCTCAACAAATGGTAATATTTTATATGTAGGTGGAACAGGAGAAGGCAATTATACAAAGATACAAGATGCCATAGATGATGCAGTTGATGGTGATACTGTTTATGTTTATGATGATAGTTCACCGTATTATGAAAATCTAACCATCAATAAGGGAATAACTCTACTCGGTGAAGATAAAGAAACAACAATAATTGATGGATTAAAGTTGACTTATAATATTATTTCAATATCAGCAGATTGGGTTACAATCTCAGGTTTTACTATACAAAATTGTAATGGGGATTATCTAAATGGAGCTATTAGAATAAATGGAGATTACATTACTATCAGTGGAAATATAATAAAAGATAATAACAACATCAGCTCCAATGGAATACGTTTTGTCGAAAGACTAGCTAAACATAAATATAATACTATATCTAACAATATTTTTATTAATAACTTTGTTGGAATTTTGATTGAGGATATAATCCATACAACCATTAAGAATAATAAATTTACAAATCATGTGAATGGAATACTTCCAGAATATATTTGTTATAATACCACTATAATGGGAAATCTAATAGATGAATGTAAAATCTCTGGAATTGAAATAAATGGTAACAATAATATTATTTCAGGAAATACTATATCAAATGTAACACGAGCATCTCATGCCAGAGCTGTTGATGTAACGGGTAAAAATAATCAAATAATCAATAATAACTTCTTTAATAATAGGCGAAATGCCATATGCCTGACTTTACCTTGGAAAAATTTATGGAATGGTAATTATTGGGATGACTGGATAGGATTTAAGTATCTCCAATTAGATTTTCTACCCTACTTTGAAAGGTTTTTGTTTTGGTTTATAATTGATTGGCATCCAGCACAAGAACCACATGATATAGAAGGATTTGTATGAAAAAGAGTCTATCAATTGGAATCATATCTTTATTCATCTTGTCAGCAGTGGCTCCATTAACTTTTGGAATTAATATAAAAACACCCATTGGAACAGAGATAATAACAACCAATGTTGGTCCTATGGATTCTGCTTGGCCGATGTATTGTCATGATGCAAGGCATACAGGGAGGAGCCCATATAATACTGCAGATAATCCTGGTTTTAATAAATGGTGGTTTAAATGTAAATATTATATTGAAGGCTCTGCTGCTATTGATGAGAATGGAACCATTTATTTTGGTGGTGCAGAAGATGATGGAAAAGGAACCGCTATCTATTTTTATGCTATGTTTCCAAATGGCACTCTGAAATGGAAATGTAAAATTGATTGGTTTATTGAAGCTGGTCCTGTAATAGCAGAAGATGGTACTATATATGCTGGTGATAGTTCCTATGGATATGGGAAATTGTATTCTATCAGTTTGAATGGAACAATAAATTGGAAACTTCATACTTATGGAGAGATGTATTCTTCTCCAGTTATTGGAGCTGATGGTACTATCTTTGTAGGAGATAGTAATAATTATATCAATGCCATAAATCCCAATGGAACACTCAAATGGAGATATAAAACAGGTTTTAAAGTCTATTCATCACCAGCGATAAGTGATGATGGAACTGTATATTGTGGTAGTCATGATAATTATCTTTATGCTCTTTATCCAAATAATGGTACATTGAAGTGGAAGTATAAGACAGGACATTGGATACGGGTAAGCCCATGTATAGCTGATGACGGAACTATTTATGTTGTTTCACTTGACGATTATCTTCATGCAGTGTATCCTAATGGTACACAGAAATGGGTGACATATGTTGGTGCAGGTACATCTCCCACGATTGGTCAGGACGGAACAATATATGCTGGGTATGATACTCTATATGCTGTAAATCCTGATGGTTCAGTTAAATGGACATTTGATGTTGGTGGTACTATACGTGGTGGCACTCCATGTAATTCAGTTGATGGAACAATATATGTTGGAACCAGCGATGGTGGGAAATTAATTGCTATTAATCCTGATGGAACTGAAAAGTGGCGTAAACATATTGGAACATGTGAATTTGCTCCTGTTATCAGTGAAGATGGAACTGTATATGTCGGGACTTCCATTGAAGAATTTACTGGACATGGATATATAGCAGTTGGTTATCTTTATGCTTTTAATGGAAAGGACATAAATGCTCCATCAATACCATTAATAATTGGACCAACAAAAGTAAATTCTAAGAGAGAAATTGACTATATTTTTAAATCAACATCTCCACTTGGTAATGATGTTTTTTATTATGTTGATTGGGGGGATGGTGACTGGAATAAGGATTGGTGGCTTGGACCATATGGCTCAGGTGAAAACGCTGTTATCAGTCATACCTGGTCAGAACCTGGAACTTATACTATTAGAAGTAGATGTAAGGATTCTGAGAATCTTTGGAGTGATTGGAAGGAGAAAGAGGTGACTGTTCCTAGAAATAGGGTAAAAATTGATTCTGGTTGGTTGAGATTTTTTGATATTTTTCCAATACTGCAGAGGTTGTTGGGTTTTATAAAATAAGGTTTTAAATTAGAAGTTATTCCAAAAATGCAAGAACTAGCTCTTCTTTTTTGTTGTTAAGATTATTTCAATTGAGGATACATTTGAAGTTCCGCCTTCTTCTCTGGGTAATTCTTCAGTTCCAATTTTAATGTCTTTTATTTTTGCATCTGTAACAAATCTATTTCTGACTATTTCTGCTGTATCTACTGCTCTTCCTATTGCTCTGCCTCGTGCTTTTATAATTACTTCATTTGTCCCTTGATTAAACATTGTAACTACTGCAAGAACATAGCTCATTGATGGTTTATTTCCAACAAATATTGTGTTATCATCTTTTGTTTTTTCTTTTGGCAAATATCTCTCCCCAGATTTCAAAAGAGATTTTGGTATTAAATAATTTTCTGATTAATATCACTTGGAAGCCTTTGAAATCTTGTTTTACAATCACTGAGCCTGTTGATATCATTTTATTTATTATTTTATATTAGGAGCAGTAAAATCATTTTGTAGTCTATCTATATAGGAAGTAGGGGGAGCAGGTTAAAAAGAAGTGCTCCCCGCATGGTGGAGCAGGAAAATGTCAAAACCTGCCCCTTTAGTTGGACAGGGAAGACCAAAAACCCTGTCCATGGATGTGATATTTTGTGGCAAGATTGGTCACTGTTGTGTAGAGGTAAAATATGAAACCCTCTACATCTCCGAATGAATCTAATATAATTTTACTGGACACAAACATGCTTGAATAAACATAAATCTATCAATTGCTTTTGGGTCAGCCTCAATTATGATTTCGTTTGATTTTCCCACAATAATTCCCCCAATCTTTTTTCTATGTCTTTTATGAACATTGCTTTCTTTTGTCTCCATTTGAAGCCAACAGTTCTATCATATTGCTCTTCTATAATTTTATCAAATGCTTTTTTAATGTCTTCTTTAGATATTTCTATTTTCATAATATCATATCCTGTTGTAGCCGTAAAGTGCCCAGCCCCTCCTGCATTTTATGATTCGGTGTGAGGCGTATTTTTCAGCCAGCCTTTTCAATAGGGATTTGGATTTTGATTGTTTGATTAGAGTATAAGTTGTTTGACGGTCACCATGGTAGCCTTTGAATTGTCTGTATTTCTTCATGATATTTCCTCCTAAAATGAGTGCCACTTTTTTGACAACTACCTCCTAAAAAATATAATTTTTTCTCCTAAAAAAATTAATCTCTATCATTTTTATAGTATGTTTTTAGAGTGCATCAAAATCCAACAATATAGTAAAATGGAATATTCTTAAGTCTCAAAAAATATTTTTATAGAATATTATAGTTTAAATATACTCTACCACAGCTTTATAAGTGATAATTAATTACTTTATTATAGGTTTTATTATGGGTAAAGAAAACGATATTGATCAAATTGATAAACTACCTGGTGTTGGCCCTGCAACAGCAGATAAACTTCGAGAATCAGGTTATATTGATATTATGAGTATTGCAGTATCTTCACCTTCTGAGCTTGCTGATGCTGCAGAAATAGGTGAGTCTACTGCAGCTAAAATAATAATTCATGCCAGAAATCAAGCAGAAATAGGGGGATTTGAAACTGGTAGTGCATTACTTGAAAGAAGGGCAAAGGTCGGTCACCTTTCATGTGGTTCTAAAACTTTTGATGAGCTTTTAGGTGGTGGTTTTGAAACACAATCCATTATTGAGCTATTTGGTGAGTATGGGTCAGGCAAAACACAGGTTGCTCATCAGTTATGTATTAATGTTCAACTTCCAAAAGAACAAGGAGGTCTAGATGGTCATGCTTTTTATATTGATACTGAAAACACATTTAGACCAGAGCGAATAGTTCAGATGTCCGAAGCTTATGATTTGAATCCAGATGATGTACTAAAAAAAATACATGTTGCGAGAGCCTATAATTCAAGTCATCAAATGCTTCTAGTGGATAAAGTAAAGGAGTCTTCAAAGGAAATTCCTGCAAAACTCCTCGTCGTAGATTCACTTACAGCACATTTTAGGGCAGAGTATGTTGGCAGAGGAGCGCTAGCTGATAGACAACAAAAATTAAATAGACATATGCATGACCTTATGAGATGGAGTGATTTATATAATGGTGTGGTATGTGTAACAAATCAGGTTTCTGCAAAACCTGATGCTTTTTTTGGTGATCCAACAAGACCAATTGGAGGCCATATAGTTGGCCATACTGCAACATTCAGGATTTATTTAAGAAAAAGCAAGGGTCCAAAACGCATTGCACGACTTATTGATTCACCTCATTTACCTGAAGGGGAAGCAGTATTTTCGATAATAAAAGAAGGAATTAGGGACTAAATAAGAGAAGAATAAAGAAAAACTTAAATGTATTAAAAAATATTCCTTTATGGAGGTGTGTAAGATGGCATATGTCCATGATGGGTGGACTTTGTATACACGCGATGTAAAACTTAAAGGTGGTAGGACCCAAACAATTTATTTCTTTAGTAAAAGGAAACCAAAGAGCGGAACCCCTTGTGACTTACCAAGTGGTTACACCGTAGGTGTTAATAAAAGAACAGGTTTACCATATCTAAAAAAGAAATAGATATTATATTGGGGAGCTGACCTATCTGTCAGCTCAACCTCCTTTTTGTAAATCTTATTCTATAGATTTTAAATATTGAATTCTCTTTTAGGTGTCGAATAATATATGGTTACTAAAATAGGTTTTATTGTAAATCCCATCGCAGGAATGGGCGGAAAAGTTGGTTTAAAAGGAACCAATGGAGTTCTTTCTCAAGCAATCAAGTTAGGAGCAGAACCTATTGCACCAACAAAAGCTGTGGAAACAATAAAAGAATTTTTATCATATTATTCTAAAAAAGACGTAATAGAATGGTATACATGTTCTGAAAAGATGGGTGGAGATGAATTAAAAAAAGCAGGAGTATCAGATTTTCAAATAATTTATTCTTCAAAGGATAAAAAAACTACATCAAAAGATACAAAAAATGCCTGTAAAAAATTTATTGAAAAAAAGGTTGATATAATCTTATTTTGTGGAGGAGATGGTACTGCTAGAGATATATTTGAGGTTATTTCAGATAAGATTCCAATCCTTGGAATTCCCTCTGGAGTAAAGATGCATTCAGGTGTTTTTGGAATCAATACAGGTGCATCTGCAAAAATGCTTTATGAATTTATCGATAAAAATCTTACAATCGGCGATGCAGAAATCATGGATCTTGATGAAGAGCGTTATCGAAAAGGAGAGTGGAACATTAAATTATTTGGAATTGCCAAAGGAATTGTTGAACCTACCTATATCCAGGTTGGTAAAACCACATTTGAGTCTGTTTCAGATGATGCTGTAAAAGATGAACTAGCCGATCATATTTTAGATGAAATTGAGCAAAATAAGGACTTTTTGTTTCTTTTTGGATCTGGAGGAACAATAGACTATATTGCAAAAAAATTGAATATAAAAAATACCCTTCTAGGAATTGATGCTGTTTATAATAAAAAAGCACTGGGAAATGATTTAAATGAAAAACAAATATTAGAACTCCTAGAAAAATACCCAAAAGCTAAAGTCATTCTTAGCCCTATTGGAGCTCAGGGCTTTATTTTAGGTAGAGGTAACCTTCAGCTTAGTCCAAAAGTTATAAGAAAGATTGGAATAGACAATATCATTGTTATATCAACTCCTTCAAAACTTGCATCCACTCCTGTAATAAGAGTAGATACTGGTGATAAAAAACTTGATTTTTTATTTGCTAAAAATGAATTTATGATGGTTGTTATAGGTTATCGTTTGAGTAGAGTTGTTAATATAAATATTTAAAATAAGTTAAACGTAAAAAAATAATTTAATAATTTAAATTGTAAGAAAGACTTATAATATTTATTTGAGAATTATGTCTATTTTATTAATTTGCTTTTTTATAAGTATATTTTATATTTAATTTCGTAATACGAGGAATTTAATATTAAAATTTTAATTCAAATACTTTTTTTTTAAAATTTTTAAAAAAATCGAAAAATTTAAATTTTAATGTTATTTTAAATATTGGGGGTTGTAGAGTAAGGTTTGGTAAATATCCCTAATAGATGGTCCGTCCAATATATGTAAAATGGTCCCTCAGCCCAATCTAGATCTCCTCAACGATATTATACATCTGCACACCCCCATTTTTTAAAAATAATGCTTTCTGATAACATTTAAATTCTCAGATATGATATAAATTATAATATTAATAGGGGAGATATAAAAATGAAATACGAATATTTAAGAAAATGCATAATTTTTGGTATTATATTTTTATTTATTGGAGCATGTGTATTACCAAACATTAGTAGTAAACAAATAATGAAAAATAGAATTCTACCATTTTCTATCTCTGATCCACCTGTTTATCAACCAACACCTGATTGGATTTCTAGTAGTCCACATTATAGTACAGGTGCTGCTCTAGCTGATTTCAATAAAGATGGATGGCTGGATTTAATAGTTGCTGATGGTAATGATATGGCTGTTGGTCGGGTAAATATTTATTATAATAATGGGGATGGAACTTTATCAACAACTGCAGATTGGCAATCTGATGATACTGGTTATAATGGCCACCTTGATGTGGCAGATGTAAACGGAGATGGATGGCCTGATGTTGCAGTTTCATATCTTGGTAAGGTTAGTATAGTTGGACCAATTGCTCGTGTCTATTTAAATAATGAGGGAGTTCTATCTTATCTACCTGATTGGACATCTGATATTATTGGAAATGCCTTCAGCGTCGATTTTGGTGATATGAATAATGATGGTCGTCCAGATTTAGCTGTTGCAACTGGATGGTGCTATAATCCTCCAATTTTATATCATAACTATGTTTATCTCAATATTGACGGAACACTTGAATCCTCCCCTAGCTGGGTATCTGATGATTCTAATAATTATATGGGAGTAATATGGATTGATGCTGATGATGACAACTGGATGGATTTGGCTTTTATTAGTGATGAACAGGAAACGCAAATATATCGTAATCTTGGTGGCATACTTGAAACAACTGCAAGCTGGCAGACATCAGATAGTTCTACTCAATTTGGAATTATGCTAACCGCTGGAGATGTTACCCATGATGGAATCCCTGACCTTTTTACTACAGATAACACCCAACTTGGTGGAAGTGGTTTATTCAAACAATATACAGGTGTTGAAGAAGGATTCTTTGAAACTACATTCTCGTGGAGTTATTATGAAGGTTATGGTTCTGCTGTTGCACTTGCAGATGTAAATGGGGATAAAAAGCTTGATCTGGCAACAGGTGCATGGTGGGATTATACCCGCATTTTCCTCAATGATGGAACCGGCATTCCAACAAATCCTACTTGGAATTCAGGTGGGACAAGTGTTGTAGAAAAAATTCTTTTTGGTAATATTGGCCCAACTCTTTGTAGTCGTACTAAAACTGAACATTTTTATCCTGATAGTGACCAAAAACTCTTCTATCTTACCCGTCAACAAATTCAATATATTGAAAGTGTATATTGTGACAATGAACTTTTAGATCCTTCTGAATATACATATAGTCGTGAGCATGGATGGTTTACAATTAATACAGTCCCTTTAGATTCTATTAAAGTAGTTTATAGTTACTCACCATCTCTTGATATGGTTGTTTCTAATTGGGACCCAGGTATTGGCAACTATCTTTATTATAATCAATTAAAATATGCAGATTTAGATTGTGTTGGAAACCTTGTCTGGATTGAAATAGAACCGGGTGAAAATGTTCAAGCTAGTTTTAATGTTACAAATATTGGTGATACGGATTCAAAGCTAGATTGGGAGATAGTATCATTCCCAGATTGGGGTGAATGGACATTTAATCCTGAATATGGTGAAGATCTAACTCCTGAAGATGGACCAGTTGTTGTAAGCGTTGAGTTAACAGCACCTTTAAAAGTTAATACTGAATTTTTAGGAGAGATAAAAATAGTTAATAATAATGATTTAAATGATTACTATATAATTCAAGTTTCCCTAATAACAATAGGTCCAGATGTAGAATGTGATGGAAATCTTTTTTGGAATGATGTAAAACCAGGATCAAAGGTACAAAGTAGTTTTTCAGTAAAAAATATTGGGCATGCAGGTTCCTTTCTAGATTGGCGAATTAACTCTACTCCAGAATGGGGGATTTGGACATTTTCACCGGAAAGTGGAGATGACCTTACTCCTGAAGCAGGACCTATAATAGTTAATGTTGAAGTTCTTGCTCCAAATGAAAAAAATGAAGAATTTACTGGAAAAGTTACAGTGATTAATACACTTGATCCTGATGATTTCTGTGAAATAGATATAATTCTTAATACACCTAAATACAAAACATTCAAAATAAATCTATTATTCCAACAACTACTTTCTTACTTTCCAAATCTAATAACAATTTTTAATAAATTTTATCAATTTTTAAGACTAGTAATCTAGTAAAAATTTATTTCTTTTTATATTTTTTAGATGCAAACCAACAACTTTTAATATTCTCATATGTTACACAGCAAAACACTAAAAGTTAAATGATTGTATGGGGGAAAAATTATCTATGAAGAGAAATTCAGTTACATTTTTAAAAGAAGAATATGAAGAACTTGTGAAAAAAGATTTTGACTGGAAACTCAGAATACTTGAATCTGGTTCAACACCACATTCAGTTGTTGATGGTAAAGAAGTAATTATGCTTTGTTCAAATAATTATTTAAACCTTAGCAATCACCCTCGACTTATTCAAAGTGCCATTGATGCAGCTAAAAAATTTGGTGCAGGGTCTGGTTCTGTTAGGGCAATTGCAGGAACTATGAAACTTCATATGGATGTTGAAAAAAGACTTGCGAAATTTAAAGGAACTGAATCTTCTTTAATTTATCAAACAGGTTTTGCTGCAAATGCAGGTCTTATACCTCAGCTTGTTGGAAAAGGAGATATTATTATCTCTGATGAACTCAATCATGGTAGTATTATTGATGGCGTTAGACTTACAAAAGCAGATCGCGCAGTGTATAAACATCGTGACATGGGAGAACTTGAAAAAGTTTTAAAAGACGCCGATAACAAATACAATAGAATACTAGTGATAACCGATGGTGTGTTTAGCATGGATGGTGATATTGCTCTAATGGACAAAATAGTGGAACTTTCAAATGAATATGGTGCAATGTCATATGTAGATGATGCCCATGGTGAGGGAGTAATTGGACCTGATGGTAGAGGTATTGGAGCACATTTTGGAATCGAAGGTAAAATCGATGTTGAAATGGGAACTTTTAGTAAGGCATATGGTGTTGTCGGAGGTTTAATTGCTGGAAGTCAAGATCTTGTTAATTTTGCCTATAATAAATCAAGAACATGGCTACTCTCTGGTTCTCATCCACCTGCTGTTGCAGGTGCTCAACTTGCAGCAATAAACGTTCTTGAAACTGAACCTGAACATGTGAAAAATTTATGGGATAATACCAAATATTTCAAAAAAGAACTTAATTCAATGGGTTTTGATACAGGTGAGAGCGAAACACCAATAACTCCTGTTATTGTTGGTGAATCTTCAATTGCAAAGGAGTTATCTAACAGACTCTATAATGATGGAGTATTTGCATTACCAATTGTTTTTCCGATGGTTGCAAAAGATAAAGCAAGAATTCGAACAATGATGAATGCAGGTCTTACAAAAAATGATCTCGATTTTACTTTAGAAAAATTTGAAACAATTGGAAAGAACCTTAAAATCATATAATTCATTTTAATATTTATGAACCAAAAGACAAAAATTTTACATGTTGGTTTACAGTATAACAATAGAAAATCTGCTGAAACCTTTTTTACTAAAATTCTTGGCCTTCAATTAAAAAAATCTTTCACTCTGTCAAAGGAACTTACAAAAAGTATCTTTGGATTTTTTGAAGATATTTTAATAGATGTTTATGAAAATAATGAATCTTGTTTTGAAGTTTTTATTACAGATAAAATTAAAAAATACCAATATGAACATATTTGTATTGAGATAGATAATATCAATGATTTTATTAAGAATTGTAAAAAATATGGAATTGATCCAATTATTGTAAAAAAGGAATTAAAAACATTACTATTTATTAAAGATTTTTCTGGAAATCTATATGAAATAAAGCAAAAGAAATGAGATTTTATCTTTTATTCCATTTCCCTTTTTTCTTTTGATTTAATACTTTATCAATAATTGTTTTTTCGTCAGCCTGAACCATATAGTCCTCTTTTTCAGTATATTTTTTTAATGCAGCATCAATTGCCTCAGTGTCGGCTTCAGCAATAACCCCCTCTTTTAATTCTTTTTTATCTTTGTATATATTTTTTACATATTGTTCTTCTTTTTTTACTTCTTCTTGCTTAGACCGATAATAAGAATCAGGTAATTCAATATTCTTATTAGTTCCATATGTTTTAATATTTTTAGAATTTCTAAACTTTTCTGGTTCATCCTTTTTTTTCTCTTCAGTTTTTAACATATTATTTGATCTAGTCAGGTCTTGATTAATCTTAAAATCCTCTGTTTGTATATCCTTATTAAAATCAAAAACTGGTGGTTTTTTTTCTGTTTTTCGATGTTCAGAATGTTGAATATTTAAGCTTGGTTCAATTCTACTTGGTGAGTCTGATACAACTGTTGATGGGTCCTGTTGAGTTGGTATAGTTGGGGGTGACGTTCTACCTTGATATGAATAGTTTGTTGTTGTGGATGTGAGTTCAAAGGCTTCCAAAATCAGATTTTTTTCTTCAATGGTTGGAAACCATATATACCCATCCTTTTCTTTATAAACATTAGGTGCATTATGAACAAAATGAGCTACAATTGATATTTTACCAGAGAATTTATCCTTAATAACCTCAAGTTTAATATTAATGTTATCGTCTTTGGTCATTTTACATCCATCTCTCCTGTTAAATAAAGGAATATATTAATAGAACTTATATTTAGCGGTTTATTTATATTTAATGGATATCTGGTTATTTACGCCACCTCATCCAATAACCTTTTAATAATAACATCATAGGTATCTCCTTTCTTTTGAAACAAATCATCTAACTTAGATTTTGTTTCTTTAGAAATCCATATTGTGGTCATTTTCCTTTTTTCGGTCATTTTTTCACCCATTCTATAATTTTTATAACTTCTCTAGACGTTATAATATTTTGGCATTTTGCAATGACTATGGTAAAGTCTTATATACCAAGTATCTGATTTAATTGTTGGGGAGGTAAAAATTATGAAAACGAAAATAATTGGAATTATTGTTGGTATTCTTTTGATAACATCATCTGGTCTAACTTTAGCAGTAACTATAAATATCAAACCATTAAATAACAATTCAAAATTTAATGATTTTTTTAATCCAAATCCAATAAATGTCTTTATAGACCTTGATATAAATGGAATCGCATATGGTCATGAACTACTTTGGAAGGCAAATACAACAGGTACAAATTATGAAGAATCTGCTGTTACCTATGTTGATGGCGTTGCATATATTGGTTCCTGTAGCACACACGGACAAGGACATGATAAGCTCTTTGCAGTAGATGTAACAAATGGAGAAATCTTATGGAGCTATCCAACAGGTCCTGGTTATGTTGGACCGGTAATCGATGGTGATGTAGTCTACATTGGAACGGATTTCCACACATCTGCTCCTGCAGATGTATATGCAATTAATAGGCATAATGGAGATTTAATTTGGAATAAAACTATCCCTGGAGGAATTGCTGAATCCATTCAGTTTGATGATAATAAAATCTATTTTTGTTCTTCAGAGGAATATTCTAAAATATATGCTTTAAATAAAATTGATGGGAGTATTAACTGGACATATTATGTGGATCTTTTTTATAGTGCTAATAAACCAATGCTTAAGGATAATGCTTTCTATGCTGCTTATTTTCATCCTGGGGGTAAATTATACAAATTAAATGCCACAGATGGTAGCATAATATGGACTACGGTTTTATCTAATGGTCCTTGGGATAATTCAATAACAGCTGATGGTGAAGGACGGATTTTTTTGGCAATATATGGTGATAGTACAATGAATGCGTATAGTGAAATTGATGGGTCATTATTATGGAGTTATCCTTTGCATGGACCATCTTTATCTTTTAATGCTTATCGTAATGGGAAAGTATTTGTTGCCGATACAGCTGGCTATGTTTATGCTTTTAATTCAACTACCGGTAATTTAGTATGGGAAAATAAAATTGGAGATACTATTGATATAAGTTCACCAACTTTAAGTGGTGGTTTAATTTTCATTGGTACCAGAGATTTTGATGAAAGTGCCTTATTTGCCTTGAATGAGACAAATGGTGATATTTTATGGAAACATACTATTGGTACTAATGTTACAGCTCCTCCCTCAATTGCAGATGGTATGATGTTCTGTGGTAGTGATGGTTGGTATATGTACGCTTATGATATTGGTGTTGGTAATGGAGATTGGACACTGCACCGATATGATAGTTGGAATACAGCCTACTCACCAAATGGTTTAACAACATGGCAATATGTCGAAGCTGATTGTTCAACCAATATGGATATCACAACATGTACAATAACAAATAATTACGACCATGATGTCAATGATATTATACTTAATCTAGACTTCAGCGCATATTGGTACGACTCTCAAGGAAATTGGTTAAAATCAAATTCAGATAATTATACAATTGATAGTTTATCAAGTTTATACTCAATAACATATCTTATAAGCAAAAAACCTCTTGGACCATATGCACCTAGTATAAAAGGGGAAACAAATGGAAAAGTAGGGACATCATATAAATATAGTTTTACCTCAATTGACTATGAAGGTGATGACATCTCAGAATATATTATTAACTGGGATGATGGTTCTGAAGAAGAAACCATTTTAGGTCCATTCAAATCAGGATCACCAGCTACAACTAGACATATCTGGAATAAAAAAGGAACTTATTTTATTACTGCAAAAGCTAAAGATATCAATGGTTTCACCGGCCCAAATGGAACCTTTAAAATAAATATGCCAAGAACCAGAGCTTGGTTGAGATTTATTGATATGTTTCCAATACTACAGAGATTGTGGGATTTTATAAAATAAAAAAATAAATTCTCTCTTCTATTTTAAATTTCTGGGTTATATTTAAATTAATATATCTTATAACATATAGTAACTCTTAATTTAAGGAGGAGGAAAATCAAAATGAGGAAAATAGTAGGAATTTTAATTTGTACATTGTTCTTTACCATTGTTTTTTTTACCGATAATAAATTCAGATGATAATAATGTTATTAATCAAGTTATTATTAACTAAAAAGTATGAAAAGTATTATTAACTTTAATTGCATGTAGGATAATAATAAAATGTGGTAAAAATGGTTGATAAAATCAATGAATGGTTAGATAAATCATTATTAGACAACTCAGGGACCAGAAAGATTTATAGATGTCATATAAACAGATATATGAAAACAAATAATCAGGATGCCAATACATATTTTAACAAATCTCAGTCATATCAAGAACACATTAAGAAATACTGGGAATACCTGAAAGGAAAATCCCCAAACACAAGGAGAAATGGGATCAGTGCAATTAAACACTTTCTTGCAAGATTTGACAGAACAACTAAAAATCTTGACATATGGGATGACATAACAGCAAGGTTAAAAGGGACAACCTCCGTGCCAATAATCCCGAAGCACGTTCCAGAGATAGATGAAATCAAGATTATTCTGCAACATTGTGATATAAGATGTAAAACAGCAATAATGATGAGTATTACCAGTGGTATGAGAATCGGGGAAGTATGTAACATTGAGTTTAATGACATATATTTGGACCAAAAGCCAACTAAGATAAATATTAGGTCAGAAATCGCAAAGAATAAACGAAGAAGGATCACTTATATAAGCCCAGAGGCAACAGAACTTCTTAAAGAATGGTTAAGATATAGAGATGAATACACTAAAAATAGTAACATTAGAAGAAACTTTAAACAAAGACAGAATAAAATTGATTTGGAGAATGATAAACGTATTTTTCCTGTGCATGAGAACAATATTAGAAGACATTTCAATATTGCATGTGCAAAAGCAGGATTTACTAAGAAACATAGTGTTAAGGGGGATTTTGATTACAAAATAAAAAGAAATAGAAGAGAATTGACTTTTCATAATTTAAGATCTTTCTTCCGAACATATCTGGGGAATGTTGATCTTGCAGAACATTTGATGGGGCATGCAGGATATTTATCGACATATAGGCAATTCAATGATAAACAACTTGCTAACTTATATGAAAAATGCCTACCAAATATAACCGTTTTTGAAAGACCACCTGATTTAACAGATATTAACGAAAAACTTGCAGAAAAAGACCAAAAAATAAAGGAACTTGAAAACAAAATCAATGATATTAACCAAACTATGTTAAGATTACTTGCAGAAAACCAACTAAAAAATAAATAAATAATTATTTAAAATATTTTAAAGGGTTTATTGTTGGATCACCTAAATAATAAAAACCAAGATTGCAAAGATTAAAAAGATCAATATCTTTTTCTTTTTTCAAAATTTTTCTAATATCATCTGGTGATTTTAACTCCAAAAAATTTAGTTTAAAACGTACAATTTCTTCTAAATTAGATACTACATTATTAACATATTTATTCAATTGCTCTTTTTCTTTTTTTGATAAATATTTAAACATTTCACGACTTAAACCACATAATAACCAATTATTATCATTACAAAAATGTCTAGGTTTATTTCCAAAGCCAGAGTTCATCATTTCCTGATCGAAAACCGTATCAGTAATATAACTTTTAATATGCCATTTATCCATATCGTTTTTATAATCATTTTTTAATGTTTCAGCATAATATTCAGGTCCAATATGGTAAGTATAATATCTGGGTTTACCAGTTGTCCAAATCAATTCTTTTTTAATTAAAAGTCTTAGACATTTATCTAAATTAACAGAATCTTTAATACAACTTGGCTTAATTAAATCTTGATCTACATACAATTTTAAATCTTTAAAAAAATCCTCAAGTTTTTTATCTTTTTTAACTTTTGGTCCAAGAGCATACATAAAATGATAAGCTTTTAAACCAACTGATCTTATATTTTCTAAATCCTTAATTTTCAATCCATAAATCTGTAAAAGATTTAATATTGACCTGTAAGGTTCTCTTTTAAACAATTGCTTATTAGTATATTTAGGCATTTTAACTTCCCTCCTTATAATGTTCTTCTAACCATTCTTCAACCTCTTTACTGCAAGTTTCATTTAGGTTATCAATAATATTTATATCAATTACACTACTAATAGTATTTTCAAGTATTTTATTCAAAATATCAACTGGGAATTGGTCAAATTCATATTGAACTAAACCATATTTATTGAAAAAATCTTTAACATATTGTTTTGTAAGATGTGCCTTCTTTTGTTTAACTGACATTCTTTTAATTCTATCTTCATAACCAATATTTGAAATAAAACCATAATTATCAATTTGCGATTTAGTTAAAAACAATTTTTTTACTTCAACATCACCAAGTAATTCAAGTTTATCTTTACAAAGATTAAATGTATGTTCACCTTCACAATCAAAATCACTAATATAAAATATTTTTACTGGTAAATCAAATTCTTCTATTATATCAGGTATTCTTTCAATTGCATTATGAAATGGAATATCACCAACAAAACCTTCACCCATCACTAGACCAATATCATATTTATCTAAAAGTTTTTGTGTAACATCTGATAATTCTTTTTCTGTCCATACTTCAACATAATATTTTTGTAAACTTTTAGCAGTTCTAGTATAATTCAGACAAAGAGAATTAAAACGATCTTCAAAACTATCGCTATTTTCAATTCCAACATTATATACTTGTGTTCTTTTATCTCTAAACCACTCATAAGGTAAAAAATCGTGTTCTCTTAGATTTTGAAATAATTTACATACTTGTTTATATTGATTATCAGAAGTATCTTTAACTAATTGCCTTGAAACAAGTTCATATAAAACCCTTCTACTCCATATTCTACCATAATTTTTAACCCAATTAGTTATTATTTCAATTTTCTTTTTTACTTCCTTATTGGTTGTCAGATAATTCAAACTATAATCTTTAACCATTTTTTCATTCTCCTTTTGTTATACTTTTTAATATTCCAAAAAGTATATTGTATATATAAGGTTTGCTATATAAGATAATATGAATAGTGAAAAAGAATTGAAAATAGCAAAATGCGTTTTTTTTGACAAACACACAATTGTTAATTGTGAAAAATATGGAAGGGCACACGGTCTTAATTTTTCTTCTGTTGTCCGACTTGCAGTTAATGATTTTTTTATAAAATTGGGAGGTTGCTGATATGGATTTTTCAGAATATCAAGATATAAACGACTTTTATCAAAAAACAGGAATGACACCAATAGAAACATACAATTTTCTTCATAATGAATGTAAAAAAAGAGGGTTGATCTAAATGAAATTAGGGTTATAATAGGAAAAATCAAGGGTTAATCAAAAATTTTTATCGTTGAATTTTTCCCAATTTTAACACACACAAAAAAATAAAAAAGAGGTATAAAAAAAATGGTGAAAAAAGAAGATAAAAAAGAAAAAGACGCAAGTCAAGCTCAACAGAGTCAATCTGTTAGTGATTTTGAAAATAATAATGGTTGGACAGAACACAGCGACGGTGAAGTATTAAAACTTGAACCAAGTGACTCTATAACAGGAATACTTATCGACAAAAGCATTTCACATAAATATAACGATTGTGGAATATATAAAATCACAGTTGACAACGATCCAGTTCCCAAAGTTATACTTGGAAGTAAACAACTCGACAGGTTAATGGCAACAATTGATATCGGCAAAGTAATAAAAATTATTTTCGAAGGGACACAACCAAGTGACAAAGG
>JABAOH010014539.1_pt1 | contig 17637 bp, 10 predicted proteins | sample 7062181 | NCBI WGS metagenome assembly JABAOH01 (sample SAMN14538630, study PRJNA623070) | marine sediment metagenome | biome: marine biome [ENVO:00000428]; feature: marine pelagic biome [ENVO:01000023]; material: deep marine sediment [ENVO:00002113]; isolation source: pool of 5 deep marine... | reverse complement strand
AAATTTACAAAAGTTTATAAAATTGGAGAAGGAGAATTAGACATCGCCAGCATGTGTGGTGCTTTAAAAAATACGGCTATGACGGCTTTTTGTCTCTGGAAACGCACTACGAGCCGAAGTGTGGTACAAAAGAAGACGGTACACGTGCTTCTTGGCAGGGGCTTGAGAAGATTCTAAGACAAATATAAAATTTGTTCATACGTAACTAAATACATTCAATACCTTTAGAATTCTATCAATTTTACCAGGAGGTTTCACAATGATTAACAAAGAAAATAAGACGACGAGACGCAGATTTATAAAGAATTCTGCAGTGACAACAACGGGCATTGCTCTGGGATTACACTCGTTTGGTGTTCGATCTGTGCTGGGTGCTAATGATCGTATTCGCATGGGATTTATTGGCGTTGGCAACCGGGGCTGGAAACTCCTCAGAAGTTTTATGTCTCATGACAATGTTGATATTGTCGCTTTATGCGATGTTTACGAACCCTATTTGCTAAGAGATCTGTCCAGGGTAGATCCAAGGCTTAAAAAGGAACTCGGGGAGAAAATTCCCCCGATGGGCGAAAACGAAATGTTTAAAGGCAAAGTGGATCGATACAAAGATTTCCGAAAATTGCTTGAGCGTAAAGATATTGATGCAGTGTGTATTTCCACTCCCGATCACTGGCATGCAGTTCAAACCATTATGGCTTGCGAGGCAGGTAAAGATGTGTATGTGGAAAAACCACTTTCTATTACGATCCACGAAGGACGCCGAATGGTTGAAGTGGCTAAAAAGACGAACAGAATTGTTCAAGTCGGTATAAATCGGAGGGGACTGCCTGTCTACCAGGAAGCAGTAAAGCTGGTACAGGGCGGAAAGATTGGGCAAGTTTCGGTGGCAAGAGCTTATCGCGTAAGCAACATGTTCCCCAATGGTATTGGCAATGCCAAGCCAGAGGAGCCACCCAAAGGATTTGATTGGGATATGTGGCTGGGACCTCGTGCCTATCGACCGTATCAGTACAATATAGCTCCGTATAAGTTCAGGTGGTGGAAATCGTATTCATCTCAGAATGGCAATTGGGGTGTCCATTATATCGACGCCATCCGTTGGCTCATGAATGAGGAGGCTCCTATTGCGATTACCGCTCACAGCACTAAAGCCATATTAAAAGACGATCGAACCATTCCTGACACATCGGAGATTACCTATGAGCTTGCTTCGGGTGCCATTATAGTTTTTGGTATGTATGAGGCCTGTGGTGGAAAAGTGATTAACGGTGGCGAGATTGAGCTTCTAGGTACAAAGGGTAATCTTGTCATCGATCAAGATGATGGTTATAAAATTGTTCCGACAAAGGCCGGCCAATTCCAGGATAAAAGTACGTTAATAGAGCCTGTAGAAAGAAAGGTAGAGAAACCAGAAAAAAATATGAGAAATACACCAAAGGTGGGTGCAGCAAATCTTATTTGTAATTTTCTGGACTGTGTCAAATCACGGAAGAAACCCTTGTGTGATCTTGAAACAGGACACCGTTCCACTTCTTTTTTGCTTCTTGCCAACATCGCTGAAGATGTAAGGACACGAATTGAGTGGGATCCTGAAATGGAGAAAATAACAAATAATCCAGAAGCAAATAAATTATTGCACTATGAATATCGAAAACCGTGGAAACTGAGTTGACGATACCTTTCCTGGGTTTGTCAAATTCCACAAATTTTTACATTCGATTTGTTAATGTCAAAACCGAGAGGAAGAAACGATGAAAAAAGATGAAAACAAAAAAATGAGTCGTCGAAAATTTATGGTAGATTTAGCGGTAGCAGGTGTAAGTATCCCAATGGTTGGATTTGCGAGAAATACAGATAAAAAGGATTTCAACAAAACAAAAGTTTGTGTCTTTTCCAAACATCTACAGTGGCTTGATTATCAAGGAATGGCGGAGACAGCCACTGAAATAGGTTTCGATGGCGTCGCTCTGACAGTTCGCCCAAAAGGACATGTTTTACCTGAACGCGTAGAGGACGATCTGCCAAAAGCGGTTGAAGCCGTTAATAAGGCAGGTATTAAAGTCTACATGATGACAACCGCAATAACAGATCCCAAGGATATTCACACTGAGAAAATATTAAAAACAGCAAGCAAGGTAGGCATCAGGTATTATCGTATGGGCAGTTTACATTATGATGATTCTATCACCATTGAAAAGAATCTCGAAATACACAAGGCTACCATACGAGAATTGGCAGAAATGAACAAACACTATAAAATCCACGGCGCTTATCAAAATCATGCTGGCGTCAGAGTGGGAGCACCTGTATGGGATATCTGGTATTTGATAAAAGATCTTGATCCAGAATGGATTGGTTGTCAATATGATGTCAAACATGCCACCCAGGAAGGTGGTACGGCCTGGCCAATTGGATTAAAACTGTTACATAAATACATAAAAATCACAGCTAACAAGGATTTTAAATGGGTAGAAAAAGATGGGAAGTGGCGTGGACAACATGTTCCATTAACTGAGGGTATGGTCGATTTTCCCGCATATTTTAAGTTAGTGAAGCAATATAATATTTCCGGGCCCATCTCCATGCATTTCGAATACCCTATCGGAGGCGCTGAAAAAGGGAGAAATAAATTGTCGATTGATAAGACAAAAGTCCTTGGCGCTATGCGCAGGGATCTGAAGATATTGAGAGGTTGGTTGGAGGAATATGACCTCTAAAATTTTGAGGACATAATATGAATTACAATTTTCCTGGAAAGAATATATCACGTCGTGGATTTATTAAAAACACGACTCTGATAACAGGGCTGGCCCTGTCCAGGTTACCTGTTTCCTGTGTTGACACCGGTTCGAACCAACAAAAAAGGAAAAAAACAGTGACAATAACAATTAAAAGTGTAGATTCCAATTTTGAACGTGAACCCTTGATCCGTCCATTTGGATTTAAGGGGGGGTATATGACCGAAATCTGGCAAACGATTGCCTATTTGGAAAGTGATTTGGCCACTCCTAAGATCGGACTTGGTACGCAAAACGTACTCTGGTCGGATGCAAAGGTGTTTGCTTCTTTTTCAGAAAGTGGCGGTAATGCGTTGATGTACGCTCTCAGTGAAAGAGCACTTCAGATATCAAACGGGCTAACATTTACTTCTCCGGTGGATCTCCTGGAAAATATACTTGATGAAGTATATGAATACGGCAAACAGATTACTGTGAATCAACATTTGAGAAAGACGTTTGCCCTGAATTCTCTGGTTGGGCTAGACAATGCGGCCTGGTTGCTTTATGCTCATGAAAATGGAATCACTAATTTCGATGAGATGATTCCGGCTGCATATAAACCTGCATTGTCCCATCATCATAAACAGGTGGCCAGTATACCGCTGATGGCTTATGCCATTCCTATAAGCGAAATTAAACAAGCGGCAAACCAGGGTTACTTTTTTATGAAGATTAAAATCGGGCAGCCGGGAACGCAGGAGGAGATGTTGGAGAAAGATAAACAAAGACTATCTGCGATTCATAAAGCCATCGGCCATATCGAAACCGAACACACACATAATGGAAAATTACCTTATTATTTCGATGCCAATGGTAGATATGAACAAAAGGAGACATTAGTACGGTTACTCGATTTTGCAAAAAAAATTGGCGCTTTCGACCAGATTGCCATCATTGAAGAACCTTTTCCTGAAGAATCAGAGGTATATGTGGATGATCTGGGTGTTCGTATTGCTGCTGATGAAAGCGCTCACACCGACGAAGACGCGCTAAAACGAATACAAATGGGTTATAAGGCAATCGCACTAAAAGCTATTGCCAAAACGTTGAGCATGACCATGAAGATTGCTAAAGTAGCTCACGAACATCAGATCCCCTGTTTTTGTGCTGATTTGACGGTCAATCCGATTTTGGTAGAATGGAACAAAGCCATCGCCGCCCGTTTAGCACCATTCCCCGGATTAGGATTGGGCTTACTCGAAACTAACGGTCACCAAAATTATAAACATTGGGAAACCATGGTGAGTTATCACCCGTATCCGGATGCTTCATGGCGAAAAACAGTGAAAGGTGTTTTCAATTTAAATGATGATTATTACAAAAAAAGTGGTGGGATTTTTGCGCCTTCCAAGCATTATGAAGATATGTTCAAGCATCAAACAAAGGAGTGAAAATAAAAAATAAACAGATCATAGCAGATATCAAAGACTGAAGATTTTAGAGTGAATGAAATAGAAGTGAAAGATATTCCCTTCCGGACAAGCATTAGTTACAATACAAGGACAATGGATTAAAAACATTCGCAGGAGTGACATTTCCTTATTAGAAGTTTTTAGCTACTATTGTCGTTATTTAAAGGAGGAAATCAAAAATGAGATGTTTTTTAACTTGTAAATTAATTCAAAGAGTGGTGTACCTGTTTTTGATCGTTATTATGAAGCACAATGTTTTTGGAGTATCTCACCCCCATATTTTGGTGAAGGAATCGGAATATCCTGAGCTACAATCTCGTTCGGAGGACTGGCCCTGGTCAGAGATGAAAAGTAAAGCTATTAATGATGCCAAAAATCTTAATTACAGCCCGAGTGCTTCCTATTCAAGTAAATGCACCAGAACACACGACATTGCGAGTGCATGTGCCCTGGCATATATTCTCGATCCTGACAATCGGTCAATCTATCTCGATAAAGTCGCGACACAACTTGCCCAGGCGATCGATTATATCCGAACGGAAAAAGGTAATAGAACCGACCATGCTTATAACGTAAACCCTGCTCACGCTGCTTTTATGGTATATCTTGTTCTCGATATAATGTATAACGATTTGTCTCCTGACATACGCCGGACAATGGAAGATGATTGCGATTATATTGCGGACAATCACAAACATTCCTGGTGTTCCAGTGAATATTCAATAAAAGGCATGAAGGAATTATACCATAATGGTACAACCGCTTCTTTTGAATCGATCAAGAATGATTATCGAGAATACATTTTGAGTCTCACTTCAGACGACGGTGTTTACACAACCGGGCCTGGATATGCAAAAAGCAGAATATTTATGGATGATAGGATGCAGAAAAAAATTTTTATGGACATCTGCGAATACCAGGGTTATCATGAATTCTATAATAATCCCAAACTTCAAAAATTATACGAATGGATTTTTGGTTATTCAATGACACCATTCAATCGCAGCTACACCTTTGGCGATACTCCACCTACAAAAGACCTTGACCATTGGGCGGTTTCAGCTTTACGGGTAAACATGTTTTCTGAAAAAGCACAACAATATGCTTCATGGCGATTGCCAACTTTTTCCAATAACACCATTCAAGGGCGATTGTTGCATTATATTTTGTGTGATTCCTTGCCAAAAGCAGCGATTAGACCAAACAGTAGAATTTTCAACAATGGCGGAGCCTGGCTTTTAGAAGAATCTGATTCTGACAGGGCATTAGCCGGGGCCCTGTGGAACATCAATACGCTGGAAAGTAGCCACAATCACTTTGATGTTAATGCCATTCACATCGCAGCTTATGGGGAACATGTAATGAGAAATTCGGGCTACGACGGCTACGGCAAACCAAATTCTAAAACTTGGGAATGGATACATAGAACAGCCGAGTCGTCCAATACTGTTATAATTAATGGTCAGAATCATCAGACATGGAGAGGCGGTGGAATTACCGAAGGCTTAGTCGGGGGAGATTTGGAATATGCCAGCGGCAGTGCCGGCAATGCGTTACCAATCGCTCAGCATCAACGAAATTTTATCTTTATAAAACCACAACAAGGAATCAATCATGGATATTTTGTCATTATTGATGAAGTAAAGGCTGGCTTTATTTGGGGGACAACCACTCCAGTTGATGTGTTATGGCATCCGAATTCCTCCTCAGATCCGGTTGTTGTGGAAGAAAATCAGCAATATCGGTGGGATATTGAGGGGTGCAATTACAGCAACCATCCCGTTGGTGTCACGATCTTTCTTGGCACAACGCCTTCTGATGTTAGTATAAAAACAGGATACATGGGATCTTATTCAAGTTCCAGTCGTTATAACGGCAAATATCTCGACGCTAGCTACGCTCTTAACGATGAAAAAAAGGCGAATATAGTTACAGTCATCTTTCCCCACGACGACTCGCACCCTGTAGCAAATATCGAAATAATTGACACATCAGGAACAAGTGTAGGTAAAATTGATCACGGAAATTTAATTGTGGACCATATAGTGAGTACGCCCGATACGTCTTTTATGCATTACAATGAAATTATTTTTAAAGGACGTACTACTTTATTTCGACACCAAAATTCGATTTTTCGATCCTATTTCGTGCGGAAGGGAACGATGTTTTATCACGAACCACCTTTCCTTGAGGGATTTATGTCTGAAAACGAGATCACTATTTACATGAAAAACAGAACGGGTCAAATCATCTCACCGGGAACTGATGTCACTTTCTATTATTCTGGAATTAAAAGTGTTATCATCGATGATATACCAGCCCAAATTTTAGATTCATTCGTAGATTGGATAAAAGTGCATGTCGATTCAGGTAACCACAGTATACGCCTTGAAAGAAGACTGATAGATGTTTCAGAACGACCTGAGCCAAAGATAGAAGAATTCAAATTATGTCAAAACTACCCAAATCCTTTTAACAATTCGACCATTATTTATTATCGGATAGCAAAACCAGGATATGTTACTTTGACGATATATAATATCCAGGGTCAACAGGTCGCTGTACTTGTGGACAAATATCATTCCGCAGGGGAATATCAGGTAAAATGGATGAATGAAAAAAAATTACCGAGTGGCATCTATTTCTATCGAATGCAAATTGGCACTTTTACTGAAACCAAGAAACTCATTTTTCAAAAGTAGGTGTAATCTTGGTCATGACATATAGATTAAGACAGAACAAAGGAACTTTTTGTCTCGCTGAACAACCTCTTTTGCAGGAAACGAAAAAAGGAGGAAATGCTAATGAAACACAATAAGAAATATTTATTCGCTCTATTGCTGTGCATGTTTACAATTTTGGCACTGTTCAATCCACTTTATGCCCAGCATGTTATCAACGTTCCACCGGGATATGGAACCTTAAATTACGCCATTGAAGCAGATACAATGGGTAGGGAACGGTATGATATTTTCATTCTGGAACGAGACGGAATTTACATTTTGGAAAGCAGCATTCGAAATAATTATCCGATCACCATTATGGCAGAAGAAGGCGAGGGACTTCGTCCTAAGATTTTACCTGGTGTATTTGAAAGTGGAACATCGGATCATCCCTTCTTACCGATGGCGGATCTAACCTTGAAAGGACTCTATATCCGGAATCTAGAATTTTTGAGCCAGGTGGGGACGAAAACCATTCGATTTAAAGAGGATAGTCTGCGCATTGTTATTGATGACTGTTATATAGACAGAACGATTCAGTCACATTTTCGATTCGATCGTAATGGAATAAGGTTATTTATCAGCAATTCCACCATTTGCAACTCGATAGGAGATTATCTCCAGTCTCGTATCTTTGATGACCGTGGGAACTATATTGATTCCCTTGTTGTCGTCAATTGCACATTTTACAACGTCGGAAACAGAGTATTAAGAGATGATGGTGGCTACATCAATTATAGTAAATTTGATCATTGTACGTTTGTGAATGTTGGACGATGTGTAATTGACTTCGGTGAAGTCGTGGAAGCGTATTTTACAAATAACATGGTGGTTAACTATTCTATTTTAGGAAGAGATACCTCTGGGACAGTTAAATTCGATACATTGTTATCAAGCATTCATATTGATTCATTGAAGAGTGAACAAGTACAGGGACTCGAACAGAAAATCATCATTTGCAATAATAACTTCTACCGAGACTCGGTTTACATTTCTGCTTTGCCTGATTCGGTTACTTTAATCCCGCTTTTTAATAAGATAGCGCAAGCGTATATAGATAAAGCGGAGACTATGGGCACGATTTTGAATGAGCCCATTACTTTTACCAATGTTCCCATCCCTATTCCCGAATTTATTACGAATTTTTGGGCACACCCGGGTGTTGATGGAATAAAGGGATACGGAGTGCGAGTCTTATTCGATGTTTCGGGTGAACCGTTTGATTTTTCATATCCTGCCACGACACAATCTTACACTGCAGGAACAGATGGGCTGCCCCTTGGCGATCTGAGGTGGTTTGACTATCCAACCGCTGTCGAAGCACAACGTAAGGTGGATCTGCCTATTTCAACTAAATTATTGGGGAATTATCCAAATCCGTTTAATCCGACGACCACAATTTGCTTTGAATTGCCTGAAACAAGTTATATTCAGCTTGTCATCTACAACATTTCAGGGCAAAAGGTTTGCACGCTTGTCTCTGAAGAACAGGAGGCTGGCTATCATTCGATTCAATGGAATGGGAGAGATGCTGCTGGCAACTTATTGCCAAGCGGTATTTATCTTTATAAATTAAAAGGGAATCATTTTGTAGGCTCAAGAAAAATGTCATTGATTAAATAAGGATGGAATTATTCAATGTGTAAGAGTGGAGAATATGAATAAAAAAAGAGATGTATTACAGAAATTATTTTTGATTTCAATAGTTGTGGCTTTGTCTTTAATTTCTGATAAAGATATGTATTGTGGAGTTCAAACCGAATTTAATGTTCTGGACTTCGGGGCAAAAAATGATAGCTCGGAGCTTTGTACAGCATCAATTCAATCTACGATCGATGTTTGTTATGAGGAAGGGGGAGGATATGTTGTTTTTCCCAGTGGACTATATTTGACTGGCACCCTCTTTTTAAAAGATAATGTCTATCTCAAGGTTGAACCCGGCGCTACAATTTTGGGCAGTAAAGATATTAACGACTATGATCCCCGATTCTTAATTTATGCCAAAGACGCCAGCAACTTTGGCATTGTCGGTCCAGGTTTCATCAATGGACAGGGAGATTTTTATTGGCTTGGAAAACAGCGTCCTTTCAATAGACCTGAAAGAACAATTAAATTTATAAATTGCCAGAATATCCTGTTGCGTGATTTTAATTTGCGCAATTCAGCAAGCTGGTGTATTGATGTAGAAGGTTGTGATCAGGTGACTATCACTGGTGTTAGCATTATTAATGAACGAGATGCGCCAAATACCGATGGCATTGATCCGGTTTCCTCATCCAATGTTTTCATTTCTGATTGTTACATTAATACTGGTGATGATGCCATTTGTCTCAAATCGAGTAACGAAAATAAACCCTGTGAAAATCTGGTGGTTACCAATTGCGTACTCATTAGTGACGATTCAGCCATAAAATGCGGAACCAGCTCAAACGGTGCTATTCGCAATTGTACTTTTAGTAATATCGTCATTCGCAATACTAAGTATGGCATTGGATTTTATATGAAAGACGGTGGCTGTTATGAAGACATCCAATTTTCAAATATAACAATAGAAACGGTCACTCAAGATTACCCTCGACCAGACCGTGGTACCAATAGCTATCCTATCTTCATGGATATTGAAGCGAGAGATAGAGATTCAAAATTGGGGATCATCAGAAATATTATGTTCAGTGACATTAACATCAATACAGTCGATGGCAATTGTTTGTTTCTTGGAATGCCTGAACAAATGATTGAAAATGTAACGCTTGATAATGTTATAATTCGAGTATTGTCGAGAAGTGATCTGTCAGGCAGAAGAAAGCCCAGAGGTACACGAAAACTGAAAAATATCGCTCCCAATGATTATGCTCATGTTTCTTCTCATTTTACTTTTGCATATATCGATGGATTGAATATCAGGAATTTGATCATCAAAGATGAGACGACACATAAACAATTCGAGCGTCATGCTATCTGGGCATTGAATATTGATAATGTTGTTATTGATGGTTTCCGCCAACAGCAGGCTATAGATAATTCTACACAATCAGTATTCAAGTTCACAAACGGCAAAGATATCTCTATTCATGGGTGCAAACCTGTTTCACCCCATACGACGTTTCTCGAATTGGCGGGTGATGTAACCGCAGATATAACTTTATTTGGAAATGATTTTACGAAAGTAAAATCTGATATAAAGCTTTTGGATAAAGTATATAAAAAAGCTGTTTTTGAATATGGGAATCGGAGGAAATAAGTTTAAATATTTGATTAGCTTGATTCGACTTTACACCCAAAAAACAGAGTGAAACGATGATACAAAATGATAAAATCCAGTCTCGTAGAACATTTCTATATAATCTTGGAATTACTGGAGGAAGTATCGTATTCTTGCCCAACAGGTACTTATTCTTTAAAAAAGAAAGAAAAAATACTCACAACTTTTCAGTATGTAAAGAAAATAAGGGGGATAATTTACAGAATCAGCTTTCCATTGGAGTGGGTAACAAACAGCAGTATGTCTTTAATGCGAAATCTAACTGTGACCGTGGAGGTGTGATTGAAAATATATATTTTAAGAATATTCAAGTTGGGAACTGCCGACAACTCATCAGGATGGAAATGGAATATAAGGACATCAGGTATCATCCCAATGAGCATCCTTACCCGCCGCTTTACCGAAATATATATTTTGAGAATATTACCTGCGAACAAGCCGAGGAATATGGAATCAACATCGCAGGACTCGAGCAATCACCTATCCAGAATGTCCATTTAAAAGATGTCACGATCAAAAAAGCCAACCCAGTAATGAATTTGGTAAACGTCGCCGGCATTGAATGTGATCATGTCATCATCAATGGGAAAAAACAAGATTCAAAATTTTAACCCATATTTACAATTACTTGATTATAGACAGAGATAAATGTAAGTGAAATCCTGTTTCATAAATATAGTTGTCCTCAATCTCATCTTAGCCAAGCTTGTCCTGGCAAATCCTATCAGTACTAAAGATGTTCAACAAGTTGCGGAAAACTTTATCGCCTGGCAGAATAGAACGAATCCAAGTATTTTAAAGAAAAAGAGCATTCACAGTATAAGAAAACTTGAAGGATTTTATGAGCCTGGGACAAAGGAGAATCTTGCTTACATTGTAAGTCTGGAGCCAAAGGGATTCTTCATTTTGTCTACTGAGACCGATATAGAGCCCATTATTGCTTATTCTTTTCAACAAGACTGGAGTTCGGATACAAGTGAGGTGAACGTATTCTACCATTTATTGCGTCATGATATGAAAATGAGAAAAAATGCTATCCATCAAATTTCAGCTACAATAAAGAAACAAAACAATTTATTATGGCAACAATATTCAAGCGGAGATTTTACAGCAATCGAAAGTTATGCTTTCTGGCAGTGGCCACAACAGGAAACGACATCAACAGGTGGTTGGATAGAAACGACATGGCATCAGGCATCACCTTATAACGATTTCTGTCCAATCGATCCGCATTCTAATCAGAGAAGTGTCGTGGGCTGTGTAGCTACCGCTATGGCACAGATTGTAAACTATCATCGTGATATCGGCGATTTAAATTTTGATCTTCAAGACAGATATACAACTAAATCTCATAGCATCAAAATTGATTCCGATAGTTCACATTTGGCTTTTCCATCTTTCAGAAAATTGAATCATTACTTACAGAATATCCAATACAATTACAAAAACAAAACAAAGCTTTCAGATTTAGAAATAGCTACCCTGAACTTTACTTGTGGTATTTTGGTGAAAATGAACTATTCAAGTACAGGCTCAGGAACTAACTGCGATAATATCAATACAGTTTTTATGGAGAGAATGGATTATTTTAGTGCTGAGTTTAAATATCCAGACAATCAGTTCTATCATATTCTAAAAGAAAACATGATGAATGGCTACCCGGCTGAATTGATCATCAGCAAGACAGTGGGATTCGAGGGGCATGCGGTTATATGTGACGGTTACAACACTAATGGTTTTTTTCATTTAAATTTTGGATGGGCAAGCAATCTACCAGACATCATTAGTAATGCCTGGTACCTATTACCGGAATATATGGGCGCTGATTACAATGTTATTAACAAAGCTTTGGTCAACATAAAACCTTCAAATGATACACGGGTAAACCTAGTTACAAATGAAGGCCTTATTTGTTTTCCGCCAATTACTATTGGAGAGTTTTCCAATACTCAAAAATTCATTCTCAGTAATATTGGGCAAGCCAAGGCAGATATTAACTCAATTGTCACACCCCCCAACTTTCTTATTAGCATAGATGATATCTCCTATAGTGATTCTCTTGGGTCTATAACAATCCCTCCTGGCGATGAATTATGCATATTTGTGCAATTTAGACCTGATAGTTTCAGCCATTATCAAGGTGATATTATTGTCTCATATACGTCTGAACAAAGATACCTTCACGTGAATCTCCTTGGATATGGAGTAGCCCAAAATAGCACGATTGTAAATGGTGGTTCTGTATCAGGTATTTGGCATGATACAGGATCTCCTTATATCATTTGTGAAGACGTGATTATTGAAGCCGGTGAAAGATTGGATATTCGACCGGGCTCCAAAATCATATTCTTGGGTGAATCTGTATTTGATATATCAAGTGATGCTCAGTTAGTCGCCATAGGTACGGAAGAGGATTCCATTTTCTTTCAAGCAGGTTATCCAGGAGAATACTGGCTGGGTCTTCAGTTTGAGAACAGTGGTTCAGATGATACTTTGGCCTATTGTGTTATCTCTCATGCACAGAACAGGATTCATGGAAGTGAAAATCGTCTCGGAGGCGCTATTTTCGTAGATAAAACATCACCTACAATAGTAAATACAAGAATAACAAGAAACAAATCTTTAACAAGCGGATCAGCGATCTTTTGTAAAAACTCCAACCCTATGCTATCTTATTGCCACATTGAAGACAATACAGGAGACGCAATTTATTGTTATTCTTCAAGCCCGGTTATTTCAAACTGTAAGATAACGAAGAATAATGGGAGCGGTTTATATCTAACAGCAGAATCAAAGCCAATCATTAGTAATACCATTTTTTGTGGTAATAAAGCTGAAAGAGGAGGTGCGATAATTTGTTTTCAAAATTCGTCCCCCATTTTTATCAATGTATCAATTATAAACAACAAGGCGATTGAAGCTGGAGGTGGTATTTGTTTGGGGAATAATAATTATTGTACCTTCAAAAACTCGATTATTTGGGCGAACCAGGCACCAGATGGCTCAACTATTGCGTTTAATAATAGTTCGATTAAGCCTAGCACCGTCGAATTCACATATTCGAATATTGATACTACTCATAATAACTGGATTTCTCAGGACAATGGAAATGTTATCTGGGGTCCTGGCAATATTTCAGAAGATCCACTATTCTGTGATTTAGAAAATAATGACTTTACATTCCGACCCGGTTCGCCTTGTATTGATTCTGGCGACCAATTTGATAATGTCGGAGAAGAACCATTTCCACATGGCTATCGCATTAATATGGGCGCATACGGAGGAACCAAAAATGCCGCAAACACAGACGGAATCTCATTGACAGTTATGCCTGATCCAGTTGATTTTCGCTCTCACTGGGCTGACGAAATCAGAGAGAAAACACTTTTTCTGAAAAATGGTTGCGCCTATACCATACAGCTCACATCAATTACTTGTTCAGATACGTTGAATTTTTCCATTTTAGATTTTCATAAATCTGGTATGGTTTTAGAGCCCGGCTCAATCGATAGCATACGGATCAGATTTTCTTCCCATCAGAAAGTTGATAATGTATATCATGCGAATATTGTGATAAAGGCTAATGAAATCTCGGATATCACAATAAAAGCATATGCGCAATCCATATGGGGTACGTATGTTAAAGCTGGGCCTGTATCCGGTTTCTGGACGAAAGAAAATAGTCCGTACAATGTTTACGGCGACATCTCAATACCTGAAGGAAAGGCGTTAACCATTGGGCCTGGAACGACCATACGATTCATGGACTCATATGGATTATATGTTGGCGTTAACGCTCAATTACGGGCAATTGGCGATGTTTCAGATTCTGTTAGATTCTGTGCATTAGATACTAAGAAAGGTTGGTATGGAATACATTTCAAAGAAAGCGGAAAGGATGATATTTTGGCATATTGTGAAGTGACTGATATGAATTCAATGCACAATGAAGAAGGAGGCATAACTTGTGTCCGCACTTCACCAACAATTACCAATAGTCAATTCACTTGCAACAAAGGATCAATAGGAGGAGCTATTTTCTGTGAAAATTCATCCCTCAGGGTCTCTCATAGTAGGTTTGATGGTAACATTGGAGAGAAAGGAGGGGCTATCTATGGACGCAAGTCGTCAATCATCATTAACCATTGTGAGTTCCTAAGAAATATAGGTAAGATTGGTGGCGCCTTGTATTTATATTTGTCATCTTCAATAATAGAAAGTACACTGATTTGCGAAAACAAGGCAGAGGAGGGTGCAGCAATTGTATTCTGCTCCGTACCATCGGCCGGTTTGATAAATGTTACAATCAGCCATAATGAGGCCGTTGCAGACGGTGCAAGCATTTGGCTCGATGGTGTTATTCATACCATCTTTAGAAATTCAATTCTTTGGGCAAAAGGAGCGAAAATTATCAAATCAACTCTTAATAACTATAAATCAAATATCAGATTTCAGTATTCTGATATTGATACGGCAAGTCTAAACCGGAAAGACTTGATTTTATGGAAAATAAAAATAGAAGATAGTAACATATGTCAAGATCCATTATTCTCAGATGCTCAAAACCATGATTTCCATTTGCTACCCGGTTCTCCTTGTATCGATGCTGGCAATCCAGATGCTATATATAGTGACAAAGAAGATCCCATCAACCCAGGCTATGCAATGTGGCCATCATTGGGCACCTGTCGTAACGATATAGGAGCCTATGGAGGTGGAGGTTTTCATGTTTTTAGCGACTTTGAAGAATCTGATCTGACACCTAAATTCAAATTATCCCAGAATTATCCAAATCCTTTTAATCCTGAAACGAATATTGAATATCAATTACCCAAAAAAGGCAGGGTAAGAATGGTAATTTATAATATACTTGGAGAAGAGGTTGTAACTTTAATTGATCGAGTTGATGGACCTGGTGCATACAAAGTAATATGGAATGGAAAAAATACTTATGGTCAAAATGTAAGTAATGGAATTTACATTTACAAGTTAGAAACAGATTATTTTCAGACTGTCAGGAAAATGATAAAACTTCAGTAAGGGTAACTACAATTTCAATATTTTACAATTAGGGAAGATTTAGTCGAAATGGCGTTTTTTCATCTTTGTACGGTGAGACAACGGAAGAAAACAAATGATGATTTTGAAAGGAGAATACACAATGAAATCAAGTCTAGTAATTACCTTCCTCATTTTCACCTTCATAGAAATGGCGTATGCAAAGACGCCACCAGTTAAAAAGTGGAGATTAGAGGAAGTTCCCTCGCAAGGTAATAAAATAATTGAATGGAAAAAAGAACCCGACCCTCAAACTGGCCATGAAGTTTGGCAAATCACAGATCATGACTCGGCAAGTGTAGCTGTTTATTTTGAAAGGCAAGCATTTACATCAGATGATCGATTTCTTGTTTTTTATTCCTATCGAACGGGCGCGCGTCAGCTTTATCGTGCCGATCTCACGACCGGTGAAATCCATCAGCTTACTAAGTTAGATAGGATTGGCACAGCAAATATGCATCCAGATGGACGGCACTGCTTGTTTCAGGCCGGCGTGTCTCTATTGCGTGTGGATGTCCAGACTGCAAAGATTGACACGGTTATAGATGGACGAGGCTTATTTCCATCCAATCCCTGGTGGTCAGCCTCTTACTCTTCAGATGGCAGTATTACGGTTGTCTCCTGCCGTGGGCAAGAAAGTACGAAAATGTTTCATGTTAACATTTCCACTGGGAAGATTGAGCCAATTTTCACGTGGCAGGGACGATACTCGCACCCTCAAGTATGTCCAGGAGATCCCAACCTGATTACGTTTGTTCCTGGACCGGATACACAAAACGATATGACACTACCCATGGAACAGCGAGCCCGTACCTGGATAGTGGATGCGCGTACTGGAGAGGCTCGCCAGTTTCTCACATGCCCTTATGGATTCAGGGCGACTCACGAAAGCTGGTCTGCGAATGGTGAACGTTTCTTCTTTTACAAAAAAACTGTCCCAGGTTGGTTACCAGTAACCATCTGTTCGATCAACAGGGAAGGGGATGATTGGAAAGAATATTATACGCATGAAACAATCAGGCTTGGACATGGTCTTTCTTCTCCTGACGGTCGCTGGTTTATAACTGATGGTCAGGATCACGATCATAATCCCCTGACTCTCATTGAGCTTGCCACCGGCAAGGCAAGAATCCTCTGTTGGCCTAATTCCAGTATTCATCGAAAGCATGCCCACGTTCATCCATCATTCAGCTCAAGTGGGCGATTTGTATGTTATACATCAGATCGTACTGGCACGCCACAGGTGTATGTGGTATCGATTGAGAAAGAAATAAGTCAATAAAGTCAATATTACTTTAGGATATCATCCATGAGACAATCAATTAGAATAATAAAGAGTTTTACACGCCGTGAGTTTATAAAACTACATCGGCTGCTGTATTTGGAGTCAATATCATCGGTTGTAACCGAAAAACATGCAAATCCAAACTACTTTTTATCTGGACCGATGAACAGCGGGCCGATACGACGAGTGTATATGGAAATCATAAGATTCATGCGCCAAACTTTAATAAATTGGCCAGTGAAAGGGTTGTCTTTCAAAATTCATATGTTAGCCAACCGGTATGCACACCATCGCGATCAACGGTGATGACAGGACTCTGGCCACATCAGAATTCCTGTGTGACTAATAATATACTATTACCCACGGATGTCAAGTATTTCCCGGAAATCGCCAATGATTCCGATTATATCAATGATTATTTCGGCAAATAGCAGCCGGGTGACGAGATATTCGCTCAACACGGATTCCAGGAATGGTTAAGCATTGAAGATATTTACCGCAAATATTACAGTCTGGGTCGGGATCGAAACCAGATGAATGACTACTGGCATTTTCTGAAAGAGCTTGGCTATAAACCACGATCTTTGGATAATGAATTTTCCCGCCAATTTGCTGTGCATTTGCTCCTGGAACATTGTAAGCCCAAATTCCTTGAAATGAAGACCATCGATTTTCTAAAACGACATAGGAATGAGCCTTTTATGTTGTATACCAATTTCTTAGAACCGCATATGCCTTTTCACGATCCATGGAATAATGAACATGATCCAGATGAAATAAGGACAAACTTTTACAGGAATTGAATGATTTAGCACATCAGGAGGACCCTACTCGGTTGACAGTTCAAGCCCATAATCACTTCAAAGATATCTCAATAGCTGATATTACTGATGTCATTGGGGCAATCGCTATTACGGCTGGTATGAGGGGGTGTGGGTGTTTGATGATTTTGAGAAAGTAATGGAGCAGGAGCGTGGAGACCATCCTGATTTGAAAATTATTATAAGCGAATATGGAGTTGGCAGCAAATTAGGGTATCATGTCGATAGTCCGAAAGAATTTGATTTCAGTGAGGAATATCAACAGGCATTTCATGAACATTATTGGAAGATCATTA
>JABAOH010131768.1_pt1 | contig 17638 bp, 5 predicted proteins | sample 7062181 | NCBI WGS metagenome assembly JABAOH01 (sample SAMN14538630, study PRJNA623070) | marine sediment metagenome | biome: marine biome [ENVO:00000428]; feature: marine pelagic biome [ENVO:01000023]; material: deep marine sediment [ENVO:00002113]; isolation source: pool of 5 deep marine... | reverse complement strand
GCCGGCGGCAGCATCGTGTCGGTGGGGTATCCACCTTTTGTGTTCGCATTAAAACAAGGTGCCACTAAGCCGGAAATGCCCTCCAAAGAGATCATGGCGACGTTGGGTATCGATGCTGACTTTTTATACCGGGGGTTTTTTTATTATGATGCCTACATCTCGTATCCCACGGAGGCCGGGAAAGAGCTGGGTATGCCGGAATGGTGGTGCAGCGGGTACGGCGTGGACCCGAAAAAAGTCACCACAGTGCTGGGTGTGGATGAGCACGGCCGGGCCACCGCCTGGATCAAATCTTACGGCGGTCCCGAAGGAACCGGGTTAATCCGGCTCTGGGGCAACGACCAACTGCCTCAAGACATGGGTTTCATCAAAAAAATCGCCGAAAGAGCGGGCAGCACCCCCCGCCCAAGATAGGATAAGNNCTGGACCTCCCAAAACTTTTTATTAAAGGATAAGGGGACAGTCAATCATGAGTGCAATACAATGCCCTCACCCTGAAACCAATGAAATTAATCAAAAGTTTTTGCAGGGGGTCCAGGGGGGCGGTTTTTTCAAAAAGAGCCCCCCTGGCCGCCGGAGGCAAAAGTAATTTCGTGGATTTAGGTCTACGTTTCTATTGAAATATGTCAGTTAATCCTTTATAATAATATATCAATCAAAAATTTTCCGGTTGTTTTGTCAGGCTATATTAACTCATTAAAATCATGAGACCCGTCTTTTCTATCCGTACCTGGGGCGGTGATCTCGTTAAAACCACGATTTAAAGGAGGCGAACATGCTATTAAGACACACATTATTGCAAAGAAAAACCCCTGGATTGCTGAGAAAATCCAGCAGGTTTATGGGTATGTTTTTTTTATTGTCGGTATTATTAACGTTCCCGCTCTTTAGTCAACAGCTTACCCATGAGATGACCGAAGAGGAAAAGGCGTTAATGCCGGCTTACCTGGAATCGCTGCGGGCCCGCATCGAAAGTGGGCCGCCGCTTGCTCCTGTCCGCAATATCGCGGAATTTGAGCATATGGAGGGCGTTTTAATCGCTTACCCGTTGGGCATACCGGTTTCACTGGTGGCAAAAATGTCGGAACACGTTATGGTTACGACAATTGTAGATAATGCCAGCAGTGAAAACCAGGCAAGAAACCAGTACAGTTCCGGCGGGGTTAACCTGGATAATTGCAATTTTATCTATGCCCCCCATGATTCGTATTGGACCAGGGACTATGGCCCATGGTTTGTCATGGATGGTAATCAAAGGATAAGCGTTATCAACTTTGTTTATAACCGGCCCCGGCCCAATGATAATAACATTCCCGTGGAAATGGCGAGTTTTTTAGGCCTTGACCTGTACGATATGGACCTGGTTCACGCCGGCGGGAATTATATGACCGACGGCTGGGGAATTTCGGTGTCCACGGACCTGGTATGGGACGAGAATACCCAATATACCCCCGCGCAGATTGACCAGATCGTGTACGATTACCTGGGGGTCCATACCTATCATGTTATGCAAGACCCACTGGGGAGTTATATCAAACATGTGGACTGCTGGGGAAAGTACCTGGATGTGGATAAAGTTTTAATCGGCAGGGTACCGCAAACGAATCCGCGCTACGATGATTATGAATCGGCGGCCGGTTATTTTTCCGGTCAAACCACCGGTTATGGGAACTACTACCAGGTTTATCGTGTAGACACTCCCAACAGCGAACCCTATACCAATTCATTAATTTTAAATAAGAGAGTATTTGTGCCTGTTACGGGTTCGGCCAATGATCCCGGTGCTATTACCGCTTATACAACGGCAATGCCCGGTTATGAAGTTATTGGTGTGTCAGGTGATTGGACATCTACCGATGCGCTGCATTGCCGGGTTATCGGCATTGCCGACCGGGGGATGCTGTATATCAAACACTCGCCGCTGCTGGGGGAAAAACCCGACCAACCGGATTATGAAATTACAGCGGAAATTATTCCTTACAGCGGGATGCAAGTGATCGCCGGTTCGGTAAAAATTTACTATAAAGTCGATGGCGGTACCTACTATACGGTCGATATGAATAATACATCTGCAGATAGTTATACAGGGACCATTCCCGGTCAGCCCCAGGGCAGTGAGATCGCTTATTACATCCATGCGGAGGACACGTCCGGCAGGACCAGCGAGCATCCTTATATCGGCGAGCCCGACCCCCATGTTTTTACGGTGAGTTTGCCGTTACAGCCGCCGGATGCGCAATTTACCGCTGATAACACCGTGATTACTGCAGGTGACAGTGTACAATTCACTGATCAGTCCACCAATGGTCCCACCTCCTGGTCCTGGTCTTTCCCCGGTGGCACCCCCTCCACCAGCACGGACCAGGCCCCCTCGGTTACCTATAATACACCTGGGACCTATGATGTCACGTTAACCGTCAGCAATGCAGCCGGTGAGGATACGGAAACCAAAGTCGATTACATCAACGTACAAGAAGCCGGCCCGGATTACTGTGATTCATCCGGGAATAATCAAAGTTACGAATACATCGCCGGAGTACAGGTAGGTAATTTAAATAATTCCTCAGGAGCTTCCGGTTACTCTGATTTCACTTCCATGACAGCCGATTTAACCGCGGGTGCCCCTGTTAGTGTCTCATTAACACCGGGCTTCACGGGCAGTTCCTATACCGAATACTGGAGAATCTGGATCGATTATAACATCGACGGCGATTTCGATGATGCCGGCGAAGTGGTGTTCAGCGGTTCGGGTTCTTCAACTGTCACGGGCAGTTTTACTGTTCCATCAGGCGTTGAAGGTTTGACACGGATGAGAGTATCCATGAGTTACAACAGCTATCCATCGGCATGCGGTACGTTCAACTATGGTGAAGTGGAAGATTACAGCGTGGATATCAGTGGAGGAGTTCCCCCTGTGCAATATACCCTGACCACCAACACCGTGGGCAATGGAAGTATCACATTGAATCCCCCGGGCGGGGTATATGATGAAGGTACAGTCGTTACCCTCACCGCCGCACCTGATCCGGGTTGGCAGTTTGATAATTGGAGTGGTGATTTGAGTGGTACGGCAAACCCCGCCACCATTACCATGAACTCCGACAAAACCGTGACCGCCAACTTCTCAGAAACCGGGCCCTGCACTGAAACGGTCGGCTTCACCACGGTATTCGGAAGTACGTCTACCAGTGCCAACCGTCGAGCCCTACCCTTTACCATGCCGGAGAACGGTAACATCTGCAGTGTCACCATTTACCATGCCGGCGGCAGTGGTGGACTGATTTTGGGTGTGTACGACGGCGAGGGCACACCGCAGAACCGATTAGGCGTCACCCCCACCACCACTATCAACAGCAGCGCCGGCTGGCAGACCATTGAACTGAGCAGTCCCGCCTATGTGGCTGGCGGCTCCACCGTCTGGCTGGCCTGGGTCTTCCAGGATAACCCGGGAATTCGCTATCAAACCGGTTCACCCGGGAGATACCAATCGACGCAGACGTGGTCCGGCGGCATGCCCGATCCCTTTGGCAGCGGTTCACAAGCAAATTATATCTACTCTATTTATGCCACTTTCACCCCGGGAGGTACTCCTCCGCAATATACGTTGACCACCAATATAGTGGGCCAGGGAAGTATCACCCTTGATCCCCCGGGCGGAATCTATGACAGCGGTACCGAGGTGACACTCACCGCCGCACCTGATCCGGGTTGGCAGTTTGACGGTTGGAGCGGTGATTTAAGTGGTTCACAGAACCCGGCCGCTATAATCATGAACGCCAACAAAAGTGTGACTGCCGCTTTTTCAGAAATCGGTACCACGGGAACGGTTGGGAACACCAATGTATTTGGAAGTACTTCCACCAGTAACAGCCGGCGGGCCATGCCCTTTACCATGCCGGAGGACGGAACTATTGCAAGTGTTTCCATGTACCATACCGGCGGCAGTGGTAGGATGATTTTGGCAGTGTACGATGGCGAGGGTTCCCCCCAGAACCGATTGGGAGTAACAGCGGAAACCTTTGTAAGCGGCAGCACCGGTTGGCAGACCATAAACCTGACAAATCTTGTGTCAGTCCAGGGCGGTACAACGATTTGGCTGGCCTGGGTATATGAGGATAACCCGGGAATTAGATATCAAACCGGCAGCCCTGGTCGAGTGGATGCGGGTGTGGGTTGGTCCGGCGGCATGCCGGATCCCTTTGGCAGCGGCTCACAATCAAATTATATCTACTCTATTTATGCCACTTACACCACTAATTAGTGATGTTGCTAAAACTGGCGACATGGCCGGAAACGAATGAGAGAGCTTTGATGACGAATTCATCGGGTGTTCGGTCTTTTAAAAGTCCGGGCACCCGATTTTTTTGCCGATTTTTTCATTTTTTTTGCCTGTCCCCTTTCCTCTGTCAGCATGCTGGGACAAAAACCGCTGATCGTGTCGGGGGATAGTGCTGGTACCATCCGGGTCTGGGACCTGGAGACGGGAAAACAAATCGTTAAACCACTCAAGGGGCATGAACATCCGATCCAATCACTCGCAGTCGGCATGCTGGGACAAAAACCGGTGATCATTTTGGCAGGGAGCTGGGATGATACCATCCGGGTCTGGGATTTTGAACGCAGACGAAGTAAAGCCATACAGATTGGAAGTCACTGTAATTAAGTTGCAATTTTCGCTGGTAGTAAAATAATTGTTGGCACTTCTTCAGGAATAGTCGTTCTTCAAATCAACGAAAATACCTGGAATGATTCAGAAGAATTTGAATGGAATCCCGAATGACCGGATTGAAGTAGAAGAGATTAGCGTCAACAGCCTACTAATTGAGGAAAATGCCAACCAAACGGTCCCTAAGGCCCCAAATATCAGAGGAAAATAGGGACAGTCATTCATGATGCGCGCATCAACGCGTCACCGTGGATTTTTGCATCAAAATCTGTTAAAATGCTTGTATGATAGGGACAAAAAAGAGGGGACAGGCAAGGGACAGGCAAAAAACAACCTTTGGGGCATTTTGAGTGTTATTGATTTGCCTGGAAAATTTCAAAATCTTTAATTTAAAAGGCTCTTCATCAAAGAGTTTCGCGGTAGGTGATTGTTCTCATCAAACAAAATGCTCACTTTCGTCCCATCTCTCAAGAACCCCATCAATAGGGCAAAACGATTTTCAAATGATCATTTCCGGGATTTTTTTCAGTTACTATAAACCACTAAAAGTTACTAAAAGGTGATAAAAGGTGACATAAGGCGGTCACTTTTTAGTCACCACTTTTCTGGGATTGGATTTCCGCTTGCTCGTCAGGAGTGGGGAGTGGGTTCTAATTACTAATATTGTTAAACATTTAAATTCAATTCATGATATTTTGTCTTTTTGGAAGTAAAACCAGTTTTTAACTTCAATTGATTTTAATGTTCTCGAAGAAAAGATATTCTGCCCCATTTTCGAAATTGTTTCTTTACTGAGAAATAGGGAGAGAATCGGTGCAGAATTCACAAAAGCTAGCTGTAACCATTGTATCGGTCCAGACTTAAATAACTCCATGAATTTAAATACAATATTCAATGCATTTTTATTGAACTTCATGTTTTTAATAAAGAATATGGCAGAGAGACATTCCAGAGATGCTTTGAAGCGTTGTTCAACATTGATAAGACCACCGCACAACGTAATCATCTTATTTATGATTTCAAAAATTGGTTGTTCTTCGGGCAAAAATGGTATCATTTTCGCACAGTCTATCAAAGTGTTGCATCTCACATCTAATAGCTCGATATTTTTTACCAAACCCAAGGCTTTCTGTGGATCGCGTTTCCACTCTACTTTAACCAGCTCAGCCCAAACTTCTGAAAATGCCGAAAATTCCGGTAGCTCTTTAAGAATGATTTCTGTTTCCTTTATATGTTTCTTTGACAGTGCCAATCCTACAGCTTCAAGTACATTAGCTCTAAATACCCAATCGCCATGTCGTGTAGCAATCTCCATTAAGATTTCCAAAACTGATAAGAGTTTTGAAGGTGCTTCTTTTCCAAGCCTTTTAACTAGATAATCGATTTTTTCTGATATATCTTTCTCTGAACCGATCGCTTCTATATTTAAAAAAACCCATTTTGGGTCTACAAGCAAAATTTGGTCAAACAATCCAAAATCACTAATATCCTCTTTTCCTAAAGTCAAAGCTTTAACAAATTCGAGCGCATCTTTCCGGCTTATCATGCTAATTGAACGCACATACAACTCTACTTCAAACTTTTGATTGACCTCAAAAATGCTTTTTTCTTCTTTCAGTTCATCTAGATCGGCTTTTTTTGCAAGCTGGCACATGAGATTCATGATCTCATTTCTATTCTCTTCTAAGTTATTTAAACCGATTTTCCAAAATCCCGCAAACGCAAATAGATATTTAGTGCTGTCAAATTCCTCTGGAGAATCTTCGCTTTCTGTATCTTCCTCCGAAAGGTTATCTATATTGGTTTCTTGCGAACTTTCTCTGAGGGCGTACTTTAAGTTAAGCAAAAAACTCTTACACAGAGATTTCCGACGATTATGAAGACCCACAGTTTTTTTAGATATAAATCCATTGACAAAGAACTCTTCAAGAACGTCAAAGTCTTTTTTAAGTTGATTAAGCGACTTAAGAACTTTCTTTTTAAGCTTTTTATTCCCTCTCGAACTATTAATTAGATACTCAAGTTCGGCTAAACTAAGCAACATGTCCCAGATATGTTGCTCTATACTTGATAAAGTTCTATGGTCACATTGCCTCAACACGACTATTCGGCCTAAGCAATAACTTATACGGGTGAGAGAGTTGAAAAGATCAGATGTTAGTTCATTAGAAGAAGTAAATATTATTAACTCATCTAACCCAAGTCGCATCCATTGAATGCAATCAAGGAGAAAATTTGGTAAGAAAAGTTCTGAGGCGAGAAAGATTCGAAATATAGGTAAAGCCTCTTTCAGTTCATCATTTTTTTCGGAAAATATAGTCAAAAATTTAATTACTTCGTAGCCAAAATGCTTACGCACTTCTGCATTAGAAGATTTAACATTTTCTGCAATTATTAGGAGATCGGCGAGCAAATCTTCTTTATCATTGTATGAATCAAACAATGCATTTAAACATCGCTTAACAAATGACTTTAAATCCCCCTTATACTCACGTAATTTTAAAAAAAGCTGTTCTATAAAATCACTGCCATTAGAATCTCGAATAGGAGCAAGTTGTGAACCCAAAAGAGGAGGCAATGAAGTATCTGGGCTACCATCAATAATGATTTTTGAGATTGTTTCCAGTTCATCTGAAGCTATATTTTCTGGCAGAAGGGTCAAGTTTGAGAGAAGTTTTCCTACCTCTTTGCCTGCATCACTAGCATCTATTCCCACACTGGATTTATTAAGTAATGACGCGAAAGGATAAGCCTGATTTTTTGGAGTTATAATACGATGAAGTAGTTTGAAAATCACGACAAGCAGAGAGATTCCATTTGATTTAGAGATAATATGTCGTAAATGTATATAACTATATGCAATCAATGAAAATGCTTTCACATAATTCTCATTTGGAATCTTAAAGTTATCTTCTTTCTTTTGAATGCCTAAATTAATTTGAAAGATTCGTTCAAATGTATTACCCAAAATATTTGTTGCTTCCCCCTCAGGTGAAATTTGATTTTTTTTATCAATCGGGATGTGTTGAATAAAATCCATAAGTTTGTCTTCCGGCAATTTCTTGATAATAATTTCATTTGCTTGTTTTTTATATTCATTTGTATCGATCATATTGATCAATTTTACATTAAAATCTATATTATTGATGGATACCTTTTTTAGAATTTCCAACACAATCTCGTCCCGATGTAATCTGTTTCCTGGAAAATCATTTAAGGTTTGTATTAGTCTAGGTAAAGAAGCATCAATGACATTTGTGTTCCATTTTTTAATTCTATCTCTTAGCTTTTCAAGAAACTCGTCACATGTAATAGAAAATAAATCGTAATCTTCTTTGAGTAACTCATTAAATCTGTTACGATAAGCGGTGAAGGCTATATCCAATAAATAGATTTGGCTTGGTCTGTTAATTGAACCAAGCAATTTCATTCTTATATCAGCCTTTTTTTCACTTTCGGGTTTAGATCTAATCCTCTCATAAGCCAAATCAGGGGCATATGCTACAATTTTTTCAATATAATCATAATTGAATACCTTTGAAAAGGATTTCGAAGTTTCAACCCAACCGTCAATGATTTCACCTAAGTCATCCCATCTTGTAATTCTCAATTTTTCTATATCTTCCAAGCTTTCAAGAATTTCAATGAGTCTTTCCGCTTGCTTTTCTTGATCAGGAATTAGTTTAATTTCTGAAATTGCTACATCAGGAGTACGCCTTATTTTTTCTTTTTCAAGTTTCTCAATAACACTTTTCAAACAACTTTCTTGATCTTCTTTTTCAAGAAAATTGTCCAGTGATTTTATTAAAGCCTCTCCTTTAGAAAAGTCGCTTAATGAAAGATACAAAGCTAAATCTTCAACCAAATCACATTTATCAAATTCGTCGAATCCTTCTGCTAATTCAATTATTGTTTTAGGCATAATATGGGATGTATATTTAAAAAGTTCTACAGCCGCTTTACGTCTATCGTAAGTATCAGTAACTCTTTTTAGAATTTCCACTCCGGTATCAAAACTCAATTTTCCAGCAATAAGTGCCCAATCACAGAGTTCACTATTGAAATCATCGTCATGAGACTTGTTAGGAATATAAGTCTTAATCGTATCTTTGATGATTTCTAATAGCACTTCACTTTTAGGGCCTTCTATAAATTCAATGGCGAATTCAATAGGCCGTAAACGCTCTTCTGGTAAAGATAGATTTTTTATGGTTGATATGATTAATCCCTCATTGATATCTGGGACTATCTTCAGGTAACTGGCTATTAAGTTTCCTCTTTCAGAGGGATCTTCCAAGAATTGGAGTAGTGGAAAGGGAGAAGGAATTGTCAATCTGGTCTTTGGATGTTCTATAAGGTGTACATAAGCCTCATAAAAGCATTTTATTTTTACTTGACTATCAGGTAGAGCTGATAAAATCTCAAGGGTAGTAACAGGTTGTGAAATTATCGCCTTTTTGATCAATGGAATTATAATCTCATCAGTAGCATTATGTACTTCAAACCATTGGGAAATAGCCCACTCTGGATCAATTGCTGCAATATAGACAATATGGAAGAGTTCTATTCCCTCTATAACTTCATCTTTCCAAAATCTATGTGATTCGTGAATTAGCCACTGCCAGATATCGGCTGCATCCCTTTTGTCAGAAAGTGATTCGTCCAAAGCAAGTTTTTCAACAAATTGAGTTATGGCATCTGTTTGTTCTTCTTTGGGGATTTCATTTGCAACCTCAGGAAGGTGTTGTAGTACTTTCATTGCGATTGCTTTTTCTCCATTCTTAAGAAGTAAGATAATAAGATCAGCAATTGCCGAAAGGTCTTCTTTGAGCTCTCCAACGGATTTTAAAATATCGATTGCTAGTTTAGGGTCTTTCAAAGCTAGAAGTGGTGACACTTTTTCGCAGGCAAGCTTCCTTGTCCACGGGCCGATCTCTATTCCTTTTTCGTTACATTCCAATAGAAGTTTCTTTAATATAGAATCTTCTCCTTCTATTCCTTCGATAATTTTAAGAAAGCTCACTAAGACTTTTAGTAAATTTGTCATTTCGCAATCTTGATATATTTTAGACTCCAATTCGATTTGTATAATTTTAATGGCTTCAGACGTAGACCAATCAATCATTTTTCTTACACAGCAAAAAGTTGTCGTTATGCGTTCTCTACATTTTTTTAGCTGAAAAATATTTTTAGAAATTTGTGAACAAAAATTCTGTGGGATGGGAATAGAACGAAGAGCAATAAAAATTTTTGTTATATTTCTTGCCACTTTTGATGAAGCATTATACAATGCGATTGAGTCCATGATGGCAACTGCTTTTTTTGGATCATGTTCCCCGACCTTTTCTGCTAATTCTGTAACAGCATAAAACCGATCATCTTTTATCTTTATATTTTCAATAATTCTAACAGCAAGAGCGATGTTCACGTCTGCCAAAGCACAAGCAGTAATCCTTTCAGACCATGACAAATCGATGTCATTATCATCATATTCAATCAGGATACTTTGAATTTCATCATATGCTGAAAGCCGATTTTCTTTCGGAATCTCCAACAGCGCATTCGCCAATATTTTTCTCATACTTCTCATTCGCTCTTGGGTAAGTTCGATTTCTGTTTTATTATTTTTTTTTAGTGATTTCTCAGGTATTTTAAATAGCGAAAAAAATGAAGATAGCTGCTTAAAAGCTGAATCATCTGATTTTTTGTCAATATTGGTACCATCAGCGATTCTGTCTCGACTCTGGTTTATATACTCCACACATTGCTTAATTATTTGCTTTCCGCGTTCTGAATAACCAAGTTGGTACCAACCAATTGCAACTTCTGCTAAATGTAGTGAAATCTCTGATTTATCAGTATTCTCAAGGCTCCCTTCTAGATGTTCTAAAAGTTTAATTCCTGCTGGTCCCCCAATTTTTTTTGCACTTCTACGAAGGTAAGGGATTAGTTTTTTTAACAGTTCTTCCTGTTTTTCAGAATCTTCTACCTTTGATATTCGTTCGAAAAATGCATCAGAAATTCGAGGTAAAATATTTGTAACATCTTTGTCTGTCTTAGACAAAAGTGAGATCGCCTTTTCCAGGTTTCGTGCATCTACAACACCAATTCCTAAACTTTTAGCATCTGCTTTTTCCACATAATATCTTGAGCTTCTTCCGTATGGGGAAGTTGCATTGTTCACCTTTATAGGCTTTGTAGAGAATATGTTATCTATAAATTTAGAAAGAGAGGACTCTGTAAGCTTGAAAAGTGAAGTGGAGATTATTTTCACAAACAGTTGGAGTATCATTATATGTGGTTGTTCCCAGAAGATTTCAAGTATGATCCCTAACGAAGTCTCAAGGCAATAAGATGGTGAACGTAATTCTTCTGCACGCTTTAGAAGTCTTTCCAGCCTATCAATTCTTACCGTTTTAGGTTCTGCATCGCGGCCTAAAGCAGCAAGTGTCATTAATACTTGTCTTTCTTCACCAATGAATGTCTCTCCAGTTACAGTATGGGAAATTTCCTCGGCAATATCAAGGTCTAAAGGAATAACCTGTTGGACCAGAAAAAGATTGCTCACAAGTCTTTGAAATTCGTCTCTGATGTTATTTGTAAGTTGTCTACACTCAGGAAGTATTTTTAGCGCTAACTTTTCATTTCTCAACCTCACAGCATACAAAACCCGGTGAATATGATGTGCTTGTGTGCCCTCATTGTCCATTCTTTTGATACAATCGAATAATGCATTTGAGATGTCAATTAATGCCTCTATTTTATCCTTTTCTATAAATTGTATAATCATAAGAAGGAGATCGAAAGCATCTCTGGCGCTTCGTGCGTGGAGAGCATTTGCAGCAGCTTCCTGAAACTGGCAATTATGAGCAAATAATTTTACTAAACCTGACTCAACTTGAGTTACTCCTTTTTCCCACAGTACTGAATGGAGACCTAAGCTTATCCCGTAATTTTGAAAATCAGATTGTTCTTTTGCGGCATTGATTAAATAAGTAATATCCTGAAGTACCGGGAATACCGATTTAACTGTTTTGATTTTATTGATAATAAAATCACTATTATTTATTAATCCGCATAACTCTTTGTAGCTTTCAATATTATTTTTAGAATCTTCTAATAGGTAACTCGTATAATATCGAAAAGCATAAGAGTCACGGTGAACCTTCCAATTCCTGCAATATTGAATATGTCCTGATAAGAAAGTTCTCCCCTGAGAGTCACAACTGTTTTGTATCAATAGATCGGTGAAGTAATTAATTCCTCTTTTTTTTGTTACTGTATCCGTACTCATTATAGTTGTGCCTTTTCAATAAAATACTGCCGAAATCGTTCGTGACAAAATGTGAACTCTCCTTGATTCTCTATTAAGAAACGTCTTATACTACGAATCGTTTTATCGAAATTTATTGGGTCTAATCCAGCAACACACGAAATTAATGCTGACCTACTTAAAGGACCTTTGGCTGTTAGTATATAACCCAAGATGTCTCGCTGTTGCTTACTTTCAGCACTATTACTTAACAACTCAAACTGTAAGTCTAAATAATCGTAAAGTCCTCGAGGGATTTCGCATATATTGCTTGTCCCTATGAGGCCATCGCGAATATCTTCTACCAAAAATCTTAAATAAAATGGATCACCATCTGTAATTTGTTGAAGGTTTTCAATAAAATGCCAATTTTTTACCCACTGCCCTGCCTGTCCGCCAGCTCTCTTTAGTAAGGAGGAAATGCCATCGAGATCGAATCGGTCAAGTTTTATTATAGTTACTTTATCAGTAGAAGAAAGTCCGATATTATGAAGATAACTACGGTCACCAATTGATCGCGCAGAAAAGATCAAATAATTGTTATTTGCCAGCCTGTGAGGAAAGAGACCTCGCAGAAAATTTCTATTTTGATCTACCTCATCAACAGCATCAATAATGATGATTGTGGGTTCTTTGTCTGAATTTGTTTCATTCAAAAACGAAAGATATGCACCTCGTAAATCCTGTGTTATAATGTTATTTCTCTTATTAGATTTTTTTATTATTTGACGGCAAAGGTTGGCAAGAAAGAATTCTTCTGAATTTGGATCAAATAAAGCACTTTTACCAGCTAAGGCCTGGCTTATGAAGTGATAAGAAGCATTATGAAAAATTTTCGTCAGGTATGCTAATAAAGCAGTCTTTCCAAAACCCGATGGGCCTTCAATAAATATATAGGACCAAGTTGTTTCAGAAATGCAGTTCTTGATTGCAGAAATTTCTCTATTCCGTCCAGCGAAGACGGAGCAATGGTAAGAGATTAAATCTGAAAAGTGTATTTCCGTATCCTCAGAAAGAATCGATTGAATTCGAGAAGGTTCACTTATTATTTTAATTTGTTTATTAATGACATTCTTGTCTGTCCTTTTTTTTTGTGATACGAGTAAGGGGGGCCGCAGAAATATACGCGATGGGTCAACACCTTCTTTGATCAGTAACTCCGGAATGTTTTTTTTATCGATCCCCTCAAGCAATATTGCAGCCCGACCTTGCTCATACGCCTCTTTTACCGATCGTCCAAACCCAAGGGCCCCATAAAAAGATGCCGCAAAAGTAATGGCCGCCTGGTTTGTAATGGGGATATTTATGCCGATTGCGCAATCGATCTCCTTAACTATTGCCCGGGCTTGTACTTTGGAATAACATGCGTTCAACACCACCACCCGGATATTATCCTTCATCGTCTTGAACAATTCCCGTATTGCATGAGATTTAACCGCTTTTGGCAGACCACCGACCTTATCGAGCAGTAGAATTTCCCCTGTCGGTTTCCCGTGAGCACTGAAATGTACAATTTGGGGCTTGTGCTGGTTAAGCATTTCAATCAGATCATCCGGTCGTGTGGCCAGGGCCGGTACCAATTCGATTGAATCACGATAATCTGCGGCACGAATTTTTTTGGTAATCGCCCGGATTTCTTCTTCCACCATTAATCCACTACTGCCTACCGGACTGGCGGCAAAGAATAGTGTTTTAATCTTGTCCATTTAAAATACTCCCAAAAAAACACTTATCATTGTTTTTTCATGATGCATCTTATATTGTCTCAAGCAACTGTGCGTATTATATTCGGGATGATGATTTTCTTGCAATAAATATAGTCCCAAAATCTGTAAAAATAGTCCCAAAACAGAATGCGGGGTCAGGCGAGGACACCGCCCCCTGAGGCCTGATCTTACCCCTTTCGCACAGCCAACTCAGATTTTCTACATCTAATCATCTCCGGTCTTTCCCGGAAATTACTTTTTACCATACTTTAAGAAAGAAAGTCAACCCCCCGTTGAACCCGTTGAACACTTTTTTAAAAATGAGTATTTTTATTCTATGCTTCTGCTGTTGTTTTTTTGAACCCGATGAATTTTTCTTTCGAGGCTTAACAACCCTCAATCTACTGATTATAACTTTCTATCCCGCTAATTCAATGATATTCGATTCGCTTTCCGGTACCTCGAAGCTGTTTACCAGTTTTCGCTGTCCTTCCAGCAGGGCTTTGGTATACCTGGCAGTGGTGGAAATATCAGCATGCCCCAGAGTTGCCTGAAGTGAAACCAAATCACCGCCTTTTTTTAAGAGGGCATAGGTGGCAAAAGTATGTCGAAGGTCATGAAACCTAAAACCCTTGATGCCCAGGTCTTTCAAAAGGCTTCTCCATCTTCTGTTGATGCATACAAAAGATTTACCGGTTTTAGGATTTTCAAAAACGTACTGGCTGCCGTTCCTGACGTAATGGAGCTTGTAAAACACCTCTTTCATTGAATTGTTAAGTGGTATCACCCTTATTTTCCTGTTTTTGCTCCTTTCTGCTTCTATTCGGATAAAACCTTCTTCCAGGTTAACCTGGTCCCATTCCAGGTTTAGTATTTCTCTTTTTCTCATCCCCGTATTGAGCGCAACCAGAATGATATGCCTTAAAGGCGCTTCGGAATTTTCAATCAGACGCCTTATCTCCTGCTCAGTCAGTATCCTTTCCTTTGGCTCCTCTTTTGCCATCTCGTATTTGATCGGCTTCAGTTCCAAATCGAACCACTCCGAGGCCAGGTTTATCATGCTTCTCAAAAGACCCACTTCCCTGTTTACCGTGCCTGGGTTTGTCAGGTTTTTCCTGTTCGCTGCTTTCTCCTGCAATCGTTGTTTCCTGTATTCAACGATGTGGTAGCTTTCTATTTCATGCAGGTATAAATCGCCGAAGTAAGGAATGAGATTACGCAGCCGGGACATGTCGCATTTATAGCTTTTCTTGGTTGGCTTTGCGTGTTCCTTGATGTGCTTTTCGGAGAAATCGACAAATTTGATTTTCTTGTTTTTCCGCTTTCGCAGTATCGGGTGCTTGTTTTCGTTGATGGAGTGCAACCGCTGATGCAGGACTTTTTCGGCTTCCCTCTTGCTTGTGGATATGGGTTCCCTAATCCGCCTGCCATTGAAACGGTAATCAATCCACCATTTCTTGCTTAACTTGCCTGTTTTTGGATTCTTTTTTTTATAAACGCTCATTGGCGCCTCCTTTCAGCAAAAATGCCCCGATTTCCGGGGGGACCCAATATATATCAAAATCGATTTTTTTCAACAAAAAAACTTAAAAAAAATTTCAAAACCGCTATACAACTATATATTTGCCACGGCATCGTTGAACTGCTCCAAAACCTTCCGGTTTGATTTTTTTAGTTTTACATGCCTTTTTTGTTTTTCATTTTCCGATTCAGGCTCGTGCGACATCTCATCTAACCATTGGTTTAATCTTTTTGGGTTGAATTTAACTATGGACTTTTGACCGGAACCATCGGAGGAAGAAACGGGGACAGGCAAAAAAATTGAAAAAAAATGGGAAAAAAAGTTGACAATTCTACTTTAATACACTATACCCTAGCTTAAAGAGCAAACGAAGGGCAAACGAAAACAAGTAAAAAAAGAAAAACTAGAAGAAGAAAATCTAAAAATCTAAAGGAGGTAAACACGAAAAAGTCTGAAACCTTGCCTGTCCCCGTTTATCTTGTCCACGTTTATCTCCTCATCAGCAAAATAGACGTAGTGTATCCCTGGGACACGGCCATAATTCTTCGTCGCCTTGATCTCTTTTATGTCATTTTCTACAGGCTTATTACGTAGAGGCCCCACATATCTCGGCACGGAACAGAAGTCGCAATCAAAGTAACATCCCCGAGATGTCTGAACAAGATTGGACCGATAATGCTCATTTTTCACAAGATCCCACCTGGGAATCACCAGTCTTGTCAGGTCCGGTCGTTTCTCAGGCTTATACAACCGTCTGGGCCTACCTCTTTTGAAATCATTGAGAAACACCTCCCATGTGTCGTCCGCTTCTCCAACAAACACAGTATCAGCATGCTGTAATGCTTCCTCCGGGCACATGGTGACGTGGACACCGCCAAGGGCAACGTAGACCCCTGCGTCTCTGAATCTGTCAGCAAGCTCATAGCCCTGGCGGGCGAAGCAGGTCAGGAAGGTGATACCTACAATATCAACAGGCGCATTAAAATCAATGTCCTCGATGTTTTCATCAATGATGCGGACATCAAACTCAGGAGGCGTTAAGGCGGCCAGAGTGGGAAGGGCCAGAGGCAGAACACCCAGTTTGTGACCGGTTTGTTTTTTACTCGGTTTATTGACTAAGCTTGAGAAATAGATAAAGTCGTTATGGTTCTCCTGTTTTGATGAGATATCGGGTGCTACAAGTAGGATCTTCATGATGGCTGCCGTTCAAGAAGAAGACGCCTCTTCGGGGCAGTAATGCTGATTGGCCTTGCGTGACGCGTACGGCTTGCCGTCAGAACCTTTAGTTTTTCGTCATATCTCATAATAATAATTCCTTTGAATAATTTGTAAGCGTTTTTTAAATGCTTACAACGTTATTTTACATAATCAAATTTTTTATTTCAAGTCAATTTTTACAATAGGTCGAATCCCATTCTCAAGCAGGTTATTGTCCATTCTAACCAGCCCATTATCCAAATACAATTATTTGCCTGACTCCAAACTTTTGACCCCAAACTTTTCAAACTTTCTTGTTGACAACTGCGAGTAATCCAACTATAATTTATACGTTATACGGTTGTCATAACCGAAGAGGAGCGTTGAAAAAAAGCAAAGGAGGTATTATGAAGAAAAGATTAATTCCAGTTTTGGTGTTTTGTTTTTGGATCCAGGCCGTTACGGCTGTCCTGTCCGGTACAGATCAACCAAATGGAATGGAAACGTCGACCCCGCTTATTATGGGCGAGAAATTAACCATCCGTTCACAGGTGCTGAATGAGGAACGAATCCTGTTGGTACATCTGCCCAGGGGGTACCGGGAATCGAAACGGAAATTTCCTGTGCTGTATCTGCTAGATGGGGAGTTTTTTTTCCAACAGGCGACTGCTGCTGTCCGGTTTATTTCCGAATGCGGTTACCTGGGGGCGCTGTGGAACCGGAATTACCTGGCCCCGCAGTTGATCGTCGTGGGCATCGTCAACGTGGATCGCAATCACGATTATACGCCAACACACCGGGAAACCATCAGTTCATCCCGCTTCCCTACCAGTGGTGGGGCTGCCAAATTTCTTAAATTCTTTGAAAACGAACTGATTCCCTTTATCGACTACCGGTACCGCACCCACCCTTACCGGATTATTTCCGGTTGGTCACTTGGGGGACTTTTTACCATTCATGCTTTTCTAAACAAGCCGGACTTATTCGATGCTTATATTGCCATCAGCCCCAGTATGTGGTGGGATAACCAACTCCCGGTAAACCAGGCAGAAGCCCTGATCAAGAAGGGCAAAATCAATACCAAACCACTGGTGGTGACCCTGGGAAGTCAGGAAAAGGGCGGCTCGATGGAACGACCTATTAAAGGGAGGCTTGTCCCGCTTTTTAAGAATAGGCCGCAGAAAATCCCTAACTTTCACTTTCTTGAAATAGAAGGTGAGAACCACTTTCACACT
>JABAOH010047613.1_pt1 | contig 17640 bp, 17 predicted proteins | sample 7062181 | NCBI WGS metagenome assembly JABAOH01 (sample SAMN14538630, study PRJNA623070) | marine sediment metagenome | biome: marine biome [ENVO:00000428]; feature: marine pelagic biome [ENVO:01000023]; material: deep marine sediment [ENVO:00002113]; isolation source: pool of 5 deep marine... | reverse complement strand
TCGAGCAAAATTATCGGTGCCGATTAGGAGAGATCGATATTGTCGCGATAGACCGGAAAACGATCTGTTTCATTGAAGTCAAAACCCGATCAACGAATGATTACGATAGACCCGAAATGGCCGTTCACAGGCAAAAGCAACATCAGCTGTCAAGGGTTGCGCTATGGTTCCTGAGAGAAAAACGGCTCCACAATGTACGGGCTCGCTTTGATGTTGTGGCCATCAGCGGGCAAAATGACTTGAATGAAGTTCACCATTTCAAAAACGCTTTTGATATGGTTCAGGCGGGTTAGCACAGTGGGCATGTGGCGTCGAATTGAATCGTTCTCTGAAAAAGATGAGGCTTATCGAATTTTTTGCAAAAGGCCCTTGACGGGACAATAAGAGGGTGCTATATAATCGAAAGTAAGTGAAAAAGATCTTTTTCACTATCGGGGCCACGGAAAGACCGGGACCAATCTCCTCATACGATACCTCTTGTTCGTCTTCTTTTGTCCAGCTGCGTACTCCGGCTGAAACGCTGTTCAGGGGAGACCCGTCTTTCCTGGACCCCGATTCCACTCTGCTTAATCATACCCCATCATCAGGTGAGAAACAACGATGGGGTATTTTCACCCTCCTGGCAAGGGCAGAGTCATGAAAGCCTCGTTCTGACTCTGCCTGCCCCCTTTCTAGCCCACAAAGTCCCCTAGCCTTTGGCATATTTCGTGCATACCTGCAACGCATCCATCCCGCTGTCCTCACACGGCCAACCGGTTCACAGAATCTGGAACATCGCTTTTGGGGCCATGTTTGTCTTTAGGAAAAAGAGTAAACCCAATAAGCAAATCGCTCAGCTCCTTGATCTCCTCAAGGATGATCCAGAGAATGCAAAGCAGAGGCTGAAGCTCGCCGATTTGTACCTCCGCGTGGGTGACAAAAAATCGGCCATCAGTGAATATCAAAAGGCGGCAGGTTCCCTCAGCGGAGAGGGATTCAATCTTAAAGCCATATCCATCTATAAGAAGATTCTTACTCTGGATAGTATGTCTATGAGAAACCACAAATCCCTGGCCGCTCTTTACACTGAGGAAGGCCTTCTCGCTGAAGCGAGAAGAACCTACGAGAGGATCCTTCAGATTCGACCAGAAGACCGAGAGACGCGCGAAGCACTGGCCGCTCTGGAGAGGGGCGAAGTAAGCCCCTCCGGCCGAGATATCCGAAACACACTTGAAATGGGTGAGACTCAGGCGATAGGCGATTCCGATCCAGTCCCGATAGAGACACTAATCGACCCCTCTGACGGTGATCATGCGCCTTCAGATCAGTTCGGTAACCTGATGGAAACACCTCAAGATTGGCCCGATAGCGAGGAAGAAGGTGACGAGAGAGAAAATGCCGGAGAAGACCTTTCACCAGGCGAGAGCCAGGGTACAGAGATCGACCTTTCAAGAATCCAAACCGACGATGTTTTGGACGTTTCAGGACCCCCTGAGGAGGAACAAGCCGCTGGGCAAAGCTCCCTTCATGGAACGGTCGTTCGAGATCTCACGGCAGAAGATATATCAAACACGGATCTTCAATCCGGAGAAATCGAGACGCCTCCTCCCGACTCGCCCGCTTTCGATACCTCCCCATCCTCATACCATGGGGTGGATTCAAGCCCCAGTTCATCAGGTGAGGATCCCAATCTCCACTACCATCTCGGCGTGGCCTACCGCGAGATGGACTTGACAGATAAAGCCATTGAGGAGTTCAGAAAAGCCCTCGAACAGGGGACCCAACCGCTGGAGTGCCTGATAATGTTGGCGAGATGCCATTTTGAGAAGGGACTTTTTCAGGAGGCAGCAGAATTCATTCATCGCGCCCTGAAACTCAAAGACCTGAGTCAGGAGCAAATTAACCAGTTACATCGCCAGTTAGACGAAGTCCAAGCGGTGGGAAACCTGGAGTGAGATGCAGACCGGCATGATGCCTTGATCATTTGATTTGCATCGCTTTCGGAATAACCACAACCCGGGAATCGGTGACCGTAAACCCCTTTCTGTCCCTCCGGAGATTGTAGCCAATCTCTGCGCCTGCGGGAATACGAACTCTCTTGTCGATAATGGCTCTTCTCACTCGTGCCCCTTCTTCCACCTCGACACCCTCCATGATGATCGAGTCCTCCACCTCGGCATAGCTGTGAATGCGAACATTTGGAGAAAGGAGTGAATTTATGACCTTTGCTCCGCTGATGATACATCCTCCGGACACGACCGAATTGATGGCGGTACCCGTTCTGCCCTCCTCAGCATGTACCGTCTTGGCAGGAGGGTAACGCCCCTGGAAGGTGTGGATCGGCCAGTCAGTATCGTAGAGATTAAGCTGGGGAGTTACACTGACCAGGTCCATGTTGGCTTGCCAGTAAGCATCCAATGTTCCCACGTCTCTCCAGTAATCGGGTTCTCCCGTTTCCGGCTTTATGAAGCTGTAAGCGAAGACCCTGTCCTTTCTTAGCATGGCTGGAATGACATCCTTACCGAAATCATGCGAACTCTCCGCATTTCTGAAATCGTCGATGAGGCGCCTGACGAGGATCTCCGTATTGAAAACATAGATCCCCATCGAAGCGAGAATGCAATCAGCCTTACCGGGTATCGTTTTCGGCTCCGAGGGTTTCTCTTGGAAACCTCTGACACGATACTCCCTATCAACCTCGACCACACCGAATTCTTCTGAGAGTCGTTTATTCACCTCGAGGACCGCGAGGGTGAGATCCGCCCGACTCTGGACATGAAAATCGATCATCATCCGGTAATCCATCTTATACACGTGATCCCCTGACAGAATGAGCACGATGTCTGGCTGGTCCTGTTGAAGGGTGTATATGTTCTGGAAAATGGCATCTGCCGTCCCCTGGTACCAGCTCTCGTCAAGCCTCTGCTGGGCGGGGATCAGGCTGATGAACTCGCCGAGTTGGCTACTCAAGATGTGCCATCCCAATTCGACATGCCGATTCAGCGAAATCGACTTATACTGGGTAAGGATGTAGATGCGGCGAATATTGGAATTGACACAGTTACTTAAAGTGAAGTCGATGATTCGGTAGATACCCCCGAAGGGGACTGCAGGCTTCGTCCGGTCTCTCGTAAGGGGATAGAGTCTCTCGCCCTTCCCTCCAGCAAGAACCATGGCGAGGACTTCTTGCACGGCTCACCTCGGTAGAAGATGGAAGTTCGTCGCGATGCGACCCAAAACTAGGCTCCAAGGGTTCCTAGCACATAGCGATCAAAAATGCAATGAAGGCCATTGAGAACCGGAGCTTCCAGGCGGGGAATTACTACCCCCCTCACGCCAAAGGCGGGACTTTCATTTCGTCAGGAGCACCCACAACCCACCCGCCTCTATGACCCGGGAACAATGCTCCAGGTCTGCTTCGGCAACCATTTTTCCCACGTCGGTCCGAGAAATCCATTTCTTTCCGAGTTTCCTATTGATTCTTCTCGATTCTGGGGCGATCTCGTCAATGAGATTTCTGGGAGTGGACGCACCAAATCCACCGCCGATAAAGCCAATCCCCCCGGGCTTCAAAACCCGATGGATCTCTTTGAGTAACGATTCATCCAGGAAGAAGAAAGCTCCCCGGGAAATGACCGCGTCAAACTCATGATCTCCGAACCTCAGGGGGGATAGCAGGGTCCTTTGCAGCTGGATTTGATCCAAGAGATTTCGATCCCTTGCCTCCCGACGCAAATGGTCGAGGAGTTTCTGGCGTGTGTCAGCGATCACAATCGAGTAGTCTCTCCTGCCCTCTGCCAGTTCGAAAGCGATCCCTCCTGAAAAGGGACCGATTTCCAGAAGCATACGTGCCCCTTCTGGAAGAATGGACCGGACCTGTTCGGCCAGATAGGGATAGATCTTTACCCAAAGGAGATGCAATCTTCGAATATCTGAGACATCCATAGGTCAACCGACGGGAATTATGGTCAGAGACATGCCCTATGCGCTCTCGAGAAGCCGAATAGGGACGACTGATGCTGAAAGGATCTTCGGTTCCCGACAGCACATACACTCACCGTACGCATAGCACACTTCTTAGGCTTTGTAAATTTCTTCGGACATGCTCGAAGTGGATGGTTCTTCCGAATCCGGACAAAACTGCGAGTACCCAAGTGAGGCTCGGACACATTTGGGTTGACTCAATGGCTGTCATCTGTGAGAATGGGAAAAATCCCGCGGTATAGCGGCACAGAGGAAAATCCATGAGGTTCCCGTGGCGCAGGGCTCTTTTTCCGGTCGCGATCGGTTTCTGTCTTGTCTCTCCGATAGGCTGTTTCCCCACAAAGAGATTGACCGTTGCGAGTGTGGGATTACTCCTGGACGATGTGGCGAAGGCTTCAGCAAAACAGACAAATCCAGCCATCGTGAGAGAGGGCATCCCCGCCTATTTGATGCTGCTTGACGGTTTGATCGAGGCCTACCCGACCAACCGCAGACTCCTTCTAGCCGGTGCCGAAGCTTACTGCTCCTATGCGACGGCCTTCGCCAATGAGGACACCCCTGAAGCGGTTGGCAAACTCTATCTGAGAGGAAAGCATTACGCCGTCATGGCGCTCCGTCAATACGAGAAATTCTTATCTGTTCTCACCCAGCCTTACGGCGAACTCGAACAGTATGTTGCGAATTTCTCCCGGAAAGACGTGCCAGCCTTATTCTGGTTTGCCAGCTGTTGGGCTGGTTGGATCAGTGTCTCTACCGATTCAGTAGAGGCCGTCGCTGATCTTCCCCGAGTTGTTCTCCTCATGGAACGGCTGATAGAGTTGGATGAAGGGTATTACTACGGCGGGGCCCACCTCTTTATGGGCATCTACAAGTCAGCAAAACCCGAAGCTTACGGCGGTGAACCCGAAGCGGCTCGTCAACACTTTGAAAGGGCTCTCGAGATCGGCAAGGGAGATTATCTGATGGCCTATGTCTATTATGCTGAGCACTACGCCAAAAAGACATTTCAGAAGGATCTCTTTGTCTCTCTCCTAGAAAAGGCCCTTGAGACGCCTGTTGATCGGGTTCCGGAGCTTACACTGACCAATACCATCGCAAAAAGTAGGGCTATGGACCTACTCAATCAAGTGGAGGATTACTTCTGATATGAAATCTCACAGCCGGATGTGGTGGATCCTCGTCGGAATATGTCTTATCTTCTCTCTTCCTGCTCGAGGAGAAGGAGGACCGGTCATCCTCAAACTCGCAACCCTGGCACCCGAGGGAAGCGCCTGGATGAAAGCCTTCCACAATGCGAACAAAGAGCTAGAATCGAGGACCGATGGCGTTGTGAAGATGCATGCATACCCCGGCGGCATTATGGGGGACGACCATGCTATTTTGCGAAAGATGCGTATTGATCAAATCCATATCGCTGGAATAACCGGTCTGGGTTTGGGAGCCGTCTGCAAGGATGTTCAGGTCATGGGAACGCCCTTCCTCTTCCAGACTTACGATGAAGTCGATTACGTTCTCCAGAGGGTTCAGGGTCGATTGGAAGGAGTCCTCGAAAAAAATGGTTTCGTTCTGCTCGGTTGGCCTGAAATCGGCTTTATCTACCTGATGTCCAACAGACCTGTGGCCAGTCTCGATGCCTTCCGAGGGGCGAAAGTCTGGATGCCAGAAGGAGATCCTGTCAGCCAGGCGGTCTTCCAAAAGATCGGTGTATCGCCTGTTCCCCTGGCGATCTCCGATGTTTTGCTGGCCCTTCAAACCGGTTTGGTCGATGTCGTGTACAGCCCCCCCGTCGGGGCGATCACCCTCCAGTGGTTCACAAAGGTGAAGTATATCACCCGTGTTCCACTGAGTTACGCTATAGGCGGTCTCCTCATTACTCAGAAGGCCTTTGACCGTATCCCGATAGACCACCAACAGACATTCAAAGGAATCTTCCACGAGAAACTCAGTGCACTCAATGTAAAGACCCGAGCGGACAACGAGGAGGCCCTTCGAGTCATGGAACGGGAAGGAATTCAGACGGTCGAACCCTCTCCCCAAGAACTCGCTCGTTTCCAAGAGATCGCCAGGGAAGCCACGGAAGAGATGGCTGGAAGGGTCTTTTCGAGAGAGATCCTGAAAGACATCAGCACACACCTAGATACGCTGAGAGGAGGGAAATAGTGGAACCGATCCGGTCCATAATCCGTCGCTGGGAAGCGGCATTTAACAAACTCGAGCATGCGATCTTAGTCTCTCTCCTGCTCGTGATGGTGGCACTCGCTTTTATCCAGATCTTCCTTCGGATCTTCTTCTCCTCAGGCATCATCTGGGGGGATGTCGCCTTACGACACCTGGTTCTCTGGTTGGGACTCTTTGGCGCCACGGTGGCAACCCGAGAGTCGAGGCACATTAATATCGATATCCTTCCCCGGCTCCTCCATGGAAAAGCAAAATCCCTCCTGGGTATTTTGATCGATTTCTTCTCTGCCTTTGTCTGTCTCCTTCTCATCTATGGGGGGTTGAAGTTTGTGAGGGACGAATTTCTCTCTCAGACCACGGCTTTCTTACAGATTCCGGGGTGGTTTCTCGCAATCATTTTTCCTTTGGCTTTCTCCATCATCACCCTGCACTTTCTCCTGAATGGCCTCACCAAAATCCTGAGGTTTGGGGAATCCGCTTCATGAGTTCGGTCTTTTCCTTCGTCACGCTGATTCTGGCGGCGACCGGTACGCCTCTCTTTATTGTTATCGCGGTAGGCGCCCTTCTCAGTTTCTATCTCTCAGGCATTGACTCCTCGGCTGTCATCATCGAAATGTATCGATTGGCCTCCACGCCCCTGCTTGTAGCTATTCCCCTTTTTGCTTTTGCTGGCTATGTTCTCGCTGAAAGTAACGCCCCAAAGCGGCTGGTGAGGGTTTCCCGGGCCTTTCTCGGTTGGATGCCTGGAGGGCTGGCGGTCGTGGTCCTGATTCAATGTACCCTCTTTACGGCCTTTACTGGAGCATCAGGAGTCACCATCATCGCCCTCGGGGGCCTGGTATTCCCTGCTCTGATCAGTCAGAAATACCCAGAGAGATTCTCACTGGGATTGATTACCACCTCTGGGGCACTGGGTCTGCTTCTCCCCCCGAGTCTTCCCTTGATCCTCTATGGAATCGTCTCAAAAACCAGCGTTGATAAGCTCTTCATAGCCGGCATCATTCCCGGATCAATCCTGGTGATCCTCCTCATGTTTTATAGTCTCTATAGAGGATGGAAGGCCGGGACTCCCATCGTCAGGGTATCGTCTCGGGAAATGGGAGAGGCTCTGTTCGAGTCTTTATGGGAGATTCCCCTCCCCTTTGTGGTCCTCGGGGGCATATACACCGGGTATTTTGCCGTCAGCGATGCAGCTGCCATAACCGCCTTCTATGTCCTCATTGTAGAGGTGGTGATCTATCGGGAAGTGAAATTAAAGGCCCTGGTTTCCATCATAAAGGAGAGTATGGTGCTGGTAGGGGGGATTCTGATCATCCTTGGAATGGCTTTGGCCTATACGAATTATCTCATCGACGCACAGGTTCCGATAAAGATACTTGCCTTTATCAAGGGCCACATTACGAGCAAATGGGTTTTTCTCATTCTCCTCAATATCTTTCTCCTTATCGTGGGCTGCATGATCGATATCTTCTCCGCCCTGGTGGTTGTGGTGCCTTTGATCCTCCCTTTGGCTCAGGCTTATGGCATCGATCCTGTTCATCTGGGGATCATCTTTCTCACGAACCTCGGCATCGGCTATTCCACGCCTCCTGTCGGGATGAATTTATTCATTGCAAGCTACCGCTTCGGACGACCTATCCTAAGACTCTACGTGGCCTCTCTCCCATTCCTAGCCATTCTCCTGCTTGGACTGATCATCATTACGTACCTTCCCAATATCAGCCTCGTCCTGATAAAATGACCAGAACCGTCCGGCAAATGCCTTTCGGACAATTCTCGCCTGCATGATTCCCGAATCTCTAGGATTCGTGAATAAGCACCCGCAACAAATGGACAACCTTTGTTGCGGGTCTCGCAAGGGTGTTTCCCACCCGCTCAAGGCCACGAATACGGACGCATTAAATGTCTTCCCATTGGCTTTTCAGGACAATACCCGAACACGCTCTCTCGCCCGCTCCCCTTCGACTTTACTCAGGGCAGGCCATTCGCCCCTGCTCTGGATCGCCCGAACCCACAGAGATCGCAAGAGATGGTTTTGGCTCTGGCCTGATTCTTTTGGAGGAAAAATCAGGCCACCCGCTGAGCCCCTTCAGGGCAACGCAGATTTCACGACGAATCGCGTGGCGGCACCAAATCAATTGAAGTATTTGAAGCGTTGAGGCTCTTGACCTGAATCGCCCTCTCAGCGATTCAGGTCGAAACTCAGAGATCTCAGTGTGCTCTGCGAGAGATGGAAACTGGCTGAATACGCTCGCACTCGCCCTGAGCGGGGGCCTGAAACGGCCTTCAACGAAGTCCCTCGACACGGTCGGGGCGGACTGTTCCTGGTGCCATGAGAGATTCATGAATAATTCGGGCGAGGAAGCCAGAGGTCTGAAGTTAGGATTCAGAATGAAAAGCGATGCCGTCTGCTCCTGATTCCGATTCCATTCTGGCTTTTGACAAGCGGTTCCTGACTTCTCCTATTAGAAACTCCTTGCGAATCAAGTCTGCCTTGTGCTAGTCTTTTGGGAGTTTAGACGCGCTCTCGGTTTCTCCCAACACGATGAGGAAATTGAGAGACCGCTCGCGACAGGGTTTACTATAATGTTCACGTGAGGACCTGTTTCGATGGGAGGCATCATGAATCCAGGTCAGACATGGGACTATCAGGGTTTTACGGTATGGGAGGGTCTGAAGCCGGGTGAGACGGATCGGTGGCAGTATTTCTTTGTTGTGTCTCGGGAGGGAGAAAAGAAGTTCACCTATTGCGTTTGGGCCGACAAAAAGACCCTGATGACAAAGATAAAATCCGAAGCCGGCAGAGAGGAAGATGCCCTCAAAAAGGCTGTCCCCTTGTTGAGGGAAAAGGGCATCGATCGTGTCAAAGAAAAGATAGCCAAGGGAGATTTCACCACCATGGTGTTGAGACTCGAGGCAGAAGGGTCTGAAGAAATCGAACTCGACGCTCTCGAAGAGAAGCTTGTATAGGACGGATCTAGGCGGTAAGGAGTGAGCCCGCGGCAAGGCTAACGCCCGAAATGACCGATCTCATCTCAGACCAGAAGATCTGTGTTGTTGCTACGAGCGGCATAAGTGGCCGGGTGAATGTCTCGCCCAAAAAATCCATCATGGTCATGGATAACGAGACATTGGCGTTCGCAGATTGTCACCTAAAAAAGACACGCGCCAATCTACCGGTGAACCCGAACACTGCAATCGCCGTGATAGACCCGAAGGTGATGAAGGGCTTTCAATTCAAGGGAAAAGCAGAGTTCGTCTAGGAGGGAGATCTTTACAGTGACGGGGTCGTCTATGCGGATACCCCTCCCTCATCCCGAGTGTGTTATCAAAGTTACAGTAGAGGAAATCTTTGACCTTACCCCGCGGAAGGACTGGCAGGGAACATGAGGATTCTTGGCCTGTGTTGTAGTCCACGAAAGGGGGGGAACACTGATCTGCTTCTCGATGAACTCCTCAGGGGTTCTAAGGATAAAGGGGCCGACACCAAGAAGGTCGATGCATGTCACCTCCAGATCGCTCCGTGTAACGGCTGCGGCGGATGCGAAAGGACAGGACGGTGTGTCATCGAAGACGGAATGCAGAGAATATACAGCCAGATCGACGAGGCCGATATGATCGTCCTCGCCTCTCCCATCTATTTCTACAATGTCACTGCCCAGTGTAAGGCACTGATTGATCGATGCCAGGCCCTGTGGTCCAGAAAATATCTATTGAGGAAAAGATCCCCGATGAAAGGGGGTTTTTTTCTCTCCGTGGGTGGGACCAAGGGGAAAAAGATGTTCGATGGTGCAATTCTGACGGTGAGGTATTTCTTCGATGCGATCAATGCAACCTACTCGGGGCATCTATTGTTCAAGGAGATCGACAAAAAAGGAGCGGTCAAAAATCATCCGACGGCTCTTAGAGAAGCCTACGAGACTGGGACGAGGTTGGTAAAAAGTATTGCGTGGACGGATGCAGGAGACAAGCCCCCGGCGTTTCAATTGGAGGGTTAAATCGCACCAGGATTTTGCTTCAAATCTCTTGAGGCGATCCCTAGAGTGCTTTTGCAGATGTATCCCTCGGCGACGCGGCGCTCTGTTGTCTCTCCAACATGGCACCGAGTTTCGCCACGCCATAGGTTTCGCTGGGTTGATTTTCCGAAAATCGTTGACCGCAACTGGTGGCCCGTCAGAGATTGGCACCCGTGAACTGAGGAAGAACCTGAGAAGAGGCTTATGGCACCCCATTCTTCACTTCGTGATTTGAGGGGTTCCTTACCACTGACCACTGAAAACAAACAACGGACATCACACGTTGGTGCGAACGATCCCGCTGAAGGGAGAGCGCGCACGTGCCATAGAAGATACTTCAATAACCCCTAGACCTCTATGGAGGGACCCATGAGTCTGACCGGGAAAAAGGTGATCATTCTGGCCGAAAACAACTACCAGGAATTGGAATTGTGGTACCCCTACTATCGACTGAAAGAGGAGGGGGCAGAGGTCAAAGTCGTTGGATCTGGCAGTAGTTCTACCTTTACCAGTAAAACCGGGTATCCCGTGACCGTGGACCACCCGGCTGAGGGTTTGGACATGGCCGATTACGATGCGATCATCATTCCCGGTGGCTATGCACCTGACCTCATGAGGCGCTACCCCGCCATGGTGAAACTCGTGCGTGATGCTCATGAGCAGGGAAAGGTGATCGGAGCAATCTGCCACGCTGGGTGGATGCTTGTTTCCGCAGGCATCCTCAAAGGCAAAAAGGCGACCTGCTTTTTCGCGATTCGGGATGATCTGATCAACGCTGGGGCTGAGTACATCGACCAAGAGGTCGTCCGTGACGGAAATCTTATTACCTCCCGCATCCCTGACGATCTGCCAGCCTTCTGTCGAGAAGTTATTTCATCGCTCAGAGGTACGTAGGCGAGCCACCTCTTGGAGAAGCCGAAACAGACTCGCCTATCGTCCTCTGGTTCAGAGCCCTCCCAAACCAAGATAAGGCTGAATACTTCTATAACCACTTCCGGTTGTTCGATAATGACCCGACTTTGGATGCCACAATCATCTCGCAGCCCCTGGTCGCGAGGCTTTCGGAATTCAAAGATTAACAATCGACCGCGGTGAACTCCTGATGATCGGCCTTTCAACATCCTGGATAACAGAGAGAGCGAACATAACGGGTCCCGAAGTCATCGAGGAGATCCTCTCTCTCGGGTTCAGATCGGTGGAGCTTGAACACCGCATCTCCGCGACCCTCTTCAGGGAGATCCGTCCCCTGATCCGTAGAAAGGCACTCCGGATCCTCAGCATCCATAACTTCTTTCCCAGTCCCGACCATATTCCCCCGTCAAAGACCGGTGGAGACATGTTTCTCCTCTCTTCTCCTGAGGCCGAAGAAAGGGGTAGAGCCGTCATCAAGACCATACAAACCATAGAGGCGGCACGAGACCTGGGTGCCCGAGCGGTGGTTCTCCACCTTGGAAAGGTTGACATGAAACCGGAATATGACCGAATCTATACGCTCTTTAGCGAGGGAAGCCTGGGCACTTCCGAAGGAAAGCGTCTCATTGCAGAGAAACAAAGGGAAAGAAGACAAACGCGCAGGCCCTATGTGGATGCTGTCTTGAATAGTCTGGACTGCCTGATCCGAGAAGCAGAAAAACGTGGTGTCATCCTCGGAGTCGAAAACCGTTACCACTATCACGAAATCCCAGACTTTGATGAGATCGGCCTAATTCTCGAGCGGTTTTTTGGCGGATCGCTGGGCTATTGGCATGATGTGGGCCATGCCCATGTTCAAGAGAAGCTCGGTTTCGTGAGACCCGGGGCACTTCTCGGATCCTATCGTTCCATGCTCGTTGGGGTGCACATTCACGATGCCAACGGAATCGACGACCACTGGGCACCGGGTTCAGGAGAAATCGATTTCTACGCATTGAAAGAAAACCTCGTGCCCGCTCCGATGAAGATTCTTGAGGTACACAAGAAGTCGAGCAGAAATCAGCTGTTGTCAGGTAGAGACATGTTAGCGGGAATCGGTATCCTTTAGCGAATGGCCTGTTGAGAATCAAGGAGGAGAAGGATGGGATGAGGGAGTATAAAGAAATGTTTGACAAATTTGAATTATTTCTTTATAATTACATCTGTAATCACCACGGACGGGGGAAAAAGGATAATACAGTCTAACCCTGGCAAATGCGGGGCTCTTTCAGAGATGTGAAAGGGCTTTTTTTTTCGCACGAAGGTGGGGATGAAAGCAGAAATGGATGTATACAACGAACAGTATATGGACAAGGGAAACGAGTTTGGGGAGTTTGAGGAGGAGGAGGAGGAGGAAGAGGAGTTTCAGTTCGATCGAGAAGAATCGGATGACTCCTATCGTAGTCGTTTATCGGATGGTGAAGGGACCGAAACCTCACCCCCAAGCCAGTTTTCTGACTTCCCCTATTCCTCGATAGGGGTTTATTTGAAGGAGATCGGTTGTGTGCCCCTCCTCAGCCCGGAGGAGGAACAGGGGCTCGCCAAAAGGATTGAACAAGGCGAAAACCGGGTGAAGACCCTCCTTATCCAGAGCCCTGTCGGGATGGAATGGATCGCCTCGAGGGCCAAACAGATTGCGACCGGGGAGATCCAGACAAGAGAAATACTGGACATTCCGACCAACTCAAACTATTACCAACAGGAGGGTGAGTCGGACCTCAGAAAACGGATTCTCGGTTCCGTAAAACAAATTCTTAGACTCAATACAAAGAACATAAGGTTTCAAAATAGAATCGGTACGGGAAAGGAAGACCCCTCCAGTGCCACAAAGATGACAGAAAACCAGATGGTCATTGAGACCCTCATCGATCAATTGCCGATCAAAAGAGAGATTCTGGAGGAGATAGAACTGACTCTCAGGGGACGAGCCAATCGTGGTGTAAACGAGGGAGGTCACTATTGGTCGGAGGGGAGTCAGGAGAAGCTAGATGGCATCCTCGCATCGGTTGAGAGGGCACGGCGCGAGGTCAAACAGGCAAAAGACGATTTTGTGAGGGCGAACTTGCGATTGGTGATAAACATCGCAAAGAAATACGTCAATCGAGGACTGTCACTGCCCGATCTGATTCAAGAAGGGAACATCGGTCTCATGAAGGCCGTGGATCGATTCGATTATCGCAAGGGCTACAAGTTCAGCACTTACGCATCTTGGTGGATTATGCAGGGAATCACCCGAGCGATCGCTGATCAGGCCAGAATGATTCGGCTACCCGTTCACTTACTCGAGAATGAAATGAAAATGAGGAAGATCTGCTATAGCCTCTTCAATCAGTTGGGAAGAAAACCCACACCTCCGGAAGTTGCTGAGGCAGCTAACCTTCCCCTTGAAAAGGTAAACAAGATCTTTCACATTCGCATGGAGCAGCCGACTTCCCTCGAGACACCGGTCGGAGACAGTGAAACACGGTTCGGGGACTTCATTGCCGACGAGGATGCAGTCTCACCGCTTGAGATGACGGTTCAGACCAACTTGAACAAAGAGATCAAGCGGGTTCTTTCGTCTCTCAACCCGAGAGAGGCCAAGATACTGCGAATGCGCTTCGGAATTGAGGAGAAAAGGGATTACACCCTGGAGGAATTGGGACGCCAGTTCGGGATTACCAGGGAACGAATCAGACAGATAGAGGCAAAGGCCTTAAGGAAACTGAAACACCCCAAGCGGAAATGCAAATTGCGAAGCTTCTATGAGTGAATTTTCCCGGCCAGCCCGGGAGACGGATCGGCCATAAGCCCCGCAACGCTATCGAGAGGGCTTATGGCCTTTTTTCCCTCGCCCTGTTCATGAAACTGAGACGGGATCTTGGAGAGCGCAGCTGAACTGAAAGGATCTCACAATCCTCTCCACTCCTCTCTCTCCTCCGTCCAATTCTCCCCACATTCATCACAATGATAAGTCACCTTGAAAATGATCTTGGTCTGAGTGGCGGCATAGGCGCAGGGGATCTCCTCTTCACTCACCTTGACTTTCTTCTGAACCCGCTTAGATTCGTGATCACACATGGAGCGCCTCCAGACGATTCTGTAACAAGCTATTCTAGACAATTTCTGAGACAAAACCAACAAAGCAGAGGGCCCAAGATCCCAGCATGAATCTTGGAGATGCGAGCATAATATCAGCATTTAGAGTTATCGTTTCGCCAAGATCCTGCTCATGGAGATGGTAGATCAACCCGGCCGGTAGCACTGAAGAATGTCCCTAGGGCGAACATGACGGAATTTCTGGGATACCCGTCTCGGCGAAAAGAAGCCTTACAACGGGCCGGAGGTCTCGTTCGGAGAGCGAAGGGGGCACTCTTCGGTGAAGGCCCCAGATAGATCAAAGGAGCAGCAGAGACGAAAATCTGCTAAAGATCTTCTTCAGCCAGGGGCGCAGCGGCAACGACCCGTTCATCTCTTTCGATGTCGATGAGCTTGACCCCCTGGGTGATTCTTCCCACATTCGGTATGTCGCTCACCCTGATTCTGATAATCTTCCCCTTGTCTGTGACGATCATCAAATCCTCGTCCTTCGAAACCTGATGAACCGCCACAATGGGTCCATTTCGCTCTGTGATCCGAATGGTGATGAGGCCCTTTCCGCCCCTTCCCTGTTTGCGGTAGGCCGATGCCTGCGTTCTCTTCCCGCAGCCTTTCTCCGTCACAACGAGTATGCTCTTCTCCTCCTCAACAACTTCCATGGCCACGACTTGGTCACTTCTTGGAATGGAGATCCCTCGCACACCCCTGGCGTTTCGTCCCATAGGACGGATCTCCGATTCTGAAAATCGGATGGACATTCCTGACCGGGTGCCGAGAAAGAGATCTTGGTTTCCATCCGTAAGCTTAGCGGAGATGAGTTCATCTCCGTCGTCCAGATTGATCGCGAGGATTCCGCCAGCACGGGGATGGCTGAAGGCCATGATGTCGACCTTTTTGACAATGCCTCTCTGGGTAGCCAGTGTGATGTACTGACCAGGTTGAAATCCCTTGAAGGAAAGGACAGCGGTCAGGCGTTCGGACGAAGCCAAACTGAGGAGATTTACAATAGCCTTGCCACGAGATGCACGACTCGCTTGTGGAATCTGGTGAACTTTGAGCCAATGAGTCTTACCCGCAGTTGTGAAGAAAAGCAGGGTGTCGTGAGTCGAGGCAATAAATAGCTGCTCAACAAAATCCGCTTCCCTGACACCCATCCCCAGTTTTCCTTTCCCACCCCGATGCTGGGTTCGGTAGAGACTAATAGGGTTTCGCTTAATATACCCGGTGTTCGAAATGGTAACGACCATATCCTCCTCAGCGATCAAGTCCTCAATTTTGATCTCCGAAACCTCAGCGAGAATCTGTGTCCGGCGCTCATCCCCGTAACGTGCCGAACTCTGTTGTAACTCTTCGATGATGATGTTGAACAGGAGAGTTTCGTTGGTCAAGATCTCATTGAGCCGAGCGATCTCCTTGATCAGTTGTTGGTACTCCTGAGAAATCTTCTCCTGCTCGAGACCTGTAAGCCTCTGGAGTCTCATATCCAGAATAGCCTGTGCCTGTTGTTCCGATAGAGAGAACCGCTTCATGAGGCCGGATTTTGCCTGACCTGGATTGGGGGACGATTTGATCAGAGTGACGACGGCGTTGATATGCTTCAAGGCAGTTTTCAAGCCTTCAAGAATGTGGGCCCTTGCTTCAGCCCTCTGGAGTTCGTACTGAGATCTACGAATAAAGACATCTTTTCGGAAGCCGATAAAGCACGAGAGCAAGTCTTTCAGATTCAGGAGGAGAGGACGACCATTGACAATGGAAAGAAGAATGATACCAAATGAGGTTTGCATTTGCGTGTGTTTATAGAGTTGGTTCAAGACGACCTGAGGCACCTCACCCTTTTTGAGGTCGATGACAATGCGCATGCCGTCTCGATCAGATTCATCCCGGAGATCAGAGATGCCTTCGATCACTTTGTCCTTCACGAGCCTCGCAATATCCTCAATCACCTTGGCTTTGTTCACCTGGAAGGGGAGTTCGGTGACGATAATACTCTCCCGATCCATACGCTTGTTCTTTTCTGTGGTGGCGACGGCTCTGAGCTGGATAATGCCTCTTCCAGTCTCATAAGCGCTGATGATGCCCTGTCTTCCAGTGATGAATCCGCCCGTGGGAAAGTCAGGCCCAGGAATGATTTTCATCAGCTCAGTCAAGGAAATATCCGGCTTCCGAATCAAGGCAACGATAGCCTCCACCACCTCGTTGAGGTTGTGAGGAGGAATGTTGGTCGCCATGCCGACAGCGATACCTGACGATCCGTTCACGAGAAGATTGGGAAACCTCGCAGGCAGAACCGTAGGCTCCTTTAAAGACTCGTCATAGTTCGGAATGAAGTCGACCGTATCCTTGTCGATGTCACCTAATAACTCCCCTGCGAGTTGGTCCATCCGGATCTCCGTGTAACGCATCGCGGCGGCCGGGTCGCCATCGACAGATCCAAAATTGCCCTGGCCGTCGACGAGTGGGTATCGGAGCGAGAAATCTTGGGCCATTCTGACAATCGTGTCATAGACGGCTGCGTCACCGTGAGGATGATACTTCCCGATGACATCACCCACAATTCGGGCGGACTTCCGGTAGGGTTGGTTCCAGAGGTTGCGCATCTCATGCATGGCGTAAAGGACACGACGATGGGCAGGCTTGAGGCCATCTCGCACATCTGGGAGGGCACGCCCGATGATGACACTCATCGCATAATCGATGTATGATCTTCTCATTTCGTCTTCAATGTTCACATTCACGGGCTCATTCTGCTCAATAACTGACATAAAACGCCTCCAAGATCTGAGTTCTCATGGAGAAAAAAAGGTTAATTCCGGAGAGGTTGTGGTCTAAGTCCCTTTCCGTTTTCTCAGACAACTGCTGAGAATACTTAGACGTGCCGACTTCTCTCCGAGACGGAGGGCAATCATAAATAGAATATCATAATTTCCTGGCGAAATAACGCCCTTTCGTTCCACTTTTTGACCTTTCCGCGGAAAGAAACAGTCCCTTGCGAGGATTCGGGATTAGGAAAGAATTCCTTTGGAGAGAGGGGAAGGAGGATTCACATCTTCTGAGAGGGTCTAGGCCAGAAGAGTGAACGCCTGTCCATGACGGACAGAGAGTAGAACTGAATGACGCCTAAATGGAGTGGTGAATTGTCAAACGTTCAAGACCGGCTCGGCGTCAGGTTCACCCCGACCGCCCAACCGATTTTGGAATGGATGGAGCTGAGGGGATTCGAACCCCCGACCTATGCGTTGCGAACGCATCGCTCTCCCANNCCCCATTTTCAAAACTAAAATCAAAGGCTTTCCCTTTTAGAGTTTGTCTAGATCTTCTCCCAGGCCTCTCTCGAATGTGAATCGGTAGGGCTTATCAACGAGAGTCTCGCGGGCTTTCCTCTGCCATCCAAAAGGTATGGTAACCGGGAGGGTCAAAGCCCAGGTCAAAGTGCCGAGCCCAAGGGCAATGAAAC
>JABAOH010105468.1_pt1 | contig 17644 bp, 13 predicted proteins | sample 7062181 | NCBI WGS metagenome assembly JABAOH01 (sample SAMN14538630, study PRJNA623070) | marine sediment metagenome | biome: marine biome [ENVO:00000428]; feature: marine pelagic biome [ENVO:01000023]; material: deep marine sediment [ENVO:00002113]; isolation source: pool of 5 deep marine... | reverse complement strand
CTGCCCCCCTGGACCCCCCGCAAAAGCTTTTCATACATGGTCAGCCTGGGGTATGTGGTTCTAACCATACTACCCCATTGGAATCATATAGTAAGGTTAAGGCTTCCCCAAACGCCTGAAACACCCTCCCTCATAATAACACTTGTCAACTTTAAACGTGGTTATCCTACCGGCTGGTTCAGGTAAGGAAGCCTTTAGATGGCGCGAAGGGCCTTCTGTGGCTCCCCCCGCCGGGGGGTTGACAAAGAGTGGAATACGAATTAATATTAATAGCTAAACTAAAAAAGATGAGGCAAACGGATGATTGCACGTAGGAAGATTTTAATTGTTTTGGTTTTGACTACAAGTATACTTTTGTTGCAATGTGGAAGGCAGAAAAGCACAACTGATTTGCTCGAACTGCGCGGCCGCACCATGGGTACGATGTTTATGGTGAAAACCCTTAAGAAACCTGAGGATTTAAAATCCACCACGTCGGAACTGACCCTGAAACTATCCCATGATATCGGGGAAATTCTGACAACAGTCAATCAACAAATGTCTACCTGGTTAAAAGATTCTGAGATTTCCCGTTTCAATCGATACCCGGAAACCGGCTGGTTTGACGTTTCTTCCAACACAGCCCTTGTATTTACCGAAGCATTACGAGTCAGTGAATTATCCAATGGAGCCTTTGATATCACTGTTGGTCCGTTGGTGAACCTCTGGGGATTCGGCCCTGCCAAAACAGACCGGCAAATACCCGGTGATGAGAAAATAAAAGAGGTAATGGCAAAGACCGGCTATCAAAAACTAGCGGTCCGTCCCTCATCATCACCGCCTGCAATCAAAAAAGAAATTCCCGGGATCCAGTGTGATCTTTCCGCCATTGCCAAGGGATTCGGGGTGGATAAAACAGCAGAGTACCTGGAATCCAAAGGGTACATGAATTACCTGGTGGAAATCGGTGGAGAAGTCCGGGTCAAGGGGATCAACCATGAAAAAAGACCGTGGCGTGTGGCAATCCTCGCACCTGGCCCCGGTGGTAAGTCTCCTTATCAAAAAGTCCTTTCTTTAAAGGATAAAGCAATGGCAACCTCCGGCGATTACTTCAACTATTTTGAAAAAGACGGGGTCCGCTATTCTCATACCATCGATCCCACCACCGGCAAGCCTATTACTCACAAACTGGCATCTGTAACTGTCATTCACGATTCCTGTATGACAGCGGATGCCATGGCAACGGCCATCAATGTACTGGGCTCGGGAAAAGGATATGAACTGGCATTAAAAGAAAACCTGCCGGTTTTCCTGGTTATCAGGAAAGGTGATACCTTTATTGAGAAGATGACGCCGCAGTTCAGGAGGATGATAGAAAAGTAGGCAGTTGGCAGTTGGCAGTTGGCAACAAGAAAAGGTTACCAGGCAGGTTAAGGAGATAAACAATGAAATTTATAATACCGATAATAATAACGATAGTGGCTGTTGTGTTTATGGCAGCAGCCCTTCATTTTTCAAAATATAAAAAAAGAAAAGGTTCCGGCTGCTGCAGTGGAGGTAAAGCTCTCGCTGATTATACCGGTAAAACCTGTGAAGAAGATGACAGCAAAATGTGTATCTGTTGAGGAAGAAAGTTGTAGAAAAAGTAAAAGAATTCTTGAGAAATCCTTGCTTTTGTGATATAAATGGTAATGTATATGGTATGCGGCACAAAGAATAGGCGGTTCAGTAGTTTGCTTAAACCATAAACCAGCCGGGCCGGAACCAAACGGGCTGGCTAAACTCTGGTTAAGGTTAAGGAAGAAAATCTTTTTCTCAACCTCAGCCTTAACCTCAACCTTGTTTATCAAAAAAAATTCGCCATAAAATGGCAAGACTTTTTTGGTAAGCGCCTAAATAAAGGAGATAGGCCCATGAAACCCAAAACATTCAACAAAAAACTGGTATTAAAGAAAGCAACCATTGCCAATTTAAACCATCGACAGATGAATAGTGCCCATGGTGGAAATGTAGGCATAGGCATTGTCGAACCAGGTCCCGACCCGGTTCCCGTCACCACTGACCAGGATACTTGCCCGTGCAGTGTTCCCGAGTGTATTACTGATCCTCCCACCGAATGTTATACCTGCCCTTACACCTGGAATAATCCCTGCTGCCCTCAGCCTACCGACACGGTGGAACCGGCTTAACCGGTCGGTGGTATTCGCTAACATTCATTCTATCTCATCGAAAAGCTTTGCCTGGAAAAATAAAGGAGATATTTGCAAATTTTTATTTTTTATGTTATCCTATCTTTCGTAATGGATAAGAAAGGCGTGTTACATTTAAATTTTTTTTGCACGGTGAAGCGTATGACCAAAAAAAATAAAATAACAGGAGGGTTATCATGAAAACCAAAAAATTCGCGAAAAAACTCGCGTTAAACAAGAAAACCATTGCCAATCTAAGTGATGGGCATATGGGTAACGTCAAAGGAGGAGATATTAACACTGGCAGCGGCCATCCTCCTTGTGAAATTTCTTGTGGATGTGTCACCTTAAAATTTACCGGTTGTGAATTATGTCCTACGGATACCTGCAATACCTGTCCTGCTACTTGTAATACCTGTAATTATACTTGTGGTGCTGACTGCACATTTAAAGGTACATGCGACTGCCCGAATCCACCTATTCCATGAGTATCCAGGATCCAGAGTAATACCGGGGCGGAACTTTGAAATTTGGATTTTTAATGGATTGGTGATCAAAAAGCAACAAAGACATGAAACGGCGTAGAGCAGAGAGCAGACAGCATAGGGTAATATATGCTCTACGCTCTACGCTATAAGCTTTGACAGGAGGGTTATCATGAAAACCAAAACTTTCAAGAAAAAGCTTGTGTTAAACAAAAAAACCATTGCCGATCTGAACAATGGGCAATTGGGTAAAATTAAGGGAGGAAAAACGGGTCCCACCCAATTGATTTCTGTGTGCGTTTGCCAGGTGCCAACTGAGAACCAAACCTGTCCTGATACCTGTGATACTTGTACTTGTATCAGCCTTTATGGTGGCTGCCCACCATATTGTCTGATCACACCCGGTTGTTAAAAAAGGTAAGATGGATCAGGAGGACCTGATCCACATATCTGCTCATTTATACCTTTGACATACTGACATACTGATTACTGTTCTCATGCATGCGGACAGAACGTGCCACAACGTTCTGGCCGGAGGGTGTATTACAGCCAAAGATGGCGTTTATTCACTGAACCAATTGGAGTTCAGAAAGATAATCTATGTTTCAAAAACGGAAAGGGTAAAATGGGTCAGGTTTGCACACTACGTTCGAATCCTTCCATCCTTTTGCATTCTTTTCTCATTTTCGTGTCTCTTCGTGTAACTTCGCGGCTAAAAATAAAAAAATCCTTGAAAGTTTTTTTTGTTTATGCTACGCTTTCCTCTTATGGAGAACAAAGGCGTGTTACATTTAAACGTTTTCGGTATGGCAAAATCTAAAAAATAAAATAATCGGAGGAAATCATGAAGACTAAAACTTTCAAGAAAAAACTAACACTGAACAAAAAAACCATTGCCGACTTAACCAGTGGGAAATTGAGTCACGTTAAGGGAGGGCTGCTAAAGACCGATCCTCCCTGTTTAGTTAGGATAACTGAAGAAACATGCCCTGTTACTGGATGTGGGAATACTTGTTTTTCTGAAGGGTTAGAGTATATCTGCTGTTCCGGGACCTGTGCTTGGACTTGCTCTGGTTGTGGTACCGTATGCGGCGGTCCTGCTTGCTGAGTACCTGCTAATTGGGGCTACGTCTCAACATTTAAGATTATGGAGATTTGAAGTATAGTTGAGTAAGGTAAGTAAGGTGCGTGGAGTAAGGAGAACTCCACTCACACAACTAAAATAAAAATGAGAGGTAAAGCCCCTTCTTTATGGAAATTATTCAGGAATGATGCTCTTGCATTTTATTCTTGCCTTGGAGTCCCCTTTTCATTTATTATTGTGCTCATTTTAAATCAATTGACCTCTTTTGACTATCGCAAATACCGAACGATCCATTTAATTATGATAAGTATAGTGATCATATTCGGTTTTTTATTAAAAGTGATTATTTCCTGGCTTTTGTTCATCAGGGGAAGCCGTGTGGAAGGAATCGTTTTAGAGGTCGAAAGAATGATGATGGGGATATTCTCAATTTATCTGGTGGAATATTCCTATACATTCAATGGAAAGAGTTATTCGGGCACCGATACATTAAGAAAGTCTTCGACCACTAAAGGAGAGGCAGTCACAGTTCTTTGCTTTCCCAATAAACCCTCTTTGTCGATTATCGCAGATTTTCATGATTAAAAGCGAATCTCCCATGATGCTGTTTAGAAGGAATCCAGGGGCGAATCCAGGAACGGAACGTTTAAATTTGATTCTTGCTGAATTGGTGATCAAAAAGGCAAAAAACTCTTGAAAATTTTTTTTGTTTATGCTACGCTGTACTCCACTCAACTTACTCAGCTAAACTAAAATTAGGAAGAAAAATGAAAAAAAATTTATTATTACCTGTTTTGGCCGGTTTGATATGGATTTCCATTACCTCCCCTACCACTGCTCAAAAGATCAATATCCGCGTTGATCCTCGGATTGAACTATTGGCAGTGGTTCAATTTTTAAGTGATTACGATCTAATCAACACATTCGAATTTCCTTATAAACATGACATTAAAAACCATTTTTCGGCTTACAAAGGGCATCCGGCTGTCAAAGGATTTGCTGAAATGAGGGCGCAAGGTTTCAGTTTTGATGCTCCACCTACGGCAGTGCTTCACCTCTCCAATCCACCGGAGTTAAAAATAAATCCGCCATTCACGGATTACTTAATTCAAAGGGCTGGCGGCAAGGAAAAATTGGAACCATTTGTTAAAAACCTTCGCGACTTTGCACGTAAAACCCAATTTATAGCATTTTTTAAATCTCATCACCGCACCTATTCACAAACGGTGGAAAGAGTTAAAAAGAAATTAGAAGCTGTCGACTATATTGGAATTCTGAAAAAATACTATGGAATGAAACAGCGCAGTTATAATATCATCCTGGTCCCATTGTTCAAGGGAAACTATGTGCCCAGGGTTAAGCATAAGGATGGAAATTTTGATGTTTTTAATATTGTCAGCCCCTTAGGTATTAAAAATGGTTTGCCGGAATTCGGCACAGTGAAGTATTTTAAACACCTTGCCTGGCATGAATTTAGTCACTCTTTTGTAAATCCGATTCAACATCAATACCAGCAGCAAATCGACAGCTTTTCTTCGCTTTTCGCTCCAATTGCCAAAAAGATGAAACAACAGGCTTATGACGATTGGAGGATAACGGTTAATGAACATATCGTCAGGGCCGTAACCACTCACCTGAGTTATATGACCAAAGGTAAAGAAGCAGGGGATCAGGCCCTCAGGTATGAAAAGCAAAGAGGTTTTCTTTATGTTGAACCCCTGTGTAAAAAACTTGAAATATATGAGGCGAAAAGAGATAAGTATCCAAAACTTACAGACTTTTATCCTGAGTTTATCAATGTTTTTAAGGAATTGTCTAAAAGTCCGGACAGGTATTCTCACCATATGCTTTTTAACGGGAATATCAATGAAGTCGTATTGGATAAGGAATCCGTTGTTCTTATTATTCCAACCAATGAAAGGAATAAAGACATACAGGACAACATTCATACCTATGTAAAAAAAATCCATAAGATGTTTTATAAAGGCTGCCCGATTTTAACTGATAAACAAGCCTTGAACAAAGACCTCGCAAATAACTCGATTATACTCTATGGAACCATATCCGGGAATCTTCTATCGGCCAAATATATTAAAGGTTTACCCGTGCGAATTAAAGCGGATCGCATCACAGCCAAAGAGACCTATCGGGGAAACCATTTGCGTTTTATCACATGCTGGCCAAACCCCAAAAATCCGTATAAAGGTATGTTGATATATACGGCTCAGAAAGCCGAAGATATAATCGGGATCAATTCTGTTTTCCACGGCCCCACGGATTATGTCATCGCCGATAAAACAACCATCTTGCAGGCGGCAAATTATAAGAAAGATAAAGATAAGTGGAGCTTCTAAACGGAATAGCGAACACAAAATGCAGGCCGAGCCCCTACCTCTGATGGACGATTTTGTGCGTTCGTAGTTCGTAGGGGTAAACCTTGTGTTTACCCTTGCTTGAATCGGTAAAATTAGAATTGCTGCAGAGAATGAAATAACTTGAAAACTACCATGTTTTCGAGTAAAATCTGGTATGACGATAATACCTAAAAACAAAAGAAAAGGATGAAAAAACCATGATAATCCATTTTAAATCAAAACCAAAACGTTTTGTTTTTTCCATCTTGTTTTTTATTTTCCTCCTGGCGGCAGGCGTAAAAGGGTATCCCCAGGGAAATGTCGATCTTGCTCAACTGGACAGTTATATTGAAGCTGCCAGGAAAGATTGGAAGATACCGGGCATGGCAGCAGCCATTGTCAAAGACGGCCAGGTGGTACTGGCAAAAGGGTATGGATTAAAAGAGTTCTCTAAACCGGGAAAAGTAGATGAAAAGACCCTTTTTGCCATTGCTTCCAATACCAAGGCGTTTACAGCGGCGACCCTGGCAATACTGGTAGAAGAGGAGAAAATCAAATGGAACCATCGGGTGAGGGAATACCTTCCCTATTTCAAGTTATACGATCCGTATGTAACCGAAGAAATGAGGGTCCGGGATTTACTGTGCCACCGCTGCGGCCTGGGTACCTTCAGCGGCGATCTTCTCTGGTATGAAACCCCTTACAGCACCGTGGAAGTGATCAAGCGGGCCCAATACTTAAAACCGTCATCCAGTTTTCGCAGCGGTTACGGGTATTCCAATATCATGTTTATGGCCGCGGGTGAAATCATCCCGGCGGTTACGGGTAAACCCTGGAAAGATTTTGTAATAGAGCGAATTTTCAAGCCCCTGGGCATGGAGACCACCAATGTCGGCACCAGTGAATTAAAAAAGTACCAGAATGTTGCCACACCTCATTATGTATACAGCGATGGGAAAACCGTAACGATTTCGTATACGACTTCGGACCAGATCAGCGCGGCCGGGGGCATCAATTCCAATGTCAGCGATATGGCTCGGTGGCTCATCATGCTGCTGAATGACGGTACCCATGAAAATAAACAGATTTTAAGCGAAACGAGTATAGAGGAAATGTGGACGCCCCATACGGTTATCCCGCTGTCAGGATCATCAAAAGAGCTTTTCCCTTCTACCCATTTCAGGAGTTACGGCCTGGGCTGGGTCCTGCTGGACTATCACGGCCGTAAAATTATCTACCACAGCGGCGGATTGGATGGTATGATATCCAGGGTTGCCATGGTACCGGAAATTAAACTGGGACTGGTGGTGCTTACCAACAGTATGAACGATTTACCAAAGGCGTTAATGTATCGGATCATCGACACATACCTGGGAGTTACTCCCAAAGACTGGAGCCGCATATACCTGGACCGCTACCGGGAATCGGCAGAAAAAGAAAAACAGCGAGCGGCAGAGATCACAAAAAAGAAAAAAAAGACCCGTTACCCGGTGAAGCTTGAAGATTATACCGGGCTTTACGGGGGGCCCATGTATGGAGACGCCCGGGTGTCCCTGGAAAACAAAAAACTGGTCCTCCGCTTTTTACCAGCGCCGGTGTTTATTTCCGACCTCTCTCACCTCCACTACGATACCTTCCAACTGAAACTAAGAAATACCTTATCATTTATTCCCCACGGCATTGGTACGGTCCAGTTCATTCGCGATAAAGACGGAAACGTGGTAGAAATGAAAGTGGATATTCCCAACCGGGACTTCTGGTTCGACGAACTGGAGTTTAAAATGAAAGAGTAATGTAACACCAATTATTAGACGCAAAGCTGCAGCAATTCTAATTTTACCAATTGTCCGGGCGAACACAGAGGTTCGCCCCTACGCCTGACGATCGTTTTCGTCCGTTTGTAGTTCGTAGGGGTAAACCTTGTGTTTACCCTTGTTTGAAACAACAAATTTAGAATCTCTGGAAAGCTGTTTTTTGGTTGCAGGTTACAAAAGGTTGTGATATGATTGGGATTTGAAAATTAAAAAACCATGAAGTCCTTTGACAAGTACATCCTGAAAGAAATCGCCTCGCCCTTTGGAATCGGGCTGCTGGTCTATACCTTTACCCTGCTTATTAATATGATTTTTGTCCTCTCCGATACCCTGATTGCCAAGGAAGCCTCAATTCTTACCGTCCTGGAAATCCTGGCGTACATGCTGCCGGACTTTCTTTCTTTTACCATACCCATGTCTTCCCTCATGGGGGTGCTGGCAGGTCTGAGCCGCATGAGCACCGATTCGGAAATCGTTGCCTTCAAAACCATGGGGGTTAGTAATCTCAGGATCCTTAAACCTATTATGATATTCGCTGTCATCAACTGGCTTTTTTCTTCCTGGTTAATTATGTATATGGCGCCTGAAGCCGGTTTCAGGCTGAGTAAAATATGGGTCCAACTGACACTAAAACGAACAGCGGCCTTTGCCAAACCCGGAGATTTCTATAAAAACCTGCCTTACTACACGCTCTATTTCAATGATGTGGATAGGGATACCGATGAGTGGAAAGGTGTGTTCCTTTACTCTAAGAAACGCGGCGATACCGACACCATTATCCTGGCTAAACGAGGCAAGTTTATCCAGAGCCTGGAAGAAAAAGACAGCTGGATTTTTCTAAAGGATGTCTTGGTTCACAGTTTTCAGAAAAAAGAGCCGGACGAAAGCTATGATATAACCCAATTTGTTTCCAAGAAGGAAACCGTCCCCAACCCGGTGGAAATGAAACAGACCCGAAAAGAGAGGCAGTTGGTTTTCCCGGAGCTGGTAAAACGAATAAAAAAGCAGCCCAAAAACCGCCTGCTGTCAATTGAATTCCAGCGAAAATTCGCCCTTCCCTTTGCCTGTCTGGCCCTGGCCTTCCTGGCTCTTTCCCTGGGCATTTCCACTAAGAAAGGAGGAAAAGTAAGCGGTTTTATCATCTCACTGGGCGTTATCTTTGTCTACTACACCATATCCATCACCACGGAAAACATGATTAAAAAAGGACTGCTATCTCCTTTCCTGGGTATGTGGAGTGCCAACTTGTTTCTTTTGATTACCGGGATTATCTTTTACTATTTTACGTCAAAAGAAAAAACCATCAACTGGGAGCGGCTGTTTGTGTTTGCCGATAATATCAAAGAACGATTCCGGCAGCGAAAACAAAGAAGACAAAAAACAAAACGAAAAGTAATCCTGGTGATTAAGTTTAAACCTATCCGCTTGAAATTCAGACTCTTTAAAATTATCGATATATACGTGGTGAAAAAATTACTCTTCACCTTTTTCTTAATCTTTGCCTCTTTAATCATGGTTTTCTATATCACCAATATCGTAGAATTGGTCGATGATGTGGTGGAAAATAATGTGGAGTTTTTTTATATATTTGAATTTCTTTATTACCATACACCGGAAATCATCAGTTTTGTTCTGCCGGTCTCCATTTTAACGGCTGTTTTATTGGCGTTTTCAGTAATGAGTAAAAATAACGAAATCGTTGCGGTGCAGGTTAGCGGTATCAGCTTATACCGCCTGACTTTACCCGCAATCGTTATCGGCTTGCTGCTCTCGCTGGCGTATTTCTACGTCCAGGAAAGAATTACACCAGGTGCCAATAAAAAGAAACGGGAAGTGCTGAACATCATCCACAAACGGGTCGTCAAAACAGAGCAAGAAATGAGAAAAAATTGGGTGGTGGGAAAAAATGGTGAATTTTATTTCTACGATTTCCTGGATAAAAAAAACAACCGCATTGTGAACTTTAATGTTATTTATATGGATGAGAACTTTTCCCCAAACAAACGAATCTCCGCAAAGTTCGCAAAATGGTCGAATGACACGGAAATAATCTTAAGAACAGGTTTTGAGAGAAGTTTTAGAAACAACGTTCCCGTGGGTTTCTTTAAATTCACCAGTAAAAAAATGAACATCCAGGGAGGACGGGAACTATTTACTAAAAGAATCGCATTTCCCCAGTACATGAATATTAAAACCTTGAAACGATATATTCGTTACCTGGAAGAAAAAAAATCCGACACCCAAAAATATGAAGCCCAGTTATACTATAAATATGCGTTTCCCTTATCCAGCCTGGTGATGGTATTGATAGCCATTCCTTTTTCTTTTTTAATGGGCAAAAAAGGTACATTGTTCGGTATTGGGGTTGCTATTGGCATATCCATGTTTTTTTGGTTTACCTTTGCCGTGTTCAGTGCGTTGGGTTCTGCAGCTATTCTTTCTCCCTTTATTTCTGCCTTTGCCCCGCTTTTTATTTTTGCCATCATCTCCGGTTACCTGTTTATGAATGTCAAGACATAGGGGGCGTAGGGCAGGGCGCCCTGCGGGCAAATTTAAATCGCCTTCGGCGAGGTCATTAGCCACGAAGGAACACGAAGAAACACGAAGGTTTTTACAATGCGGTAAAAATCACGAAGGAAAACAAGGAAATATCTCCATTTACGCACCGGATGAGTCAAATAAGCATGATTCTTCTTTGAAAACGGTAATTCTAAGACGATCAACCATGTTTTTGTTATGATTAACCATTATTTGGTTTTGAAATCCATTATTTAATAATAATAAGCGGATATTATTCTTTAAAAACCATGATTTATTAATGATAGACCATTATTCTTTTATAATCGACCATGCTTCTTTTATAAAAACCAGGATTTTATAATAAAAATATCGTCGATCATTATTAAATTATGGTATATAATAAATAAATCGTGGTATATATAAAAAAATATTGGTCGAATATAATAGAATCATGGTTTTTATTATAAAAACATGGTTGAATGTCTTCAAAGCATGGTAAACTAAAGACAAATGATGGTAGATTGTCGAAGAATTGAGCTTTTTGGTGTTAAAAATCGTCGCGGGACGTGAGCGAACTGCTTTTTTTCTTCTCCCATTTGTCTCTTCTTCCTTTCTTCGCGTATCTTCGCGTGTCTTCGCGGCTAAAAATAAAAAACCCTTCGTGTCCTTCGTGCCTCTGTGGTTTAAAAAAATAGATAGGGATTTGGGCTTGACATTTTCTTCCTCCTATAGTAAAAAATAATATTCAACAGGCAGAGGGATGGTCTGTTGAGATGGAGACAAGGATGAAAAAACAAATCTTCATTTCTCACAGCAGCAAGGATGATGAGTTTGTGAAGGCTCTTGGCAAAAGCCTGGAAATCCAGGGCTTTGACACCTGGATAGACTCACGGGAATTGGTTGGCGGTGATCAATTGGAACCGGAAATCAAAAAAGCTATTGAAAAGGCCCGTGCGTTTATTGTGGTAATCAGCCTGAATACCATTAACTCTCCCTGGGTTTTGAAAGAGATTAAGTATGCATTGGAAATAAAGAAAAAAAAGAAACGGAAAAAGGATTACCCGGTGATCCCCTTGATGTTGGAGGGTATCGAGCCCACTGCTTTGAACCTGTATTTTGATAAGGAGCCGGTTGGCATAAAAGTTCAAATCGGTGCCGGGGGGATTGCTGAAGCCATGCCGCAAATACTGGCGGCATTGGGTGAACGGAAACCGGATGATATTCAACCCATGCTGAGACCTGAACCAGAACCCCTGGAAGAACTGGTATTGGAACTGACTGATCCGTGTATCGTCGAAAAGGACGGCAAACGCCGGGCACAGGCTGAGGCCCGGTTAATCTATTTTCCCGGTGAAAAAGGAAAACGCGAGGTTGAGAGTAAAGAGCGTTTCCTGTTTACTGCGCCCCTGGGTGCTATTGAAAGCGAGGAGTTAAGCTGGTACCTGGAGCGTTACTACACCTGGCCTGTGGGGGTATTTAAACAGCGGGCGGAAAACGTGGAAAAGCAGCTCCCGGAATGGGGAAAAGCGCTTTATGATGCGGTATTAAACGATGAATCCGTTCGTAATGTATTGTCTGCCTGGTATGGGGCAAAAGGCAAAACCGGCCGGCGGTTTACGGTTTTTGTGGATTCGCGATTGGTAAAAGGTACAGAAGAGGAGAAACAGGCGGAAGCGAACGAGGCAGCCACGTTACTCCTGAGCCTGCCCTGGGAATTGCTGCATGATGAAGATGGCTATTTATTTATGGGTGCTAAACCGGTCCAGGTGCGGCGGCGTTTGCCTAACACGCATTCCCTGGAAGGAACGGTTTCCGAACCGCCCATCCGTATTTTGCTGGTCAGTCCCCGGCCTGAAGATGATAAAGCAGGTTATATCGATCACCGGGTGAGTGCGCTGCCCCTGGTGACTGCCCTGGAAAGCCTGGGGGATTTGGCAGAACTCACTGTTCTTTCCCCGCCCACGTTTAAGGCCTTTGAAAAGGAATTAAACCGGGCGCAGGAAAAAGGGACTCCCTATCACGTGGTGCATTTTGACGGTCACGGCGTATTTCGCAAAGACCTGGGATTGGGGGGCTTGTGTTTTGAGGACACGAAAGACCATAAAAAACTGGAAAAGCGGCGTTCGTTTATCGTGGATGCCGATGAATTGGCAAAGGTAATACGTCATCATCGTATTCCCCTATTTTTCCTGGAAGCCTGCCAGACGGCAAAGGCAGAAGAGGACCCCACCACATCGGTGGCGGCTGCCTTGTTGGATGTGGGTGTGGCTTCGGTGGTAGCCATGAGTCATTCGGTCCTGGTGGAAACGGCGCGCCGGTTTGTGCAGGGATTTTACACAGAACTGGTTGTAGGGGCCCGGGTGGGTAAAGCCATGTTGGAGGGGCAGCGGGAGTTAAAATCAGACAGTTTTCGTTTGAAAATATTCGGGGCTGGCCGGTTGGATTTGCAGGACTGGTTTGTGCCTGTGCTTTTTCAGGAAAAGGAGGATTTACAGCTTCTTACCCGCGTGCCTACCAGGGATATTGTAGCCATCGATAGAAAAAAGCAGGAACGTCGTTTTGGTAAGCTGCCGCCGGTACCTGAGCATCATTTTATCGGTCGCTCCCGGGAGCTGTTGAAATTGGAGCGTTTATTGGCACAGAAATCTTACGCGGTGTTGTGCGGCCAGGGTGGTGAAGGCAAGACCACGTTGGCTGCGGAGCTGGCCCGCTGGCTTATTCGTACCGGCCGATTTTTTCGGGCGGTTTTTGTATGTATGGAAGATATTTATGATGTGCGCACCGTTGTGGACCGCATGGGTCAACAGCTTGTTCCCAATTATTCTGTGGCAGAATATCCTGACGCAGAGTTGATGAATAAAGCCTTGCAGCCCATAGAGCGCCAATTGAGGAATGAGCGCACCCTGGTCATCCTCGACAACATGGAAAGCATTCTCCCCCTTAATAAAAGTTTTTGCGGGGGGTCTACCAGGGGGGCAGTTTTTTTAAAAAGCGCCCCCCTGAGTTTAAATACTGTGCGTTTTGAACCAGAAGCGTTAAAAACTTTTTTCGATCTATGCAAAAAATTACAATCAATTGGTGATACTTGTTTGCTTTTCACTTCGCGTGAAAAGCTGCCGGAGCCTTTTGCAGTAGAATTCCAGCGGGTCATTCTCAGCCGGTTGGATAAGAAAGATGCGGTTGAGCTGGTCCACCAGGCCATGACGGTCAAGGGTTTAACGCCCAGGGAGGATGATCGCGGTGGCACCCAGCCGGAAGTGGAGGCGTTGGTAGAAGCGGTTAACTGTCATGCACGCAGTTTGGTCTTGTTGGCGCCTTATATCAGTGAATTCGGTGTGCGGCATACTACGGAGAACCTGGGGCGGTTAATGGCAGAGCTGCACAAGCAGTATCCTGACGAACGGGAACGCTCACTCTTTGCCAGTGTGGAGCTTTCGCTGGGCCGGTTGTCACCCGGGATACGGGAGAAAATCAGGCCGCTTGGGGTGTTCCAGGGGGGCGGCCATATTGTGGTTATACAAGAAGTTTTAGGATTAAAGGAAGAGGAAAGAGATTTGCTGGCTCGTGAATTGGTGCAAACCGGCCTGGGTGAGCTTATGGCTTATGGTTTTTTGCGTTTTCACCCGGCGCTGTGTCCTTACTTACGGCAGGAAATGGATGAAGCGGAACTTGTTGAAAGCACGGCCCGCTGGGCTCAAAGCATGAAGCAACTGAGTGATTATTTATATAAAGAGTTTTTCAAAGATGCGCAACTGGCACTCAACTTAACCACCCTGGAGCTGCCCAACCTGGTGCAGCTCCTGGAACATGTGCGGGCGCAAGAGGAACCGGAGGAAACAATAGACCTGGCAGCAGCCATTGAACAATTGATTGCACAGTTAGGCAGGCCGCACCTGCTGGCACAGGTGACAGCCATCCGGGAAGAGGAAGCGAAAAAATTGGGCGATGAGAATTGGAGCCATATAAAATATTTATCTGAGGATAGTAAAATCGACCGTTTACTTGAGAAAGGCAATCTTTCTCAAGCACTGGAAAATGCACAAATATTATTGAAAAAATGTATAACGGCTGGTGAACATGCTTATTCGGGAGCAGACTATGATATTGCATTGGCCTATCTTTCACTTGGGAGGGTACTGAAAAAGCGCGGCGCTGCCGAAGCCGCACTTTCACCCATTGATGAGGCCCTTCATCGGTTTCAACACCTCGCAGACCGGGGAGATGATGATGCAGCACGAACGGCATCGACTTCGCTTGGAGAGAAAGGCGAATGTCTCCTTTATCTTGGCCGTCTGGATGAAGCAGCATCGACTTACGAAGAAAGCATTAAAATTTTTGAAAAATTAGAAAATAAAAGGCAGGTTGCCGTTGCAAAATTTTGGTTGGGTTCTGTACGTCTTGAGCAAGGACGTTATTTAGATGCGATTGAAGCTTATGAAAAAGCTCGTAAAACCTTCGATGACCTTGGAGAGCCCAAAACAGTTGGGCAAGCTTGGCATCAGACCGGCATAGTTTATGAAAAGGCCGGGCGTTTTGAGGCGGCGGAGCAGGCCTACCGGCAGTCCCTGGCAATTTTTGTGCAGCAAAACGATCCGGCCAGTGAGGCCAGCAGTTTGGTCCAACTGGGCAATCTTTACCATAAAATGGGCCGCTTTGAAGATACGGTCATATTTTACCGGCAGGCAGTGGATAAGAGTGTCGAAATTGGTGATAAGGCAAAAGAAGGGCATAGACGAAATAACCTTGCCGCTACATTGATCAAACTCAAGCGTTTTGATGAAGCCCGGCAGGAGATAAAGCGGGCCATTGAATGCAAGAAGCCTTACGGCCATGCTTCCGAACCCTGGAAAACCTATGGCATCCTGTATGATCTTGAACAGGCAGAGGGCAATAAAGAGGCGGCGGAGCGGGCGCGGGGCGAGGCGATTCGACTTTACCTGGCCTATCGCCGGGACGGCGGGGAGAATCACAGCGGAGGCGGGCGGTTGTGTTATGACTTCTTGCAGGCCATTCAAGAAAATAAAACGGAAGAAATGGCCGCTATTTTAACAGAACTTTCAAATCATCCTGAAATTGACCAATCTTTAATTCCCTTAATCCCGAAACTCCAGGCCATCCTGGCCGGTTCTCGTGATAAAGAACTGGCTGCCGATCCTGAGTTGGCTTATACAGATGCGGCAGAGATTTTGTTTTTGCTGGAGAAGATAAAGTAAAAGAAAGCACGAAATTCGAATATCGAAATCCGAAACAAATTCAAATGACCAAAATTCCAATGACCAAAACGAAAAAGACACGATAGCATCGTAACATGCTGCTTTTGTTTTGAATTTGAAACATTTGGATTTTGGATTTGTTTCGAATTTCGTGCTTCGCATTTCGGATTTAAAAAGTCCAGGATTATGCCCCATGTTATAAATTCTTCACCCTGAATATCAATTGTTGAAACCGGTCCCATTCATCATCCAGATGCGGCAGAGATTTTGTTTTTGCTGGAAAAGTTGAAGTAAAAGAAAGCACGAAATCCGAATTTCGAAATCCGAAACAAATTCAAATGACCAAAATTCCAATGACCGAAACGAAAAAGACTCGATAGCATCGTATCATGCTGCTTTTGTTTTGAATTTGAAACATTTGGATTTTGGATTTGTTTCGAATTTCGTGCTNNTCTTCACCCTGAATATCAATTGTTGAAACCGGTCCCATTCATCATCCAGATGCGGCAGAGATATTGTTTTTGCTGGAAAAGATAGAGGGAGGTAACACAGACGGGGAGGCGTCATAATTGGACATTTCCAATGTATCAACCAATCCAGCAGGAGCCAAAAGGGGAAAAATTCCAAATTCCAAATCACAAATCACAAACAAATTCCAAATTCCAATGACCGAAATTACAAACATCTAAAGAAAACTCTTAAGAAACTCTCCTGTTAAGAAGCTCTTTTCTAGCTTTTTGCTCATGAACGTAATCGGTAAACCGGAACGAATCATAATCTCATGCTCATGGGTGCACCGTTTGTGATTTGTAATTTGTATATTGTATAATTGTTTGTAATTTGGAATTTGTGATTTGTAATTTAAAAAAAGCAGGCGTTTAAATACGTCCGAAGGACGCCCCTTTGTTTCGGATATCGTGCTTCGCATTTTAATATTTTGGAACCCATTGCTAAATCGATTGGTTTATGATAGGATTTACCTATGAAAGAAGATATCGTTTCAATGTTTAAACAGAGGGTTCTGAAGGTTTTAGAAAGTAGAGAAGTCAAATTTATTCTATTTGGCTCCAGGGGGAGAGGAGATGCGGATGAGTTTTCCGACTATGATTTCCTTATCATAACCCCTGAAAAGGAATATAATGTTGAAGAAAAAATAGAAGAGATTGAGATGGATATATTTGTAAGAAATAACGCAATAATAAACTCCCACCTTTTTTCAGAAAAGGAACTTAAACAATTGTCCTTTGAACCCTTTATTGCGAATGCCCTTGAAGAAGGTATCGCGGCATGAAGAATGAAATCGAGTCCGTTATAGATAAATCCAAAAGATCAATTAAGTCAGCCAAAAGAGAGTATAAAGCAGGCGATTACGATTATGCCTGTTCAAGAGCCTATTATGCTGCTTTCTATCTGCTTGAAGGTGTTCTATTGCTTGATAATAAAAGATTCACAAAACACAGCGCAGTAATTTCATTTTTTAATAAGGATTACGTCAAAACCAATGTATTTCCAGTTGAGTTCTCAAAACACATTAAATATTTACTGAAACGTAGAGAAATTGGAGATTACTCTTTTTCCATAAGGGTTAGCCAAGAAGAAGCCCAAAATTGCATATCCAAAGCGGAAGAAATTATCAAAGTGATTTCAGATTATTTGAAGAAAAAGTCAACCGAGGCACACGAAATTGAAGAACCTGAAACAAGAGATTAATACAAATTTTTCAGGTTAACGTTGAGGTGGAATCGCCGCAGGCGTTTTAAACGCGCCCGAAGGGCACCTCTCCAACCCGAACTCTCCTACCGCACGGGCACTCTGAAAAAAATATTGCCCTCCGTGCGGATCTACTACCCGATATGTTTTTCTACAGGATGGACAGAAAGAACAAGAACTCAAAAAACATTTAGTCTGTCCATCCTGAACTCCTTTAAAACTCTAAAAGAACTTCTTTTTTTGTCTCCGACGGCCAAAAACCTTTTTGAAAAAAGGTTTCTGGACTTCCAAAAACT
>JABAOH010014985.1_pt4 | contig 17644 bp, 17 predicted proteins | sample 7062181 | NCBI WGS metagenome assembly JABAOH01 (sample SAMN14538630, study PRJNA623070) | marine sediment metagenome | biome: marine biome [ENVO:00000428]; feature: marine pelagic biome [ENVO:01000023]; material: deep marine sediment [ENVO:00002113]; isolation source: pool of 5 deep marine... | reverse complement strand
AATTTATGACAGAGATAGTCTATATCTTTCGTATAAAACAGTAATTGAATGTGATTCTTGTACATTTAGATTAGAAACAGAATCTTTTACTATATTAGGAAGTGTAAAGAATTTTGATTCACATCATGTAGAAATTGGTAGTTGGTCTCCAAGTGGAAGTCGTGTTATATCAAGATATGAACATATTTTAAGTTATGATTTATTAAAAGAATTAGAAAAATCTGGTGAATTAGTCGAATTTCTTGTGGTAAACAACCAAGTAGTACAAGTAATCGGATAAAATAACTAAAAACAGTTAGTATTTTTTAAAAATAATAATATTTATATACTATTGTGTAATTACATATAATTAAATATAGTTAAATATAATAATATGTAATTAGGTGTTATTAATGAAAGAAGGAAAAGATGAAAAAAAATTTACGACAATATCAATACCAACTCCGCTCGCAGAAAAAATTAAAAAAAGAATAGAAGGAACAGGATTTACATCGCTTTCTTCCTACGTGACCTACGTTCTCAGAGAGGTAATATCAGGTATGGAAGAGGAAAGTGAAGAGGCTTTTAGCAAAGAAGATGAAGAAAAGGTAAAAGAAAGATTGAGAGCACTAGGTTATTTAGACTAAAGGTGAATGAAATGCCAAAACCTCACGGCGGAAAACTCATAAATAGAACAATCAAAAAAGAAATATCGGATGCATCAGAACTCCCTACATTTGAAATTAATACCAATCTTTCAGAAGACATACTCAACATTTCAAAGGGAGTGTTTTCACCGTTGGAGGGATTTCTTAGCAATAATGATCTTCAAAACGTATTAAATGAAAAAAGGTTAGTAAATGATATAGCTTGGACAATTCCTATTTTATTGGATTTTAATAAAAAAGATACAAACGGAGTAAAAGAGGGGGATAGTATAGCCCTTACAAATAAAGAGAATGGTGTTTTTGCATTATTAGATGTCGAAGAAATTTATATGTTTGATAAAAAAACATTAGCGCAATCAATATATGGAACTCAAGACACATCACATCCAGGTGTTGCTAATATATATAAAATGAAGCAACTACTCTTTAGTGGAAAAATCACTCTTTTAGATAGCAAAATGAGAACATTTGACGAATATAACCTTTCACCTAAAGAAACACGCATTTTATTCAAAGAAAAAGGATGGAAAGAAGTAGTTGCATTCCAAACACGTAATCCACCCCATATTGGTCATGAATACGTTCAAAAAACCGCGCTTACCTTTACAGATGGTTTATTTATAAATCCAATCATTGGAAAGAAAAAAGTAGGAGACTTCAGAGATGAGGTAATACTATCATCCTATGAAACATTGATTAAACATTATTATCTTAAAGAACGTGCAGTAATGTCAATTCTACGTACTTCGATGAAATATGCAGGTCCAAGAGAAGCAATTCACCATGCTATTATGCGGAAAAACTTTGGTTGTACACATTTTATTGTTGGACGAGATCACGCTGGAGTTGGCAATTATTATGGACCGTATGATGCTCACGATATATTCTCAGAGTTCCCTGATCTAGGAATAATTCCTGTATTTTTCAGATCATTCTCAAGATGCACAAAGTGTGGCAGTGTGGTAAATGATAAAATTTGTCCGCATGATCAAAAATATCATATCAATTTTAGCGGTAAAAAAATTAGAGAACTGTTAAGAAATGGAGAGATACCCTCTGAAGATATGATGCGGAAAGAAGTAGCAGAAACAATTCTTAAGTTTGATAAACCATTTGTGGAGTAAACATTCTATGTTCGACAAATTACAGGGAAAAGGACTATTGATACATCATTGGGATACCGATGGTATATGTTCTGCAAAAATTTTACTTGACTCTCTTCCTGATAAAACTTTAATAAACAGAACACCACAGTTAGGTAACTATTTTTTAACTGAAAATGAACTAAATCAATATTCAGTCTATGATTATGTTATAATTGCTGATATGTCTCTTCCAAAAGATAATGTTTTAAGATTAGCAAAAAATGCAAAGGTGCTGATATTTGATCACCATCTAGGGCAGGAAATAAAAGAAGTTTTTCATCAAAATCCAATTATCAAAGGTGAAAAACCTGCAGAGTATCCATCTGCAAGTTGGATTATAAACCAATATCTCAACAACTCAATTAATTTATATGCATTACTTGGGATAGTTGGAGACCACGAGCAGAAAATTAAGAATAACCACCAGATATTCAATATAATCACGAATTTTTGTAATAACCACAACCTTACTTTTGATGATATGCTAAAAATGGTTTATCTTCTAGATTCTAACTATAAAATTGGTGATAAAAAAGCAGTAGAAAAGGCGCCTAATCTTCTTCTAAATTTTACTTCTCCTTCCAATATTTTTGAACATATTCAATGGAATGAAAATCTTAAAAAATTAAACAAAGAAATAATAAAACAACTAGAATACGTATCAGATGAAATCAATGGCACTATCTTGAAAAAAATAAACACCCCATACAATATCATTTCAACGATTACTCGTAAAATTGCATGGGATAGTGGTAAAAATACACTGGTTATAAATACTGGTTTTTTTAAGGATATGGATCAAATCTATATGAGGAGCAATAAAAATGCAGAATCTATGATTAAAAGAGGAAAAGATCTTGGTTTTAAATGCGGAGGGAAAAAAGAAGTTTTGGGAGCAATAGTACCAAAAGATAAAACCGATTCATTTGTTGAAGAAATTATGGAGTTTTTAACTGAAAAATAGAAAAAAGGATGTGATAATTATGAAAGAGCAAAAAGCTACAAATGTAACATGGCATACACATACGGTTAAGAGAGAAGAAAGGGAATCACTTTTAAAACAAAAAGGAGTTGTGTTATGGTTTACCGGTTTATCTGGGAGTGGTAAATCAACAATTGCAAATGAAGTAGCCTATAAATTGTATTCGATGGGGCATATTACCTATGTTCTTGATGGCGACAATATTCGTCATGGATTGAACAAGGATCTTGGATTTTCTCCAGAGGACAGAAATGAAAATATTAGAAGAATATCTGAAGTTGCCAACCTCTTTGCAGATGCAGGTATAATCACAATAACTGCTTTCATTTCTCCTTATAGGAAATATAGAAATTTTTGTCGAGAATTGGTAGGTCAAGGTAGATTTATTGAGATATTTGCAAAAGCTTCAATTGAAACCTGTGAAAAAAGAGATACTAAAGGTCTTTATAAAAAAGCTAGAGCTGGTGAAATTAAGGATTTTACCGGTGTTAATGCTCCATATGAAGAACCAGAAAATCCTGAACTCATTGTTGATACTGATAAAGAAAGCATTGAAGAAAGTGCAGAAAAAGTATTGAATAAAATTAAGGAATTAGGATATATAGATTTTTAATTTAGGTATCATGAAAATGGATGAAAATTTTTAATTTAGGTATCATGAAAATGGATGAAAACATAAACTATATTGTATCTGGATTGGAGCGATCTGGAACATCTATGTTAATGCAGATACTTAATGCTGGTGGAGCCTCCGTTGCCTTCGATAGTTCACGACCGATTGATGAGAATAATCCAAAAGGATATTATGAACTTGAAGGTGGGAAAATTATTAATAAACTTATGGATGGAACATTTCCTTTGGATAAATTTAAAGGGAAATTCATAAAGATTACATCCTATGGTCTGAAATATCTTCCACCTGGCAATTATAAGATAATATACTCAGAAAGGAATATCGAAGAAATTTTAGATTCGATGGAAAAAATGGCAGGTATCAATGATGAGAAACGAGAAAAAACTAGAGAAAGCTTTATGAAATTGAATGAATTGATAAAAAATATTATCAGAAACAGAGAAGATATGGATGTTTTAATGGTTAATTATAACGATATAGTATCTAATCCATCCTCCAATATAAANNACTATATAGACAAAGGAGAAATATTAATAATACCGAGAACTATTGAAAAAATAATCAGCTATCGAAATAATTAATAATTATATTTTACTAGATAAATTTGTAATATTTGGTAATTTTTTTTATGATTGATTGAATAATTTTAAATATATGACATGCATTAGCATTACAGTGGAGGAAAAAATTTATGGAACATAGAATTTTATTCAAGTACTTAACATTTATATTATTATTTTTATTAATAAGTAATTCATTTTCTTCCATTATATTAGCAAACCACAATGAAGATAAAAATACAGAAAAACTCTCATTCCTAAAAAAACTAGATAATATTGATTCTGCACCAGTGACATGCTATGCAAGCGGATTTCAAAATTCCTATATTGAACAACAGCAGAACCTTTCAACAGAAGAAATAAAAATATTATTTATGAAATTGGAGGAGCTAAATTCCCTAATTTCTAACAAATCCTCTAATGATGATATTTCTCGAATGCAAACAGAAATTATAGATTTTGCAAAACAAAAAGACCTTTTACCACAAGATTTCAAATTACCTAATAATCCACCAAAACAATATGAACCATTATTTCGCTTAAATCAACTCGTATGTAACTTCATTTCTTTTGGTTCAGGTTCTACTGGACCATTTATTATTTTCCCACGTTTAGTACCAATTCTTCTATTTCCAATACCTCGTTTATTCTTCATGTGGTCAGCAGAAGAAGGTTTTACCTCTTGCGGAGGATTTCTCAGAATGCGTGGCTTTATCGCACTAGGTAAACAGGATGGAATTGCTCTTGGATTTTGGGGAATTGGATTCAGTGTATTTCTCCCACCTGTAAATGCTTATGGACTATTTGGTTACAGTTTATTTACTTCAGTTGCAGCAGAAGATTTTTATGGTTATCCGTTCGGATGGCTTTTTTTATTATGGTATTTATTTTGGTAAAACTATTTTAAATAATAATATCCAAAAATAACTGGTAGCAGTGTATATTTAGGTAGTAAGATATATCATAATAATCGTAAGTATTTATTTTATTACGTAGTAAATTTTAAATATATGATATGTCTTAGCATTACAGTGGAGGACTAGATATGAAAAAGAATTTTTTTTTAAAGAAGAATCTAGTAGTTGGAATTATAATTTTATTTATTTTCACGAGCTTCATATCGAGTATAAGTGGTTTTTCAGAAGTTACAAATCAAATAGACATTGAAGTGATAGATGATAATGAATTTCAAGAAGGTGTATTAGTATCCTGTAGCACCTTTGGATTTCCTGGAAAACTATCACATGAAAGTAGTATTCCTCGAAATGAAGCGGAGTTTTTGTATGAAAAAATAGAAGAATTGCAAATTGAAGTAGCCCGCGACCCGTTATCAGATAAATCCCAAAAATTGCAAAGAGAGATTATAACCATTGCAAAAGAACATAATCTTCTTCCGAAAAGTGTATCAATAGATGAAGTTTTATCAACTCTTTCACCAATAAAGAATTCAAATAAACCTATATTACCAATCCCTCGTGCACCAGGGATTGCATCTGAAACGTTTTGTAACTATGTTTCTACCGGCACTGGATCAGCGCTACCCATTATTATCTTTCCACGGCTTGTTCCAATACTTCTCACACCGATTCCACGACTCTTTGTACGATGGTCTACCTATGAGGGGGTAACATCTTGTGGGGGACTGCGTTCTGGTAGAGGGTTTATTGCATCAGGTGCACAACGGGGCATTGCTCTTGGATTTTGGGGCATTGGATTCAGCATTTTCATCCCACCAGTTAAAGCATATGGTCTGTTTGGATATGCATTGTATGCATCGGTTAATGCAGAAAATATCAGCTTTTGGCCGCCAAATTACCCACCTGAAGTAACCATACTCAATCCACTCAATGGAGCTCAGAATGTACCTATTTCTACATCAGAACTAAGCTTCCACATAAGTGATATTAATAAAGCTCTAATGAACTATACCGTAACCACTTCTCCTGATGTTGGCTCGGGAAGTGGGAGTAATAAACCTGATGGCACCTACAGCGTTACAATTAGTGGGCTTGAAGGAACTGAAGAATATACCTGGCATATCCAAGTAGATGACGGAGTCCATGAAGTTGATGTATATTCCTCATTTACCACAGAAGCAGTAGCACCAATTGTGTCTGATCCAAAACCCGAGGATGGTAAACGGTATGTTTCCTTGGATCTTTCTCAATTAAGCTTTCATCTGAGTGATCCTCAAAATGATTTGATGGATTACACGGTTGAAACTGTTCCTGATATTGGTTCGGGTAGTGGAACTGGTGTTAGTGAAGGAACATACAGTGTGACTGTAGGGGGTCTTGACTATTCACAAGAATACACATGGTTTGTGAATGTTACTGATGGTACTAATTGGAAACATAAAGTATTTACTTTTCAAACTGAACCGATAATGGTGTTTGATCCATTTGAAGAAGGATGGAAATATAGAAAAAAAATAACAATTGACCATACTCAAGTTACTGGAGATCTTACTAACTTCCCAGTACTTGTATGTACTATTGATTCTGATTTATGTGATAAGGCACAAGATGATGGTGATGACATTTTGTTTATGAACAATAGTGGTGTTGCTACACGATTGTATCATGAAATTGAATACTTTGATGATTCTTCTGGGGAACTTATTGCTTGGGTAAATATCACCAATCTACCTTCAAAAAAAGACATGATATTCTATATCTACTATAGCAATTCTGATTGCTGTAATCAACAAGCTCCCGAACGAGTTTGGGATTCGAACTTTGTGATGGTACAACATATGAACGATAATCCAGATGTTGGTCATATCCTTGATAGTACAAATAATGATAATGATGGGAAAAAGTTTGAAAGTAACGGACCGGTTGAAATAAATGGAAAAATTGGGAGGGGGAAAAAATTCGATGGGATCAATGATTTTATAAAAATTTCTGACTCAGATTCTTTGGATGTATCCAAAGTTACACTTGAAGCTTGGGTTTATATTGAAAGTTATCCGGGTGTTTACCAACGAGTTATTTCCAAAGATGGACGTGAGGGTCATCATACAGGCTACCATCTTATTACACATGAAAATAATTGTATATTTTTTCGAATTTTTGACGGAAATTGGATTGGAGGTGATTTTGATGCAAATGCACTTTCGATTGGAACTTGGATTTATATTGTAGGTAAATATAATGGTGAAACACTATACGCTTACAAAAATGGTGTTTTACAAAATACTAAATATTCTCATAATGGTACTATAAGTAGTGGTACTGATGACTTAGCAATCGGAACAAAAATGAGCAGACCTGATTGGACCCGATATCTTTTTGATGGTACTATAGATGAGATTCGTATTTCAAATATTGCTCGTTCAAATAATTGGATTTCGAGTTGTTACAATAATCAAAACAATCCCTCAAATTTCTTAAGTTTTGGACCTGAGGAAACGGGTCCTTAATCCTAATAATCAGCATATTTTAGAAGAATAAAATCTGATTTAAGAAAATGGTAGAAATCTTATACAAAAAATTAAACTCAGCATATTTCCTAATTTTTCATTCCTACTATCCAACCATAATTTTTACACAAGCTTTTAAAGGTTTGAGAATGATATATTATGTCCAATGAGATGTTAAATATGGTTTTTCCTCAGATTAATGTGTTTAGGATATATACCTAAAGTTTACTTTATGAATACATTTTTAAATACATATTGGTATACCTTTTAACAGTTGAAAATGATGGTGCGCTCTGAACAAGCAATATTACAGGAGAAGAATATAGATGTAAAGGTTAACCGTCTACTTGATTCTGTAGATACATTATCTTCTACAAATATTGATAATAATTATTCTGTTATTTCCTATAGAGGAGTAAATGAATTAAAATTAAATCTCGGTTGTGGTACGAAATACCTAAATGATTTTATAAATATTGACCTTGGACTATTCAATGATAATAAAGGTATTATTGAGCCCGATATTATTTGTGATCTTGAATATGGGATTCCACTTGATAATGAATCAGTTGATTATATTCTAGTTGATAACGTCATTGAACATTTAAGTGATGTGTATTTTTTTTGTGAAGAATGTCATCGTGTATTAAAGGTCGGAGGTCATTTGAGAGTTATTACTCCTCATTATCGATATCATAGTAGTTGGCATAATATCGATCATAAACATCATTTTGGTGAAAATTTGGTAGATGAGATTGTTCCTTTGGGTTTTCATGTTATTCAAAATCGGGTTTATAATAAGTTTATCCCTATTAAACCAAGGCGTTTTTTTGCTGGATGGTATTTCCCATGTGTTCCCACAACCATTGATTTTACACTAAAAAAACAAGATAAAAACTAGAAAAATATTGATATTAAAAAAAATATAAAATTTTAGTATTTGATTTTACATATCTATTTAAAATAAAAATATATATTAATCGAGGATGATTGCGAGGAAATCAGCATTAATTATAACTGTAAATATCTTTAATGCTCTTCTAGGATATATTGCACTTTACTTTNNATCAGGCACATATTAAACGGGTATCTGAAGGAAAAGATCTTGGTAGATGTATTGGAGCTTCAATAACTACAAAAATTGCTCTTTTAAGCTTAATGACTGTTATTATAATTGCTGCCATATTTTTCTGGAAAATGATAATGAATAGGGGCTTTGAAACCTCCACTCATGAGACTGCAGTTTACATAATGATAGGATACTGGGTTATTCACTTATTTACGTTAACCTTCATAAACACCTTTAGAGGAAAGAAGGAGATTGCTAAAGCTGAGATACCGCTTTTTTTTGAAACATTTATTAGAGTTATCGTAACAATATATATTGCGCTAACAGGATTTGGAGCAATAGCACTTGTTTTAACTTATATTGCTGGAGACATAGTTTTTTTACTTTTTTCTCTATATTTTTTCCGTGGTTATCCCGTTAAAAAACCTTCCCGAGATTATTTCAAAAGCTATTACACATTTGCTTTACCTATGATTATCGTTGTTTCTAGTACTGTAATTATGACAAATATCGATAAAGTATTAATTCAGTTGTTTTGGTCTGCTGCAGATGTAGGTTATTATTTTGCTGCTTTTAGACTTTCAAGATTTATCAACGTTTTCACAATAGCTATTGGAATGTTGCTTTTTCCTACTATTTCTCATATGTATTCTAAAAATGATATGCCTGGAATCAAACGCTTAACAATTCAATCAGAACGATATTTGAGTATGATTGTTTTTCCTATGGTATTTGGAATGGTAGTACTCGCAGAGCCTACTGTAGCGATTTTATTATCTCAATGGTTACCTGCAATTCCAATATTACAGATTTTACCATTTTTCGCATTACTTGTTGCTTTAGAAAGACCATATCAGAGTCAGTTTTTAGGGATGAATAGACCCAAACTATCTAGAAATCGCGTAATTATTATGGTTTGTAGTAATGTTTTTTTAAATATACTTTTAATTCCAAAAGATATTCAGATGTTTGGTTTAACTCTTGTTGGGATGGGGGCAAAAGGAGCAGCCATTGCTACAGTCATTTCTTATGGTTTAGGATTAATATATAGCAGATTTATTGCATGGAAGTTAACAAATATAAAAGGGTATTCAAAAATCTTATTGCATGCTCTAGCATCAATAATTATGGCAACTATCCTTAATTTAATGCTTTACACATACAATATGATTGAACTAATTACAAGGTGGTATTATCTGCTAGGTTTTGCTCTTTTTGGTCTTGGTATTTATTTAGGAATTCTTTATTTATTTAAAGAATTTTCCAAACAGGATTTTAATTTCTTTATTGATGCCATTAATATTAAGAAATTGTCAACATATATGAAAGAAGAGATAAGAAAAAAATAATATAATCTGCTAGCAACTTTTTTAAATTACTCTTCATTCACAGAACTTTTTTGTATAAATTTTCTAATACTTCTGCTTAGTTTGATTGATTCATTAGCATTCTTATCAATAATTAACCAAGGTATTTCAATAAGTTCTTTTACATATGTTTTTCCAGGATGAGAAAATAATAACCATTCACCAAAACATTCTCCATGATCTGATGTAATTATAATTTTTCCGTTGAGATGTTCGATTAATTTTTTTACCTCGAGTAATACGAGTTGTAAATTTCTGATATAAGCATTTTCAGCTCCTTCTCGACTTACTTCTCCCCTTCTAAGTGGATTTAAATATTTTGATATAATAATTTTTTTCCCATTTTGATCTATATATGGAGGATGAGGTTGAAGATAATGAAATATAATCCTTTTATTGTGATACTTTTTTATTAATTTCACTGAACATTTTGTCATACTATTTGGTGTTACCGTTCCGGATTCATCACTCCAAGCATATTTCCAAATATCCTCAACATGATAAAATGGACTTTCATTTTTTAATATCCATTTTTTAAACCAACCTGTATGAATTCTAGGATTTGCTGTAATATAAACTGTATCATGAAAATAATTATTTGCAAAATTTTTTTCTAACCATTCATAAGTACATGATGCTAATGACAACTTTTTTTGAAGTTGACCATTAATTATATAATTATATTCTTTAAAATAATCATATCTAGAAGCATCAAGGATAATCAAGTAATCCCATTTTTCTTCCATTATTTTTACACCCTTAATAGGGTGGAATATTGACCATATATTCCAAAATAATCTAATCAACTTCTGAATAGTGATATGCTTTTGGACAAATGGTATAAGTAAATCTTCGATTTCCCTTCGATTCATTTAATGTCCTTCCAAAAATCAATTTCAGTTCCTAATTCCTTTTCAAGTATTTTTCGTGTTTTGTTATCCATCTGAGGATAGGTTTTATCTTTTTTAACTTTTAATTCTGAATAATATTTACTTGGTCGAAAAAATCTTTCAAGTATTTTTTTTTGATTCCACATTGATAACAATCCAATAATATATGATAATGGATTTTTCTTATCACGTATTACGTCAAATTTCTTGATAGCTTTTGTCAATAACTGTGATCTAGATAATTTACCCACATTATATTCTTGATCAATATTTTTTGGTATGAATTCATGGACTCCTAAAAATCTGTGAACTTGTTTCATTATTTTTACTCGCTTGTCTCTCAAATCGTTAGTTCTTAAAATTAGTATTTGTTCACCAGAAAATCTCTTTTTAAAATNNCTCTTTTTAAAATTCATAATAGGTTTCGAGTATTTACTATATTCAATACATTCTGTAATATACTTATTTTCACGTTCGTTTATTATTAATTCGTAAAAACTTTTTTTTAATCTTCCTGCTTTTCTATGATGCCAGTAATGAGAGTATGCCCTTTCAATTGGATCTCTTAATAAAAAAATAATTTTCATTTTCGGATTAATTTCAAATATTTTATTAGGAATATCTTTATCATACATATAATTTGGAGTTTTTTCTCCAACAATGTCTTTGTCACCTGCTTTTTCGAAAAATTGCTCATACCATTTCAATTTCTTATCATAATTATTGTCAAAATAATGTACTTCACCTGATGGCATGAAGATATTTGGATGGGTACGTAGATATTCTCTCAATGAATTTGTGCCAGATTTTGGAGCTCCTACTATTATAAAGTCTGGTAATGTAATCTTATCAGCTCCTTTATATTTGAATTATTAATTTTATTTAAATTGCATCTAATATATCTATCAAATTATTTTATATGATTGAAGGGGATAAACTAGATTCTATACATATGATTTTCTATTAATTAAAAAAATATCTAAGTAATATTTAGAATTTTCATTCTAAAGATAAAATCGATTATTTTTTTGATTTATCTTTGAATTATTTTATGATGAAAAATATTTTTAATACTAGTTAAGATTTAACATTTAATGATTATTAATTTTTAAATTGTAATAAAGAAATTGATAAAAGAAAAAAAGATAAAAAGTATAAAGGTGATTATTCTTGATGAACCGATCATATTTTACGATAAAAAAAATAAAATTCTATATATACGAGATAATTATGCATTTGTTTTACTTTTTTAAAGATATATCATCAAATGTAACAATTTATAAAATCTTAGATAAAAGATTATGGTTTAATGAATAATTAAATATTCGTTTTGAGAGGAATATAAAATGAAGATTGCAATGGTCACACAGTTCTATCCCCCAATTATTCACGGTGGCGGAGAAATAAGTTGTAAACTATTAGTAGATAATTTGAAAAAACATATTAATGTCGAAGTTATTACCTTTGGAAACTCGTTATCAAAATCGAAGATATTGGCAAACATTCAAGCATATAGGCAAATAAAGAAAAAAATTGATGATTATGATATTTTTCATACCTATAATATGACTTTAACTCCATGTATAGGTAAAATTACGGAAAAATATAACATTAATTCTATTGCCACACTAAATGGGATTGTTTTTTCACCATCTCTAAGTACTTATAATTATAAGTATTTGAGTCCAAAATTTTATAGAAATAAGGTTCTTTTTAGATATATAAAAAATATTAAACATTTTACAACATTATTTCAAGTGTTTAAGGATGATTGGATAAAAGATGGTTTACCATCCGATAAAATTACAGTTATTCCCTCAATGATAGACACGAATTTTAAATGCATAAAGTCAAACAGTGATAGGAGCACAGTAAACCTACTTTACGTTGGTAATTATAGTCCAACAAGGGGGGAAGAGATAAGAAAGGTTATAGAAAGTTATTCTTTACTAGAAAAACAGCAAGATATTTCTCTTACTATTGTTGGAAAGGGTAAATCACAGGTAATAAATTTGATAAATAAATATAAACCAAAAAATCCAATAGAACTTTTAGGTGAAAAAAGTTATTCTGAAATGCCAAAAATTTATAAAGATAAAGATATTTTTATTCATCCATCAATATTACCGAAAACAACAGATAGGGTAATCTACGAAGCAGTTTTAAGTGGCCTTTGTTTTATTACAACAGGAAATAACTATTATTCTACCATCTTCAAAACAGGAAAAGATGGTATATTATTATATCCGATGACATCAAAAAAATTATCAGAAAATATACAAATGTTGATTGATAATAAACCGTTGAGAAAAAAGTTGGCAATAAAGGGAAGGCAGACTGTAATAAGAGAATGCTCTCCAGAAGCAATAACAAGAAAATTCTTAGGTGTTTATAATAAGATGAAAAGAATAAACTAAATTAAAGCCGGTGAGTAATATAGTCAATGCTGATATTATCAATGCAAAGAATTAATAATTATTTATAATCATAGAAATGCTCATGGAATATGCATCAAAATTGTAAATATTAAAAAAATTATTTTTGTTTTTCTAATAGGAAGATATAAGCCCTTTTATAGTGTGCTAAAGTAATATCTAAATCTAAAATATTTCTTTTTAACAAATCGACTAGTTATTTACAACAAATCTACCTACTCTCTTGAATATTGGGGGAAAAGTTGGTGTGACAATGTTTATCTTTATCCAATCACTTCATATACTTTTTTAAGAACATCATCAACTGTTATATTTGCAAAACACTTGTGATCATAAGGACATCTTTTTACTTTTGTCAATTTGTAACAAGGGCTACAGTCCAATTCTTCTCTTATTATAGTATGCTTCAATGGTGCTGTTCTCTCATAGTCGGTTGGACCATATATTGCTATTACCGGAGTATCTACTGCAACGGCAACGTGCATAAGACCACTATCATTACTTATAGAAATATCGGATTTTTCAATGATTGCTGCAGCATCTTTAATTGTTGATGTTTTTCCCGCAGCAACAATTGGTTGACCATCCATAGTCTTAATCATGTCCTCGATCATTTCTTTTTCATCTGGAGAGCCATGTATAATTATTTTAAAACCATCTTTAAGAAGTATATCACAAAGTTTCGCATATTTTTTTATACTCCACTGTTTCCATCTCTGCCCTAAACTACAACCAACATTAACGCTTATAACTTTATCTTTTGCTTTAATGTTATTTAATTTGAAAAATTCTTTTGCATACTGCTTGTTTTTCTTATTTAAAACAATATATGGTTTTTTATCAATATCATTTTCTTTTACACCAAGGGCATATGCTAATTCTAATCGTCTATCTATCTCATGTTGTATTGGTTTCATTTTTACTGGAATGTTATATACAAATCCATAAAAGTTCTGATATCCTTCGCTACTTACGAAACCCTCTTTAAAACGTGCTCCACTAAATAATGAAATCATTGCCAAAGGATTTTTACTACTAAAAAGTGAATTTATTATTAAATCGTACTTTATCGTTCTAACTCTAAATATTATTTTTATTAGTGATACTATATTTTTTCGAAGTAAAATATATTCATCAAAAATATTAGTACCCTCAAAAACATCTTTTAATGATTTGTTTGTATAGATAAATGTAAATTGTGCATCTGGTAAAAATTTTTTTATTGCAGAAAGAGAAGGAATAAACATTATCATATTTCCAATGCCCGTACTACTACAAACTAAAACCTTTGTGACGGAAGAGGGAGAAAATAATTTTTTTATTTGACCGCCTCTTTTATTTTATTTATTATTTTACTTGATGAAACACCCTCAACCATATTTATCAATTCTACTCGTCCACCGTAACCCTCAACAAACTTTTGTCCGACTATTTCAGATTTTTTATATTCTGCGCCTTTTACTAATATATCTGGTTTTACTTTCTTGATTAAATTTAATGGAGTGTCTTCATCGAAAATACATATATAATCAATACAGTTAAGTGCTGATAGCATAATTGCTCTTCCTTTTTCATCAATAACGGGTCTACCTTTACCTTTGATACGTCTTATTGAATCATCGCTATTTAGACCAACAACAAGAATATCCCCAAGATTCTTTGCCTCTTGTAAATATTGGACATGTCCATGATGAAGAATGTCAAAACATCCATTTGTAAAAACAATTTTTTTCCCTTTATTCCTTTCATCTGTTATAAAATGAAGGATATCGGATTTTAGTTTATATGAGGTTTCAAAATCCATAATTTCCTGTATTGTAGTTGTAGATACACCTATTTTACCAACTACAATTCCTGCAGCAATGTTCGCAATTTTGGCTGATTCGGAAAAAGATAAACCTGAAGAAATGCCTAATCCTAATGTTGCAACAACAGTATCACCTGCTCCTGTGACATCATACACCGATCTTGCCTGAGTTGGAATATTTACTGGTTTCTTATTTTTTTCAAATAGCATCATACCTTCTTTTCCAAGCGTAATCAATACAGCTTTTGAATCAACCTCGTGTATGAGTTTATCTCCGATTATAAGCAAATCATCATCAGTGTTATTTCCTGATGCTAAAAAAGCCTCTTTTTTATTTGGTGTAATTATTGTTGCTTTTGAATATTTGCGAAAATTTTTTCCCTTTGGATCTACAATAGTCGGTTTATCTTTATTATTTGCTAATTTTATTATATTTGAGAGCAGGGAAGGTGTTAAAACACCTTTCATATAATCAGATATAATAATAGCATCTATATCATCAATAATTGAATCAATATATTTCAGAATATTATTTTCTGATTTTTTACTAATGTGCTCTCTTGTCTCTCTATCTATTCTAAGTAATTGTTGACCAAATGCCGATAAGATTCTTGTTTTTTTACTAGATATTTTTTTTCCTTCTCTAAATATACCTTTTGTTGAAATTTTTAAATTTTCCAGTTCTATTAATGTTAGATTTCCAAATTCGGTTTTGTCAATAACCGAGCTGATAAAGACTTTAGTACCAAGACTAATAAGATTATTGATTACATTCCCAGCACCACCTAACCTATAATATTCTTTATTAACGTCCACTACTTGGACAGGTGCCTCTGGAGATATTCGTTCAACGTTTCCCCATACGTATTCATCAATCATCAAATCTCCGATTACAAGAATTTTTTGTTGACTGAATTGCCTTAATGCTGATTTCAAATAATTCCCCCAAATATCATAAATATCTATCACTTGAGTTTAAATATTTTTGAATATAATCCTTAACTCCATCATCTAACGAATAAAAGTTATCATTATAACCAATTTTTTGTAATTTAGATATATTTGCTTCGGTAAAATATTGATATTGATCTTTCAGACCTGATGGCATATCAATATATTCTATGTTGATATCTTCATCTAAAGCATTGAATACAGCTTTTGCTAGAGAATTAAAGGTATTTGCCTTTCCTGTGCCAACATTATAGATACCGTTTTCTGGATGTTTTTTATAGAAATAATACATTAAAGAAACTATATCCTTAACATAAATGAAATCTCTCTTTTGATCACCATGGTTATAATTTTCCTTGTATGACTTAAATAACTTGATTTTTTTATCTTTTTTTACCTGATTAAACGCATGAAATATCACACTTGCCATCTGACCTTTATGATATTCATTTGGGCCATAAACATTAAAGAATTTAAAACCGTACCAATAAGTTGGTTTTTTCTCCTGTTTTAAAACCCATCTATCAAATAGTTGTTTTGACCAACCATATGGATTTAATGGTTTTAGTTTAGGAATTAAATCAATATTATCGGAATAACCCATTTCCCCTCCACCATATGTTGCTCCGCTACTTGCATACAAAAAAGGTATTTTTTTATTTACACATTCTTTCCATAATTTTTTACTAAACAAATAATTATTTTCAATTAAAAAATCTACGTCTTTTTCTGTAGTATCCGTACAAGCACCAAGATGTATAATTGCATCAATTCTTTTTGCATTTTGTATCCAATTGAACAATTCATTTTTATCAACAAAATCATTGAAAATTCTTTTTCTTAAATTCAACCACTTTTGATCTGAATACAAAGAATCGGCTAATAAAATATCTTCGATACCTTCCTGATTTAATTTCCATACCATAACACTCCCTATGAAACCAGCAGCACCTGTAACAATTATCAATTTTCCCGCCCCAATATTTTATTTACAACAAATTTTAAATTTTGTGGTTCTTCTAATAAAAATGCCTTGCAACTTAGTTGCTCTGCAGGTTGAATATCACTGATTTTATCACCTATTATAAAAGAATTCTTAATATCAACGTCAAAATCTTTAATTGCCCTTTTGAATAATGCTATTTTTGGTTTTCTACAATCACATCCCTCATCAGGACGATGTGGGCAAAAATAAAATTTATCTATCCATGCATTATGTTTCCGAAGCTCAGAATTAATAAAAACATGTAGGTTTTTTACATCTTCCTCACTAAAAAAACCACGACCAATTCCTGATTGGTTGGTCACAACAATCACTTTAAACATATTTTTATTAAGAGATATAATCGCATCTATCACACCCTCAATAAATTCAAAATCTTCTGCTCTATAAACATAACCTTTATCTTTGTTTATTGTTCCATCTCTATCTAAGAACACCGCTTTATTCACCTTTTTCACCAAAAAATTCCTTTTCTACGATAAAACATATGATGTGTCCGATAGTTATATGCGCTTCTTGAATTCGACAGGTTACATCTGAAGGGACAGATATTATATAATCAGCACATTTCTCCAATTGTGAGATGTTATTTCCAGTAAAAGCAACTGTTATGCCCCCTAGTTCTTTTCCTTTTTCCAAAGCTCTAAGCACATTAGGTGATTTACCACTTGTGGTAAGACCAATAAGAATATCTCCCTCATCAACTAATGCCTCAATTTGTCTTGAAAAT
>JABAOH010071218.1_pt6 | contig 17646 bp, 17 predicted proteins | sample 7062181 | NCBI WGS metagenome assembly JABAOH01 (sample SAMN14538630, study PRJNA623070) | marine sediment metagenome | biome: marine biome [ENVO:00000428]; feature: marine pelagic biome [ENVO:01000023]; material: deep marine sediment [ENVO:00002113]; isolation source: pool of 5 deep marine... | reverse complement strand
ATTCCGGTATGAAACCACGCCGAAAACCTCACGCCAAGCCCCGGCGCCCGATCTCAAGCCGGATCATCAAAATCTTGGCAGGCGCCTTTCTGATCGGTGCGCTCCTCTCCGTGTACCTTGTTTACAGCGCCGTTCGCGACCTAGCCGCTGCCTGGTCAGGGACAGGCTTACCCTCTTTTGAGATTTCATCCGGAGAAGACTCACAAAACGCGTTGACACCTGGTGCCACACCCACAGTGGCTCTGCTGGAGGAAATGCCGGACCCTTGGAATGGCACAGAGCGCGTGACCATTCTCTTAATGGGTTTGGACTTCCGTGATTGGGAGCGGGGGGAAGGTCCCCCACGAACAGATTCAATGATGCTGGTTACGTTGGATCCGATCAGTAAGACGGGGGGCATGCTCTCGATTCCGCGTGACCTGTGGGTGGAAATCCCGGCGTACGGGCATGGCCGTATCAACACGGCCTATTTCATTGGTGAACGCGATCGTCTTCCAGGTGGAGGGCCCGCGCTCGCCGTCAAGACAGTTGAGAAATTTATTGGCGTACCGATCCAGTATTACATGCAGATCGACTTCGGCGCTTTCGAGAGGATGGTGGACGAGATCGGTGGGATTGAGATCGAAGTGCCAGAGTACATCAAGATTGACCCTATCGGACCGGATAACACCGTTCGATTGGAAGCCGGAACCTATACCTTTAATGGGGAGGTTGCCTTGGCATACGCCCGATCACGTAGGTCGGAGGGCGGAGATTTCGATCGCGCCAAACGCCAGCAGCAGGTGGCCATCGCGATCCGCGATAAGATTCTTGACCTTGAAATGGTGCCAACGATGGTCTCAAAGTCGCCCGCCTTGTATCAGGAATTGGCTTCGGGGATTCGCACCAATCTCACCTTGGAGGAAATGATCGCACTGGGCTTGTTGGCGTTGCAGGTTGACAAGGAAAACATCTCGCGCGGCGTGATCGCGCCCCCCAACAACGTCACCTTGGAGAAGGTCCTGTACGGAGGTGAAGAGGCCGAAGTACTCAAACCCGTACCCGACCAGATCCGTCTGCTTCGGGACGAGATATTCACCTCTACGGGCGCAATCGGCCCATCGATCGAGTTCGAAGAACCTGCGGATGCCGCGGATCAGGAGGGTGCTCAATTGGCTGTGCTAAACGGAGCTGGAGAGGAAGGTTTGGCTGGACAGACGGCGAGTTTGCTCCGCGACCTGGGTTTCAACGTGGTGGAAGTTTCGAACGCGGATCGGATGGATTACCCTCAGACGCGCGTGATCGATTACACTGGCAATCCTTATACGACGCAATATCTCATGGAATTAATGGACCTCACTCAGAGCCAGATTCTACTCCAAAGCGTTCCGGAATCAGATATCGACCTGGCTTTGATCATTGGATACGATTGGTATGAGCTCCTTCCAAAGCTCAATGCGGCACTTCCGTGAGTCGCGACCGGTCGGGTGAAGCCTTGGGCGCTGAAATTGGTCTTCACTCCAGGTGTATCTATGAGGAGATACAGGTAAGACCTCAATAAAGATCAAATAAAGAGCCTGTGATGCGGATGACAGTAGTTCATCCGCAATTTTTATTTGACGATGGGATATGTGGTGCCAAGGCCTAGAGTAGCCGTCGTTGAGAAGGATCGGCAGCGTTTCTTCTACTCGATGGGGGAATCATGCCACGCTCAAGGAGCCATTCGGTTGCGGGCTCCCACGAGAATTTTCGAAGGTCGATCCGATCTTTATCATCAAACACGACGCCCTCGTCCTCGAGCAATTTGCGCTGTAATTGGGGGCCGAATCCCGGACGACTGCTTACCCGTCCCTGGGCATTGATCACGCGGTGCCATGGAACGTCGTCGGGACAGGTTGCCAATGCATATCCTGCCCAGCGAGCACGCACGCGCGCGTACGCTGTGTAATCGATCCCTCGTGGTGGGGGGATCAGCGCAGCGATCCCCCCATACGTCATCACGCGCCCGGAGGGGATTGCACGTACGATTTCATACACTCCACGGTTGAAGGCTGGGCGTACTGTGTTTCTCGACATTTCTGTTATTTCCCGTCCAATTCTTGCGTGCACAATGTACCTTGAGAAAGTTTGGGGGTCAATAACCTTTCGACTGTCGGTAGCGAACTCGGTTATGTTGCACCATATGTCAGGACGAGGGCGCCATTTCTTTCTAATTGCCAGTAGTTCCAGCGTATCAATTGTCTGCGGTTATGCCGTGACATATAATCGATTCATGCGAGTTTAGAGGAGTCTCGATTTTGTGAAGCAAATGACCACAGATCGTCGCACAGAATCCGTAACAAATGATAGGGGCCCTCAGCGCCTCAATGATGAGGCCGAAGCTATACGCGCCCAAATACAATCATTCAGGGTGGAACTTGAACAAGCAGGTCTGGTTCTACCGCAATCTGCTGTAGAAAGATTCCACAACATCAATGCCAGGTTGCACATTCTAGAGGAAATGCTGGAAAGCACGGAAGAGGAGTGGCGGGGCCTCCAGGCGCTGGCTGAAATCGGTTATGTCATAAATTCCTCTCTCGACTTGAAGACCGTCCTCAATAAGGTGATGGATACTATCATCCTGCTGACAGGGGCGGAGCGGGTGTTTCTCATGTTGCGCAAAGGTGATGACGAGATGGATATCGTCGTTGCACGGAACTGGGAGCATGAATCGATCGATCCCGTCGAACATGAGATCAGTCAGACAATTGTTTACGAAGTGGTTCAGAGCGAGGAGCCGGTTCTTACAACCAATGCGCAGGAAGATCCGCGTTTTGGCGCGCTGTCAAGCGTAGTGACGTACAGTTTACGTTCTGTTCTTTGCGTGCCCCTGAAGGCGAAGGACAGTTTGATCGGGGTTATTTACGCAGATAACAAGGCTAAGGAAGGTACCTTCGAAGAGAAGGATTGTGATCTGTTGTCCGCGTTTGCTAATCAAGCCGCCGTGGCATTGGAGAATGCTCAGCTCTTTGAAGGTCTATCCAAGGCATATCACGAAACGATCGACGCGCTCATCGCGGCACTTGATGCTCGGGATCACGAGACTGAGGGGCACACGCAGCGCGTGGTGCTCTATTCCCTGACATTGGCAGAAAAGATGGGGTTGTCGAAAGAAGCCAGGTTGGATCTGCGACGAGGCGCATTGATGCATGATATCGGAAAACTGGGCGTGCCGGATGCGATCCTACTCAAACCGGGGCCGCTCTCACCTGAGGAACAAGCCTTAATGCAGCGACATGCGGAACACGGCTTGCGGATGCTTGAAGGTATTGATTTCCTGCAAGAGGCGGCCAATATCATCGGATCCCATCATGAGCACTTCGATGGGACCGGCTACCCTCGTGGCTTGAAGGGAGATGAAATCCCCCTCGGCGCGCGCATCTTCATGGTTGCGGATACCTTTGACGCCATCACTTCCGATCGACGCTACCGTACCGCGCGAACATATGAGGAGGCGCGACAGGAAATCATGCGTGAAAGCGGTCGTCAATTCGATCCCGAAGTCGTCGAGATTTTTCTAGCGATCCCTGAGAGAGAGTGGATGCGCTTGAGATCGGTCACTGTCAAGAATTCAGGACACGATGAAAATACTGGGATTAGTGATCAGGGATCAGGGATCCAGACTATATCCAAANNCCCCAATCACGTAAGTAGAGGAAGTCGTATCCCACTGTGCGATTGCTGACCTTGGCGATGGGTGGGAGAATGCGTTTGAATTGGTTGCGTCGTATCTGTTCGGCCACCTTCTCGACGAAATCCGCCTCGAAGCCGGCTTGCACACACGACTCGAGGGAGTAGCGACCGTCGATCATCAGCGCCAAGAGCTGGTCGACTTCATGGTATGTGAATCCCAATTCACCCTCATCTGTTTGGCCTTTCCAAAGGTCGGCGGAGGGTGGTTTGGCGACAATAACCTCTGGAACTCCGAGTGCGCGAGCAAGCTGCCGAACTTGTGTCTTATACAGGTCTCCGAGGGGGGCGATCGCACAGGCCGAGTCGCCGTATAGTGTCGTGTACCCGAGGAGGATTTCTGTTTTGTTTCCTGTGCCAACGACCAGGCCGTCGAAGGAAGCCGATTGGTCGTAGAGCACGATCATACGTGCTCGTGCCATGATATTACCGCGTCGAATCTGATCCGAATCTGGAACTTGTTTGATAAGGGCATCGACCATCTCCGTGATCGAGATGGTGATCTGTTGTACGCCGGTGGCATTAATCACGAGCTCGGCGTGCTCCAAGGAATCCGGTGAAGAGGTCTTGTACGGCATCCTCACGGCGAGGACGTTTTCGGGGTTCATCGCTTCGGCCGTTAAATAGCAGGCGAGCGCTGAATCCACGCCGCCGGAGACGCCCAGAACGGCGCGCTGAAAGCCGGCGCGTGTGATTTCGCTGTGGATGAATTCCACGAGCACCTGTCGAGCGACGTCGGTGTTGATCTCTAGGGCATTATTATTCGCATCCATGACGTACTCCGTATAGGTGAGGATGTACCGCAACGAATCGTGTCGCACATGCAACATTGCAACACGAGCGATCAATGTTTGTATTCTCTATCACGCTACGCCGCCACTTCGATCCGGTAGAGATCTCGGAGGCAGCCGATCTCGGCGCCGTGCTGCACGTCGTGGTGGATCATGGTCCAGAAGATACGCCATGTCGGCCATTGCTCGCCCCAATTGGTCAGCCGCGGCGCTGGCAGATCGTCGTCCTTCAATGCGGCCAGATCCCTATTCAGCAACGCTTGTCCCTCTTCAAGCCAGGTGATTGCACCCGCGGCCGTATGTGGATAGATCAACTCATCCCATGTGAGTGCCCCAGCTCCGAATGCATATTCATGATACATAATCTTGCAAGCGGCGATGTGCACAAGTCGCCACCCGATGGTGGTAAAGGGCGATGGTTTGGGTTCAGGGAGTTCGTAGTCAACGATCCAACGGCCATGCTCGTTTTTATGTGTGGTCCAGCAATCGGGTACAGGTTCCCAGAAGAACTCATCGTCCGACAGACCCGATAGCGCTCGATAAAGAGCCTCCCAGGCTTCATCCATCTGAGCCGCTAAGATTGTGACAGCCTGCTTACTCATCCTCCCCTCCTAGCTTTCTTGAGCGGATTCGCGATCGTGGGAATTCTTTTTTCACAGCCCGTCGTCCCATATAGGCGCAGCTCCTAGATATCCTTACTCAGGATTCGAGTTAATTCTCGTTGGACCAGAGCTGTCCGCTCGTCGCGCAGTAGTGGTAGGCGGATTCGAGTGCGATGTAGCTGTTGTAAATCGATGTCGGCGAAAGTGAGCGCTTCTTCATGATAAGGACCGGAGGCGATCTGCTGACCGTCAGGGTCGAATACTGTCGCGCCGCCCCAAAAGTGAAGCCCATCCTCAAAGCCTACCCGATTGGTATGAGCGACAAAAGAAGTGAAGAGACTTGCGTAAGCCTGGTTAATGCGCTCCACCCAGCGAGCGGATTCGAGGCGCTGCTCGTCGTTCAAGCCTCTACCTGGGGAGGCGGAAACAAGAAGCAGGACGTCGGCGCCGTCGAGCCACAACAAATACGGCGGTGATGCGTGCCAGAAATCTTCGCAGATCAGGGCGCCAAAACGACCGAAACGTGTATCGAATGCGCGCACGCGATCCCCCCATGCGAAAAAACGACCCTCATCGAAGAGGCCATAAGTGGGGAGGTAGACCTTGCGATGCACGTGGACTACCCTTTCCTGGGAAAGGTATGCGGCTGCGATGAAAAAGCGATGGCGCGAGTCGGCTTCGACAAACCCCACGAGCAAGTCTAGGTCTTTACTGGCTTTCAACAACGGGCCGAACGTGGGGTCTTCTGGTATTGGCTGACGGGCGACGGACGGAGTCAGATCTTGAAGCGCGTAACCTGTCAGGGAGAGTTCTGGAAAGAGCACCAATTCGGCGCCTTGGCGTCGAGCGTCGGCGATGATGCTGAGATGTTTCTCTAGATTCTTGTCGACGTTACCGAGGTGCGTCTTGATCTGCGCAAGCGCCATCGTGAAACCGGGCATGAGACCTCCTAGCTGTTCACCCTTTTATTGTACGGAAGACAAATCCGCACGATGATATTAGCAGCACTATCGCAGAACCCACAGTGTCCAGGCGGAATCCCATTAGCAGTAGTGCAGGATCACTACGCGTGAAGCTGAGGGCTAGTGCACCGCCAGCGATCATTGATAAACCAAGAGAACCAAGCATACCCTCTTTCATTCCGCGATCGGAAAGCCAGTACAAGGTCGCCAGGACAAGAATGCTATACAGCAAACCCACGCTCTGAGTGGGCCAGCGATTTGCGGAGCCTGCGAACATGTCCTCTGTTGGTGAGATCCAAGGGCCCGTGCTTGTTTGACGTCCAAAGGCGCAGCCGTCTAGCAGGCAGCCAGTCCAGGCCGACAAGGCGACCATTGCTCCGGGTAGCGACAACGCATCGACCAAGGGCCAGAAAGCGTGTCCTGTAAAAGCTGTGTACAACACGAGCCCTAAGAGGGCACCGACCGCGCCACCAACCCAGGTCAATCCGCCCTGCCAGAACCAAAGCATCTCGGCAGGACGGCCGAGGTAGTAATCCCAATGAAGAAGGACAAAGCCGGCACGCGCGCCCACTAACCCACCTACGAGAGCTGACAAACCGGCGTCGATACGGAGGATCCGCTGATCGACGCCGGATCTCCGAAGACTGGAACGACCGCTGTTGGAGTTCGCCAGACCGAGCCAGAGCAGCCCCGACAGAACACCGAGTGTGAAAACCAATGGATAGGCGTTGGTCAAACGGGCCTCCTGCGCATGTGGAAATGATACCATCCGGAGGCGCTCCATCCTAATCTGAGTACGCTCCCTGTGTGCTCGCGGATTGCAAAGCGATCGATGGAGCACAAAATATCGCGTTATGTTCCTGCACGCAGTGTATAATCAGGTATCCGTATTAGGGGAGGGTGTCGATGAGCGAAGTAAGGATTACCGCCGTTCAAAACGAGGACGAACGGATGGAATTCATTCACTTTCCTTGGCAGGTCTACCGTGACGATCCCTACTGGGTACCGCCGTTGATCTCTGAAAGAAAAGCATTCCACGATCCTAAGGAAAATCCTTTCTTCGAGCGTGCGCGTGTGGAGTACTTCATCGCTCGTCGTAACGGGAAGGCTGTGGGTACGATCGCCGCATTCACCAACGATGCATATAACGAATTTCAGAATACCAACGTCGGATTTTTCGGCTTCTTTGAAGTCTTAGATGATCCGGAGGCCGCGGTTGCATTGCTGTCCGCAGCGGAGAACTGGGCCAGGCAAGCAGGGCATGATTCCATTATTGGACCAGAGATGTTTACGACCAACGATGAGGTGGGGCTGCTCGTCGATGGCTTCGATGATGTGCCGCGCATCCTCATGACATACAACCCACCGCGCTACATGGAATATCTGGAAAACGCCGGCTTCCAAAAGGCGATGGACCTGTGGGCTTATTCCATAAAATTAGACGATTTTATGCAGAATCTTCCCGAGAAATTGGTGCGCGTGGTGGAGAAAGTCAAGGCACGCCGAAAGCTCACAATTCGCACGTTGCGGATGAAAGAATTCGATGAGGAAGTCATGCGCTTCAAACACGTCTACAATCGTTCTTGGGAGCGCAATTGGGGTTTCGTGCCCTTGAACGACGCTGAAATTGACTATATAGCCAAGGGTTTGAAGCAGATACTCGACCCTGATCTGGTGCTCTTCCTGGAGCACGAAGGGGAAGTGGTCGGCGCAGGTTTGAGCCTGCCGGACCTCAACGCCCCGCTTCGCTTGGCGTATCCGCGTCCCGGAGTGCCCGAGATTTTCACTATGCTCAAACTCTTCTGGCATTGGAAGATCCGCCCCAAACAGAAGTGGATGCGTGCATGGGCTCTAGGTGTCCTTCCCGAGTATCGTGGCCGGGGCATCGATGCGATGCTGTATCTCGTGATGGCTCAGCAGGCGGCTCGCAAAGGTTATAAGTGGGTGGAGATGAGTTGGACGCTCGAGACCAACGATATGGTTAACCGTTCCGTGCGCTTGCTTGGTGGTGAGCTTTATAAGACGTATCGTCTCTACGAAAAGCGTTTGCGATAATATCGCGGTTCTTTCTTGTCCCGTTCTCTTCGCATTTCCGCATTGCTCAGGGTCAGAGATGGGTAGAGACGTGTTTTGAGGGGACGCGTACACTAGTGCGAAATGTCGGCTGATTGTCGGTTTGGAGACATGCGGAACGGTATAGCGGCCAGTATGCTGAGGTTGGTAGCATGAATAAAGGAGGCACCCCATGGAGTTTCTTGGTTCCCCTCTTTTCGCCAACTTATTGTATCTGTTCCTCGTCGCTGGCTTATGGTTGGCCGCATTGGCGGTGGTAACCCCTGGCACCGGCTATTTAGAATTGCTGGCCTTTTTTGCCCTTGCTGGTGCGGGCTTTGGCACCTTGTATGTAGCGCTCAACGGCTGGGCGATCATCGTCCTGATACTTGGTGCAGTCTTCCTCATTTTGGCGCTGCGCTTACCCCGTGAGGAGATCTGGCTGGCATTATCTGCATTGGCGTTATGTGTGGGTTCGGTCTTCATTTTCCGTCTGAGAGAGGGCGGACCTGCGGTGAACCCGTGGGTTGCACTGTCGACCTCCCTGCTGACGGTGGGTTACTTCTGGGTGGCCATTCGCAATGCCGTCGCGGCACATAAGTCCAGGCCGTCCATCGACCCTTCCCATGTCATGGGGAAGGTCGGTGAAGTCCGTACGGCGCTAGAACCCACAGGATCCGTTTACGTCGCGGGTGAGTTGTGGACCGCGCGTGCCGAATCCGTCGTTGACGTCGGGTCTCAAGTGCGTGTACGCAGTCGAGACGGTCTCATCTTGATCGTTGAACCCGTAGAGCCGTCTGAAGGCAGAACAGCGTAAGAAGGAGAAGAGTGCTATGGACTACATTTGGGTTTGTGTCGTTGGGGCAGTCGGCTTGTTTGCTCTGGCGATCTTGGCCAGCGCAATCCGCATCGTCCAAGAGTTTGAGCGCTTGGTCGTCTTTCGCTTGGGCCGTTGTGTGGGCGAGCGCGGCCCTGGTTTGGTGTTGCTGATCCCATTCATTGACAGGGGGGTGAAGGTTGATTTGCGCGAGCAAGTGCGTGAGATCCCTCACCAAACATCCATCACTTTAGACAATGCGCCCATCGCCATTGATTTCCTTTGGTACTACAAAGTAGTCGACGCTCAGCAGAGTGTGCTTCAGGTCGGCAATTTTCAGGCCGCGGCGCAGGGCATGGCGACCACGACGCTGCGCTCGGTGATCGGTGGTATCCTGCTCGACGACGTGCTCTCGCAACGTGATCACATCAACCAGACCCTGCGCGTCAAGCTAGACGAGGTCACGGAGCGCTGGGGCGTCAAGGTGACCAACGTGGAAATCCGCGAGATCATCCCGCCGCGCGAGGTACAAGAGGCGATGAACCGCCAGATGACGGCCGAGCGGGTACGGCGTGCAGTTGTCACGGAGTCCCAGGGCCAACGCGAGGCGGCGGTCAACGTCGCCGAGGGTGACAAACAAGCGGCGATCTTGAAGGCCGACGGGGACAAGCAGGCGAACATCCTGCGAGCCGAGGGAGATCGTGAAGCCCAATTGCTACGCGCCGAAGGGTACTCTGCTGCGTTGGAGCGGATTTTCAGTATTGCACAGACGATCGATCACAAAACGATGACCTTGCAGTACTTCGATACCTTGAAAGACATGGGTACCAGCCCGGCGACTAAATTCATCTTCCCGATGGAATTCACCAGCTTGCTGGAGAACTTCCGGATGGGTAAGGAGTAATCTCGTACGCTAAGCGAGGTGAGAGCATCCCTGGTAGCCATTGAGCAGGCAACTTGGCGTGATCTCTTCGGTGTCGTAGCCCTGGAAAAGCTCTGCTTCGGGCGTGAGGCCTGGCCCTGGATTGACTACCTGGCAGCACTTACTCTCCCTGAGACCGTACCTCTTAAAGCCGTTTTAGATGGGCAGCTGGTCGGTTTTGTGGCAGGGGATCGCCGCAGGAAGAAGAACCTGGGTTGGATCGCCACGCTTGGAGTTCACCCTGACTTCCAGCGACGCGGAATTGGGAGCATGTTGTTGAAGGTGTGCGAGAATGAACTCGCTATGCCACGAATACGCCTTACGCTGCGACGATCCAACCAGGCGGCCATGCGTCTCTACGAGCGTAGTGGTTACCTCGAGGTTGATGTATGGTCGCGTTATTATTCGAACGGTGAAGACGGTGTGGTGATGGAAAAGGTGATTTGAAAGACATCGTGAACTGTCATGGACTGCAGACGAGGCGCCATGTCGAGCGCCTCGTCCCCATTTTATCTGTGTAGGGTCCCCAGTTACTCTGCGGGGAGTCCTATCGAGTCGAGTGATCGTACTTGGGGGTGGATCGGGAGCAAGAGTGGGCTGTGCGGTGAGTTAAAACCACTTTGACCGTTGCCGTGGCCTCTGGTAGAATTCCTCCGACAGGGCGTTGTACCCTTCGCTCTTGAGCGCCGTACGCGGCGCTCGAATTTTGCAGAAAGGGCTTGGATTTCCATGAAAGTACTTCTCCTGAAAGATGTCCACAAGCTGGGCCGTGCTGGCGACGTAAAGAAAGTTGCCGATGGATATGGCCGCAATTACCTTCTCCCTCAGGGTCTCGCTGTGCTAGCGACGCCGGGAATGCTCAAACAAGCCGAACGAATTCGGCAAAAAGCAACGGAGGAACGAGCGCGCTTGAATCAAGAATTGGGCGCAGTCGCTGAGCGACTAGAAGGCCTGGAATTGATCTTCCCGGTAAAGGCGGGTGAGACCGGCCGGCTCTATGGATCTGTGACCGCAGGCCTGATCGCCGATGGGATTCTTAACGCGACCGGGATTACAGTCGAGCGCCGGCATATTGACACGCAGCCGATTAAAAATCTGGGCGTGCATCCCGTGGGCATTCGCCTGACGATTGATCTCGTTCCGAGCGTTAAGATCGTCGTTCACCGTGATGATGAGTCCCCGGAGGCAGCTTATGCGCTGGCCGAGGAAGGCGTGCCGGCAGAAGTTGTCGAGGAGTTCTCTGAATTGAAGGCTGAACTCGAAGCCGAAGAAGCGGCTCTCGAGGCGGAATCAGCAGCTGCGGAGGAGCAGGTTTCAGTATCGGAGAGCTCACAGGAAGACGTAGTCGAAGCAACCGGCGAAGAGACAACTGCAGAAGGATAAGGTCGTCGTTGAGTGACCACCGGTGGAGAGGTTTTACCCCCGCCGGTGGCTTTCTATATCCCAGGAAAATATGGAAGATCTTGGTCGCAGGCTGCGAGAGGCTCGCGAGCAGCTCGGAATCACATTGGATGAGGCTGAGCGTGCAACTCGTATCCGCACGCATCATCTCGCAGCTCTGGAGAGAGGGGATCTCGAAGCTTTACCTTCACCAGTACAGGCGCGTGGCTTTCTCGGAAATTATGCCGATTTCCTAGGCCTCGATGTCGACGAGGTTCTCCTCCGATACGCTGAGCGGCAGCAAACCCGTAGATCGAGGATCAAACCTCTCCAAGTGAGGGACGAAACGAGCGCAGGACCCTCTGTTCAGATTCGCTCTCGTCGCCCACGTTGGCTTTCCTTCGACCTATTTTTCGCTGCGACTGTCACATTAGGCGTGATCGCCGTACTCATTTGGGGTGGTAGTCGCATGATGGCGTCGCTTCGTCAGGGTTCGCGTGCCACCGAAGCTGCCCTCGAGTTCTTCATCCCTACACAAGAGCCGACATTCACACCGTCCCCCACGCCCGGTCCGCTCGCGGCCGCTCCTGAATCTGCGGCCTCAGTCCCGTCCACCGAAACCGTGGTTCCTACCCAACCAATCATTCTTGGGATTTCAAGTGAGGTAAACATACGGATCGTAGCACAGAGGCGGTCGTGGTTGCGTGTGGTCGTGGATGGCGAGGAGGCGTACGAGGGTCGTATGTCCCCAGATGAGGAACGTGTGTTCACCGGTCTGCGGTCTGTTGAAGTAACGACAGGAAATGGCGCTGGATTGCGAGTTTTTTACAACGGCCAAGACCAGGGAGTGATGGGCGATGTGGGTCAGGTAGTCGACCGCATATGGACCTTAGACGGTGTTCTGACACCCACACCTACCCAGACGCACACCCCGACGCCTTCCCCACCTGCTACGGAAACCCCCACAGCTATAGCTACGACGCCGCAAGGATAAGGGATAGACTGTGAATACGCAGTTTCACCTCATCTCCCTCGGATGCGCGAAGAACACTGTCGATTCTGAATCCATGGCAACATTACTGCGTAGAGAAGGCTTTTCTGCCACGGCGAAACCCGCTGAAGCCGAGGTATTGATCGTCAATACCTGTGGTTTCATTGAACCGGCGAAGCAAGAATCACTGATCGAGCTGCGACGTCTAGCGGCAGAAAAACGGCCTGATCAGATTCTGATCGCCGCAGGATGCCTCACACAGCGCTACGGCACAGAGATCGTGCGCCAAGTCCCTGGAATCGATGGTGTGTTGGGAACACGCCGTTGGATGGACATCGTGCAAGTATTGCAAACTCTTCTTGCTGGGCATCATCCCGAACCACTCTACCATCTGCCGCAAGTCCACACGGTAGGCACGGATGAAGCCGGGGTCCCGCGGATCGCAGTACAAGGGGCGAGTGCCTATTTGAAGATCGCCGATGGCTGCCGTCGACCCTGCGCGTTTTGTGCCATCCCCTCGATCAAAGGGACAGCCGTAAGCCGGCCCCAGGAAAGGATCCTCGAGGAGGCTGGTTGGCTGCAGGAAAATGGAGTGCGCGAGATCAACCTCATCGCGCAAGACACCACCGATTATGGCCACGACATGGGGATCAAGGACGGTCTGGTGAAGTTGCTCGTGGACATAGTTGAGGCCGCACCTGAAGTCGATTGGATACGAATACTCTACGCCTATCCCGGCTACGTTACCGACGGCTTGATCGAGGTCATGGCGACGTATCCCCACATCGTGCCTTATCTAGACATGCCTCTACAACATGCCCATCCGGCGGTTCTACGACGCATGCGCCGGCCGGCGAACATGGATTGGGTGTATCGTACAGTCGACAAGCTTCGTCAGGCCATGCCTGAACTGGCATTGCGGACCACCTTCATTGTCGGCTATCCGGGTGAAACGGAGGCCGAATTTCAAACCTTACTTGATTTCGTCGCCGCGATACGTTTTGATCGTGTAGGTGTATTCACCTTCTCGTTCGAGCCGGGGACTGACAGTGAGCCTCTCGGGGATCCCATCCCGTCTGCTGTAAAGGAAGAGCGCCGAGATAGCCTGATGACCTTACAACAGCAAATCTCCCTGGAAAAGAACCAGGAACTCATCGGGCGTGAAGTCTCAGTGTTGACAGAAGGAAGCGGCGACGGAATTACGATTGGTCGCTCCTATCGTGACGCTCCGGAAATTGATGGATTGGTCATCATCGAGGGGGAGATCCCTGCGGGAAAGATGGTTTCCGTGCGCATCAACGGCGCCATGGCGTACGACTTGGCGGGTACCGTTGAGATCGAGGAGGGGGAAAGCGTAGGGTTGTGAGCAGATAGGGGCGAAAACATCTTTCGATCGTAATCTACCTATTCTTTGTCAGCTCGCAGATACTTTACAGCTGTAGATAGATTCGACATTGGGCATTGGGAAAACCTTGGCATGAGCGCAGCGTTTCTTGAAGGCGCGATCGCCGGCTACGGAATAGCGATTCCAGTTGGGGCCATCGCGGTGCTGATCGTGGACACGGCACTACGGCGCGGATTTTTGCCTGGTTTTATCGCCGGTGCGGGAGCTGCGACGGCTGATCTGCTCTATGCAGGATTAGCCGCCGTGGCGGGTGGGATATTGGCCTCTTTGCTCGCACCCCACGCTTTTTTCATCCGCCTGCTTAGTTCGATTGTGCTCATTGGGTTGGGAGGCGTGGGGATCATACGCTCACTGCGTGAGATCGTTCAGACCGGAAGATCAGAGAGCGAGGAGGAACTCGTCAAGCTCTTTGTCCAATTCCTTGGTCTGACACTCATCAACCCGTTGACTGTGGTTTACTTCAGCGCCTTGATCGTAGGTGGTGCGGTAGGAGAGGGAAGCAGCCTAATCGAGCGCGTCGCGTTTGTACTGGGCGCGGGTATTGCTTCCTTCTCTTGGCAAAGCGTATTAGCAGTGTTAGGTGCTTTTGTTCGAAAGGGCTTTCCACTCGGCGTTCAACGTGGATTGAGCGTGATCGGCAATCTGGTTGTGATCGGCCTGGGTGTCCGGATCTTAATTCTGCTCAGTTAGTCGAGCAGCTGATCCCTTTCAGCGCGCGATTGAAATCCCCTCAAACACGAGGAAAAGGAATGCTTTTCCGCTTCCAGCCCCTATTCATCTCCGGAGTTCGCCCAGGGCGGGGGTCCTGGGGTTTTCTTGTCTTTCTTCGGCTTCGGGGTTTTGAGTTTCCCTGAACCCTGCTCCTCATCCTCTTGCTTGGGTTGGGGGGTTTGTTTCTTCAATTGACCAGGCGCCAGATCGCTCGGGTTTCCTCCTTGGCGCAGGTATTCGACCACCGCTTTGCCGTGCTGTGAACGTTCTTTAGCCTTTTCGATTGCCGCTTTGGCGTTATTGGGAGCCTTGGCCTTGACGCGTTCCAGGACCTGCTCATGATGCGCTAAATTGGTTTCAACCTGTTTGAGTGCCTCTTCCCCATTAACTTGTGCCAACTCAAGGGTTTGATCGACCAGTCGGTCGAGCATTTCCTCGTAGCCGGTAAGCGCCTCATTCACATCATCATCGCGCCCGATATCCAGCAACGCTTCAAGCTCTTCGAGACGTTCGTCGGCGAAGGCTTGGAGCAGGGCGGTGTCACTCTCGTCGTTCAATGTCAGCGCAAGGCGTGCCTCTTCCATACCGCGCTTCACCCCGTAGAGTGAATCGCCGGGCAAGGCGTCCGTCGAAGCCCAGGCGACGCCGAAGCTCGAGAACAAGAGCAGAGCGGCGAGGAAAACGCTCACCAGGGTGTAAGCGGGTTTCCAGGTCCAGCGCATTCTGAAGAGGCGTATTCTCTTTGTTTGTGGCACGCGTGCTTGTGAAGATCGTAGTCGGTTAAGCAAACGGATTTTCGAGGTCTCTACGAAGGTATGCTTTGGCTCCGCAGGTGCCAAACTCGCTTGAACCTGGTGGGCGAAGTTCAACAAGGAATCCAGGGCTTCCTTGTGTTGGGGGAACTGGTTCAGACATGCCTCGACGGTCGTCTCCCCGGATTGGATCCGGGAAAGACATGAGTCGAGAATCATGGGAAAGTCGGTCGTTTCTTTATTTGCCATTTACGATCATCTGATTGCGTAGCGCCTTGAGCGCTCGATGTAATAACACTCTGATTGCGCCTTCACTGCGGTCCATCCAAGCCGCGGCGTTCGTCGTAGACATGCCAAGAATGACACGTAGCCGGATTACCTCTTGATATTCAGGAGGTAAACTAAAAATTGCTTGATGAAGCACCTTCCGTTGCTCCTCTTCGATGAGGATATCGTCAAGTCCCGCTGCAATCATCGGAATTTGATCCACATCTTCAAGGGAGGTTTCCTCCGGTTGTCGGCGATAATGGTCAACCAATAGATTTCTCGTCACTCTGAAGAGAAAGGCCGAAAACGGTAACCCTCGCTCTTCATAATCCCCGAGCGCTTTGAAAGCGCGCAGGAAAACTTCTTCCGTCAGGTCCTCGGCGACTCGATCGTTGTGCACCCTGAGACGGATGTAGCGATAGATCGCGTCGAGGTACCTCGTATACAACTCCCCGAAGGCTTCGATCTCCCCTTGTTGCGCAAGGGCGATCAGTTGGGCGTCATCGAGGGAAGTATAAGTCTCTTCAACCATAACAACGGGAGTTCATGGAAATTGTTACACCGATTGACAACTAGGACTATGGTACTTTGATCTTCCCTGTAACGCTAATACGCCCCCTCCGTTAGACAAGATGAGACGAACTGTTGGTCGATGACGATCCAACGATGTGAGGATTGTCTCGAAGTTGCTCAGGATATCAGGGTTCTACGGAGGTTGATCTCATGCGGAAGAAAATCTTGACAGTGACGTTTGTATTAGGATTACTTCTCATTCCTGCGACGATCGCCATGGCTCATGAGGGAATGCTCCCTACTATGCAAACGACGGGGGACTGCGAGGAAGGTGAGGCTCCAACAGTGAATCTGATCAGCAGTCCTTTCCCGCCCCTCTTAGACCTTCAATCGGGAGAAACACTGGTGGTGTTCACGGCTGAGGTCGACGGAGATCCTACTGCTTATACCTATTCATGGGATCTGGATGGAGATGGGATTGCGGATGAAGTGAGCGATGAGGCCGCACCCAATGTTGCCAGCTTTGAATATGAGAGCGTAGGGAAAATCATTGCGAGTGTCACGGTGGAAGATCATTGTGGAATGACAGCGTCGGACACCATGCCGGTCGTGGTTGAGGAAGGGGAAGATGAGGAAGAGGATCCGGAGGGTGAGGAAGACGACAAGGGATGTCATCCTACAGCCCAACGGATCGCCGATGCCGTCACCCTGCTCTTTGTTGAGGATCAAGCGCAATCATGGTACACATGCGAGGATATCTTCGATATTTTCACTGGAGGTGAATCGGGATCGCATGTGGGTTTTGGACGTCTGAAAAAAGCCGTCAAATTGGTGGACACCATTGAGGATCTCACTTGGGAGGAGATCAGAGATTGGAAATTAGATGGTGCAGGGTGGGGTGCGCTCGTTCAACTCGACAGATTCGCGGATGCGTTGAAGGAAATCGATGAGAGTTATGGCATTCGCGATTTACTGGAAAGGATGGAAAACGAGGACCTCGCGCTCAAAGATATCCGCTCAGCATTGCGAAATGTGGTCCATTACGGTGCGGATTTCGATGACGCCCTCGCCCGGCTGACCGATGGCGCCAGCCCAGGAGAACTCGGCCAGCTGTATCGTGCAGCCGATCAATTAGGCGTGGACCCTGAAGTAATCGATGAGTACCTGGCGAATGGTATCAGCCTTTCGGATGTACGCCATGCGGCGAAATCGGCCGAACAGCTTGGCGCCGATTGGCAAGAGGTGCTTGACGCTCATGCTGCCGGACACGGTTGGGGCGAGATAAAACAGGCCTACAGTCTGGCCGATGATGAATTCACGGCCGAGCAAATCCTCGCTATGGGCATGAAAGAGTATCGCAAGAAGAAACGTGAAAAAGCGCGCGCGGATGCTCAGGAAGAACAGAACCTGCGTACAGCGTCCCAAATTGCCAACAAATTCAGTATCGGTGAAGCAGAGGTTTGGGAGGTTTTTGAGGGTAGTTGCGCTGGCGATTGGGGTTGTGTGAGAAAACATTTCGCGGGAAGTAAGGGCAAGGGACCTAAGAAGGACAGATAACCTCCAAGTAGAAGCCGCGCCGCAGTTGACAGGATGGCGACCTTCCATAAGAGTGTCGCCATCCTGTGTTTTAAATCACAACTCTGTCGCTGTCTGTGTTCTTGCTACGGCAAGGAAACCTCGTTAAATAGATCGATTTACACCCGAGTTTCAAATTAAGGGAGAACGAAATCCCTCGCTGCGCCCTTCGGCAAGCTCAGGACTTCGCTCGGGATG
>JABAOH010015188.1_pt4 | contig 17652 bp, 18 predicted proteins | sample 7062181 | NCBI WGS metagenome assembly JABAOH01 (sample SAMN14538630, study PRJNA623070) | marine sediment metagenome | biome: marine biome [ENVO:00000428]; feature: marine pelagic biome [ENVO:01000023]; material: deep marine sediment [ENVO:00002113]; isolation source: pool of 5 deep marine... | reverse complement strand
TGACTATTGTCTCGTCGCAGAATGGCTTGCACTGAGAGAGTACACCGTCTATCGTCACTGCTTCGTTGTAGGCGGGAATCACTATGGACACTCTTGGTTCGGCCATCTGTATCCAGAGTTTCTAAGAAGAAGCCGCCTACTTAATAGTACGGTCTTTTCACTGTTTCGTTGTGAGTGAGCCGATCTATCCAGGCGCATGCATATAAAGGATTTAAAGAAGAAGATAGCAACCTATTCCACGGGATCAACGATTGGCTTTCGAAGAAGAAATCAAGCGAACGAGATCATTGCTCATGAATATGGGGCTAAACGAATATCAAGCCTCAGCTCTTGCTCACCTAATCCTGCTTGGAGAGACGAAAGTGACCACTCTGAGCAAAACCAGCAAAGTACCAAGCGCCCGCATTTATGGTGTTTTGGACCAACTTGCCAAGATGGGACTCGTAACGACGCGACCTGGAAGGCCTATCCTATATAAGCCCCAACCTCCAGAAGACGTCGCCAGCTCTCTCATAGCCTCCAACAGAGAAGCCCTGAAGGAGAAACTTAGAGAACTCGAGAACTATGCCGACGACTTCATAGACCTAAGCAAGCAAGTCTACCTAAAAGGAACAAAAGGAATTCCAGGAGTCCCGCTTCTACGCATCGTGAGCGTCGGCGACGTTTCCCTAGAAGAGACAAAGAAACTCTACGAATCGGCAAAAACGGAGATCCAAATCCTTTCAAGAGCTATGGAATACTTCACAGAAGTCTCGGATACACTCGAGACCGCTCTCAAACGAGGCGCCTCACTAAGGATAATTCTGATGAGACCAAAGAAAATGGAAGAGGCAGATGAAAAACGACAAACAGAAGTCTTGGAAGAGATTAACAGAGTTCTCGGAGGGAAAGCTCAAATCCGCTTCACAGACGAGATTCCTATTAGGGGATGTATAATTGACCCTGAGATCGGAGGAAAAGCATTATTCCTCGTTGAGGACCCTGGAGTCCCTTTCTTCCTGCGAGAGGCAGCAATTACCTCCCATCAAAGCGTCGTCAAAGGGCTTGCCCTGATGTACAACCTGTTGTGGAAACACAAGACAACCATGCAATAGCGCTCCTCTATGATGCCCATTGTTAGTCCTGCACGAAAGTTTCGCACTTCATCTGACTTACGAAAATCCCAGCTAGTTCACTGGAGATCATAGAAAGTTACTACTCATTAGAAGTAAATTTTAAATACCTCCGCATTAATAGTGAATTTGTTTTACGGTCTAGAAGGGATACAAGTGAGGATCCTAGTCTGTGGCGCCGACGGGTACATCGGTTATCCCCTAAGCATGCACCTTCTTGAGAAGGAACATGAGATCTACGGAATCGACTGTTTCCACCGCAGAAGAATGGTCAAAGAAAGAGGCCTTGAGTCGATCATCCCGATCAAACCGTGGGACCTACGTGAAAAAGAGCTCAAAAGACTAGGCACTTTTCAGTTCAAGAACCTCGACATCTCTGAGGACTATGACCAACTGAGCCAGGTCTTCAAAGAGTTTAGACCCGAAGGCATCGTCAATCTAGCACAACAACCAAGTGCCGCCTACTCGATGATTGATCCCCAACACGCAAACTTCACCATGAGAAACAACGTTCAGGGACTTCTCAACATATACTGGGCCATGAGAGACTACACCCCAGAGAGCCACGTCGTTACCCTCGGGACCATGGGTGAATACGGCTTTCCTAATCTACCCATACCGGAAGGATTCTTTGAGATTCAGTTTGAAGGCATGAAAGACATCATGCCATTCCCAAGACAGACAAACAGCGTCTATCACACAAGTAAGGTGCAAGCAACAGATCTGTCTTGGATGACGTGCAGAGTCTGGGAACTGCGCGCGACAGATATCCATCAAGGTGTGGTCTACGGAACCCAGACGGAAGATATGGACAACGAGCTCTTGCGGACAAGATTTGATGTCGGGGAATGTTTTGGGACAATGATCAACAGGGCTGTGGCTTGCGCCGTCATGGGCCACCCCATAATCCCCTATGGGTCAGGAATGCAGAAGCGCGGCTACATCGCGCTCAGGGATTCGATAAAATGTCTAACGCTCGCAGCTGAAAATCGCCCCACCGACGATGACAGCATCCACGGCTACCGCGTCATCAACCAATTCGATGAATGCTACACCTGCAACGAGCTAGCTGACGTCGTTAAAGATGTTGCTAACGACGAGTTTGGCTTAGACGCAAGCGTACAGCATATTGAGAATCCGAGGGTCGAGGCGGAGGTCCACTTCTACAAGCCCCATCATCAAAAGCTCTACAACATGGGTTGGCGCCCAACGAGAACACTCAAGCAGGAGTTGGTTACCATGTTTGAAGATCTCATACCGCTGAGAGAAAAGTTGTTGAAATTTAAGAAGAAGATAATTCCAAGAATCAAGTGGCGTCCCGATCATACTGCCATAAAGAAAATGGAGGCGGCTGTGCATGGATGAAAAGATTGCTTTCGCCACGAAGTTCATAGAAGAGAACATGAAGAAGTACAATCGTGTGGCTTCCGTCTGCAGCTTCGGCAAGGACAGCATAGTCCTACAACACCTAGTCATTCAACAGAAACCGGACATTCTCACCCTCTGGATAAGACCCCCGTTCCTCCCAAAGGAGACAATTGATTTTGCCAACAGAGTCATCAAAGACTGGAATCTCAACGTCAAAGTCTTGACCAGCAAATACGAAAAGGACAAGAAATGGATGGACGAAGTCGTCTACAAACCGAAGCTATGGAAGACCAACCCAGAACTGTGCTGCCAAATATTCAAAGTCCAACCCGTCATGGACGCGGTACAAGAGCTTGACCTCAAAGCATGGTTCAGCGGCATGCGCAAAACAGAGAGCGAGAAGCGAAGCATGTACACCTATGTTTGGCCACAGGGTCCTTTCACCAAGCTGCACCCAATCCTCGACTTTACGGAGGCGGACATCTGGAGATACATGGCAGTTAACCAACTTCCGGTGCACCCGTGGTATGGCCTTGGTTATAGGTCGCTAGGCTGTGAACCCTGCTCCTTCCCCAATGTCTGGTATTCTGAAAGAGGCGGAAGATGGAAGGACACAATGATGGAAGGAGGAGACTGCGGCATACACTGCACTCCTATGAAAAGCTGATTCGACTGGAGAAAATAAACAACGCCAAGTCAGCACACAAGATTCGAATTCGGAAATTAGTGACTGGCACCGGTTTATCGCGCACATGTTTCTTTGTTCTGTAGTCTCCATAGAGTTACAGTCGAATCTGCTCTCATGTCATATCAAATCCATTTCATGACTGAGTCCACATATTTTTGCAGTTCTTCTTCCCTCAAGTATCGCCTGATCTGAGCTGGCGTTCCATAGACAACCGCCCTTTGCGGGACATCTCTAGTTACTACTGCTCCGGCGCCAACTAGCGCCCCTCTTCCCACGGTAATGTCAGACAAGATTTTTGCACTGATCCCGATTCTTACAAAGTCCTCTATGATGGGGCCACTGTTGCCTTCTCCAAGTATGACTCTTTCGTTGTCAGAGAAGGAAACCATTGGAGCTACGAAAACACCTTTCCCTATCCGCATTGACTGAGGTAGCGCGCAACTAGTGTTGATTCTTGTTCGTTCTCCGATTGTCGAGTACCCATTCAGAACTGCATGCGATCCAACTAAGCAAGATTCTCCGAGGTCTGTGTGTTCTCTAATAATGGTGTGGTGCCCGGTATTCAGCCTCTTCCCTAGGTTGGTGTGCGCGTATATGACGGACCCGGACCTTATGACACTTTTTTCCCCGACGACTGTTGCCGGGTCTCTTATGATCAGGTCTTTCAGCTTGGGGCTATCGAATGAACGATCGATTCCTATCAGCTCCTTCTTGGAAGGGTGCCCTATAACGCAATGACTTCCGATGATAGCATCACTTCTTACAATTGCGTCAGAGTAGACTATTGTGTAGGCCCCTATTTTCACACCTTCTTCGATAACAGCGTTTTCTCTAATGATTGCGCCATATCCGATCTCGACATCTTTCCCTATTTCAGCGTACTTGCTTACGGAGAATTTCCCGGTCTTGATCTGTGGTCCCCTATATTTACCTAACACTTTTGAGGGTTAATATTACTTTGTCCAATTCTTTCTCCTTCAATCCTGGATGATTCGGAAGCCCTATTATTTTCCCAGCTATCCTTTCTGTATTCGGACAGTCAAAGTTGGAGTAATCTATTTCCTTTCCATAGAATGGACAACTGAAAGGACACTTTTTTGGATGGGCCTTCTGTTTGAGGAGCATAGGTTGCTTGTAAAGTGGCGCTACGTACCTATGCCTTACTTCTACACCTTTCTCTCTGAGAGTCACGACTAGGTCCTTTGTTTTCATCCCCAACCTCTCCTCACAAATTCTTACCGGGCACCAGAAGAATGCATGTTTAACGTACGGTTTTTGCTGTGCTGGTTCTAGCCAGTCAACGCTTTCAAGTTCTTTAAGTAGATACTTGGAGTTCCTTGTCCGGATCTCATTGAGTTTGTCGATTTTGGAAAGCTGGACAAGTCCTATCGCCGCTGCAATTTCATTCATGCGATAGTTATATCCCAGCACTTCATGATCATCACGCGACGACATTCCATGATTCCGAATCTTCCTGGCCTTCTCTGCAACGCTGGAGTCATCCGTCGTAATCATTCCTCCTTCGCCCGTTGTGATGTTCTTCGTGGCATAGAAACTCCAGCAACCAGCTTCACCGATGGACCCAACTTTTCGCCCCCTGTACTCTGCTCCATGAGCCTGGGCTGCATCTTCAATTACTGAAAGGTCATGAGCGTGGGCGATCTCCATTATTCGATCCATTTCTGCTGGGTGGCCATAGAGATGAACGGGAATGACAGCTCTGGTCCTCTTCGTTATCCTCTTCTTCACATCTTCCGGATCAAGACAGTATATTTGCGAGTCTATGTCTGCAAAAACGGGTATAGCATTATTGTGTATCACTGAGGTCACTGTTGAGAAAAACGTTAATGCGGGAACTATGACTTCATCTCCAGGACCAATTCCCATTGCTGCTTGGGCGATGTGAAGGGCTGCGGTGCCGCTATTGGTTGCTATCGCATGTTCTGTACCTATGTATGCGGCGAACTCCTGTTCGAATTCCTTCACTCGCGGGCCTTGAACGTAGCGTCCCGATCTCAATACGTCGGCTACAGCTACTATTTCGTCTTCTCCTACCGACGGGGCTGCTACCTTTATCAAGGTGCTTATCCTGATCACCTTTCTACGGATCATGCATGTCAGCTATCGCTTTGGGTATCCCTTCAGCAAGTGTGATTTGTGGTCGATAGCTAAAGAATAGCTGGGCTTTCCGAGACGATATGTTGAAGATGTGTATGTCTTGTTCTGGAGGAATCGAGGGCGGGCCATGTACGATTTTTATGCTCTTATTTGTTTTTGAGACAATGTCGGATGCAATTCTCTCCGCTAAGGGCCTTATCTGACATTCTTGGGGGCCCGATATGTTGAACACTTGACCGGCTAGTCGTTCAGGAGAGGGGTAATGAATTGCTTCCATGTAAAATCGGATTAGATCTTGTAGGTGTATGAAGTTTCTGACCTGTCTGCCGTCTCCGAAGATTGTTATGTGACCTTTCGTCAAGGCGTCTTCTATGAATTTGTTTATCACCGTGTATTTTTTGACTGGGGCTGGCCCGTAGACGTTTGTCTGGCGGAATATGGTTGTCGGCGTTGAGTGGACCCTATAGTAGAATCTAGCGATCTCTTCCGCCAAATGCTTTGAAAGTCCATACGTTGTTACCGGGGTTACTGGGTGCTTTTCATCAATGGGCATATACTGTGCGTTTCTATAGAGCTGAGCTGCCGTTGATGCGATTATGACCAGTTTCGGTTGTTTGGATAGCAATATTGCCAAAAGATTTGCGGTCCCTTCTACGTTTACCCTTAATACTTGAGATGGATCTCCACTGACCAATGCTGCGAGATGTACAACTGCATCGATTTCCATTGCTTTCAGGCTCTCTTTTAGGTTTTCAAAGTCCAGTAAATTCTGGTTTATATGATGGATTTTTGTGGCAAGCATTTGGGGAGGGCGTCTCATGTCAAGATTGTATACATTATCTCCTGTTTCTACAAGTTCTTTTGTCAGCGCGGATCCTATGTAGCCTGCACCCCCAGTTATTAGTATGTTCACTTCAATTGCCTTCCAGCAGATTGTACATCTTCCTTTTGAAGGTACTATCTTATAAGTCGTGATTAAGCTGCTAGAGCCACGCTAGTTTCCGGAATACTTCGGCGATTCTCTTCACCTCATAGCGCTTCATATTCTCTCTCGACGCTCTTCGATTCACCGTGAGAAACCCAGCAACATTCCCTAGCAACTCAACAATACCAAAAGGTGTTCTCGTCAAACAGTACAAGCCATGTCCGACCATGAAAAAAAGTGATTGGGCATTCTGTCTGCGGCCTTTCCCTCGACGAATCGCGCGAACAGCAAGTTGTTTCATTGAATAGTTTCTCAAATCATAAACGTTGGCTCCATCTACGACCTCGGTTCTGTAACCTCTCTTCATTAATTCTAGATCAAAAAAGGTGTCGCAGGCCAGAATGTCTTGGAATCCACCTACTTCCTTCCAAATTTCCCGTAGAAGGAGTCTACCGGTTCCTGTGATCGTTTCAAGAAAGTGCAAGTGTCCTTTATGAAGGGGAACGTACCTTCCAGCCACAGAGACTAAAGGACCTTCAAGATAGGGTAGTAGTACGGAAACGTAGTTATGGTCCAGAATAGTATCGGCCTCAGCGAGCAATATCACATCATTTGATGCCTTAGAGAAGCCGAAGTTAACTGTCTCTGCCACGAAGTTCGTTTCAAACTTGTGTCTGCCGAGCGGGAATATGCTGATTCTTGGGTCTACCTTGGCATGTCTCTTCGCGATCTCTTCGGAATTGTCCTCGCATCTGTCTAAGATGATGATTATCTCTGCTACTCTCTGTTCTCTGACCGAAACCAGGCATTGATCCAGCGTTTCTTCTTCGTTGTGAACTGGAACGACTGCGGACACGTTTTTCTCAACGATCGGTTGCTTCACTTTCATCTCGCTCTCAGAGGTGAGTTGTCGAAGACTAGAGAGATCGGTCATCCATCAGAATTGTATGGACCTGCCATTATTAATAGAGTTCCTGGATGTGTTTGGTAACATGTCCACTTGGAGGAAGTAGTAGATATAAACAAATAGAACACATATGAGAGATCAATTGTGAAACAATCTGACTTAGGAACTTGAACATTTCATATCGGGGGCTCTGTATGGGCGAGATAGGCATTGTGGGCGGAGGGGGGTTCGTCGGCTCCGCTTTAGTCCGACATCTAATCAAATCGTTCTCCGTCAAGGTTCTGGACATCAAGCAGGTGCCAGGAGACCTCAAAGGAGAGACAGAGTATCACCGCTGCGATGTAAGAAAATACAGTGATGTAGAACGTGGACTAAAGGACGTTGAACTAGTCATTCACACAGCCATAGTGCAAATTCCGCGAATAAATAAGGCAAAAAAACTTGGATACGAGGTAAACATACGGGGAACCCAAAATGTCTGTAAAGCTGTCAATAGAATCTCCTCAGTCAGAGGGATGATCCTCGCCGGGTCTTGGCACGTCGTGGGAGAGAGGGAGTTGAGAGGTGTAATAAATGAGGAATTCGGCTTCCGGCCTGACAAGGTTGAGGAAAGGGCGCATCTTTATGCGTTGTGTAAGATAGGACAAGAGACTATCGTCAGAGTCTACGGCGAGATATCTGAGAAAATATTTGGGGTGATAAGAATGGGCACCGTATTAGGGAAAGGAATGCCAGAAAAGACAGCAGCCGCGATTTTCATGACAAATGGATTGCAGGGGAAACCCATAACCCCATTCAAGCATAGTTTGCATCGTCCAATGTTGTATACCGACATAAACGACATATGCGAAGCATTTGAAGTCTACTCAAGAAAAATTCTGGAACGCGAAATGGACGAGAAGCCAGACTACTCACGCATAGTCAACATATGTTGGCCCGAACCGATAACTATCCTCAACCTAGCCGAGATTGTAAAAGACTCTATAGTCAAATACTCGAATGGCAAAATCAAGCCCAAAATAGAGATTGTCGATCAAGGACGCCCAACTCTTTTCAAGCCCGAAGACCAGGACCTTATAAAGGTTGACATATCTCGAGCCGCGCGCTTTCTCGGCTTTGGGAAAATGACAGACCCGAGAAAGACGATAGAAAGGCTAGTCAGAGCGCGATTGAGGGCTGCAAATTAGTGCACATTGGTTTTCTTTTCGGTTAACATTCGCATGAAGTCTATGGCGATTCTGTTCCAGTCGAATTTCCTCATCACATGTTGCCGAGCTTTCTTTCCCAAGCTTTCTGCAGCTTTTGGGTTATCCAGCAGGAATTGTATTCTTCTGATCCATTGTGACGTATCGGCAACGTCGCACAGGTATCCAGTCTCGTTGTCCATAACGATTTCGGGTATACCTCCCACATTTGACGCAATGACTGGCTTTTCCATCAGGCACGCTTCCATAACAGTGGTCGGCAATGCATCCCATCCAGAGGGATGTACGAATATGTCACCGCTCGCCAAGAATCTTCTAACCTCGGATTTCTCAATCCGTCCTAGAAGGACTATATTTGAGGAGATATTCTGTCTGGCTAGGTTCATGTAAGGTCCGCTACCAGCAAAGTAGAATGAGACAGTAGGCATTTTTTTGGCACATTCAACAAATTTCAGTAGTCCAGCGACCTTCGGGTAAATCTCCAGGTCAAACACGCCGACTATGGCCGGATGTTCTAAGTCGAACAGCTTTCCGTCATACTGTGGGTCCCATACTTGCGGTTTCATCCCTTTATGAAGTACACCAGTAGGGTAGCCAGCAAGATGGTTTTTGATCCGTTTTTCAAGCCATCCACAGATGGCCAGGACAAGGTCAGCCTTTTTGATTCCATAACTCTGGACAAGGTGTTTCCACTCGAGCAAAACCCTATGAGGAAGAGATGGGCAGCGACCTCTATTCCAAACCATCTCAGTCCACATATCGCCTCGTAGGAAGACTACTAGGGGTCGGGTCTGTAATTTTGCCATATGGGCCGTGTAGAAGGGGACATCTGTAAAAGTGATATCCGGATTGAATTGTTTTATAAGCTTGAGGAGTTTCGGAAAGGGAAGATATTTCAGGATCTTGAATTCAGATAGCGCGTAATAGTCTCTGTCGCAGACGCATCTTGCTTCCACTCCTAGACGCTCGAGAGCTTGGGCGAACTCCATTGAATATTGCAGCTTTCCTTTGGCGCTCGCGATGAGAATTTTCAAACCTGCTCCTCCGCAGCTCAACCAATCACGGCGCCCACATACTTCACTACAGATTGGGCAAACGCCTCCCAAGTGTACTGTTCTTGGACATAAGATCTTGCTTGTCGTCCGAGAGCCTTGAGGTCAGCTTTCCTGAGGGCTTCGATTTCAGACTCAAAATCGTCGAGATCAGCAACGGAACCGAACAAACTCAACTCCACAGGGAAAGCCTCAGTCGCAACAAGGACGGGTTTTCCGCAGGCGTAGGCCTCTAGAACCATGTTTGGAAAGCCTTCTGTTGCGCTCGGCAGAATGACGAGATCTGCTTTGTTGTAAAACTCTGGCATCTCCGGAAAACGAAGAGCCCCCAGGTATTCAACTGTTTCGGGGAAAGAGATATCAATTTGCTTCTTGCCAGCGATCATGAAGTGGATGTCAGGCAAGTTTTTTGCGACTTCTAGTATCTGTGGAACCCTCTTTTCGGGGCTTATTCTACCAGCGTAGGCAACGGTGAACTCGCGTGGTCTGCTAACAGTCATGGGCTTGAACATCTGTGTGTCAACACCGTTCCATACAGGGGGGGTGATTTTTTCCTCTCTTATTCCCCATTCTTCCGCTTTTTCGGCCAACTCGCGAGAGTTCGGTATAACCAAGTCAGCGTCTCTCAGACTTCTGGTTTCCAAGTAGTTCAGCATTTCCTCTTTTGGAAAACTAACATTCATGGCCTTCCTGACTTTTCTATGATTCCCCCTGAGTCTCACGGCGTACGGGACATCCATCTTCGCCGAGCAGTATCTGCAGAATTCTTGCATCCAAAGATCGCTGAGGGTGAAGAAGACGTCAATGTCTAAATCCTCCACTTGCTCGAGCAGCCTTCTTCTCGACAGTAAGAATCGAGTGATTTTGCTTCTTATGGAGGCGAATGGGAGATTGATTTTGCGGAACGAGAAATTCTCTCTAAGATCTTGTCGTGGAGTTCCAATAATGTATGAAATGTGAAGCTGTTCAACTGCCGCAGACAAGCTCTTTGCTAACGGCAAAACGAAGCCATAGTCGAAAAGGTTCAAGGACCAGAGTGGCATTAAGATCTTCACGACAGCTTCATCCATCGAGTATTGTGGAGAGCTTTGTTTATTAAATTCTTTAAATAGCTATTGAGGAAGAAAGCAAAGATCACACAACCCTCCATTGCGAGCGGTGAAAAGATTTGCCCAAAAAGAAGCTGGAGAGTCCTAAGGTTTCAATCGTCGTGCCGACGTGGAACGGCATAGAGCTACTTGAGAAATCCTTGCCGGCAATTTCGAAGATTGACTATCCAGATTATCAGGTAATAGTTGTGGACGGGGGCTCAGATGACGGTTCGCAAGAATACATCCACAAGAATTTCCCGCAATATGAAGTTGTAGAACTCCCAGAAAACCTTGGCATTGCGGGCAACATGAACGCGGCGATTCCATATGTCGAAGGGGCATACGTGTGCTTCCTAGATAACGATCTCATAGTCGACCCTGAATACATCCAGAAGATTGTGAAATCTTTTCAGGAAAATCCGCAGGTTGCCATGGTGGGTGGGCATATAGAGGAAAAGGAAAGAACTTACAGCAGCGGCTTTTTCGGCAAATACGCAGAACTCAGGATGAAGTCCCATGTTGGCGAATCACTGTATGTTTCAGGCGTCTGCATGGCCTTCAGAATACGTGCATTCAAACAAATCGGAGGCTTCGATTCAAACTTCAAGATAGGGTGCGACGACGTGGACGCTGGGATCAGACTTCGCCACAACGGATGGAGGATATTGGCGATCCCTGACGTTTTGGGGTATCACTTTGGAGGAAGCACCGGAAGGAAGCTTGGAATGAAAAGATACTATTATGTATTGTCTGGGAGACTGTACATGTGGTTTAAAAACTTCTCCACAAAAACAGCACTCAAACTCTCGCTTTTACACATCACTTGGCACGCAAAGAACGTTATCATCTACCTTAAACGAGGTAAGCTCTCCGATAGCTTGTTTTATACTTTGAACATCATGAAAGCATATCTTTCTTTACTGCTGAAAGTAGGTTCAATAATCAGGGAACGAAAGAAAATCACCAGACGAGTCCCAGATTATATGTTCTTGAAGTTCACTAGTTCAGATTGCCAGAGCTGATTTCGTGGAGACGTCTCATCTGCACGATTCAGAATCTACACGGTACGAAGCGGTACGCTTGTTCCTTCATAGCCTAAGATCGTTGACGCGCCCTTCCGACTCCACTCTTCTTACGTTTGTGCCGAACCCTCTTGGCCGCAATTGTGATGACGTCGGCTTTGCCGGGAAAGAGCTTGGCTAGGGCCCTACTTGCTTTTCTCAAGACCGCAAATCGTCTCAACGGCAATCGGATCATGTCTCCTCTCGCAGACTCTACAGTGAACCCTGACTCTCTGAGCAACTCGTACATTAAGCGCAACGACAAGGGAACATGATGAACATCATACTCTCCGACGGTATGGCTTCCATAAACAATGTTATATGCACGCCTAACTCCATATGAGATCGCGCGAGGACCGCTCGCCGCATACCCAGTTCTCTTGCTGTAGAAACCCATAACCCACGCAGTCAAAACGCTGAACGATGAGAAATTCGGAAAGATAATAGTCACCGTTCTGGCAATCTTGACTACTCGATTCACTTCCTTTAGAATCTTCTCTGGGTCAATAACGTGTTCCAGGATGTGCGATAGATGGACTCCATCAAAGGCGGAAGCTCTGAATGGTAGGTTGCGGGCATCAGCCACAACAGTCGGCCTGTACTTCGGGTTCAGGTCCACGTTTACTGTTCCCTTCGGGCTTGGCCCCGAACCTATATCAAGTGTCTGCAGAAGCTATCACGCCTAAAGACTGTTGTCTACTATGGCTTCGTTGTTGTCTGGAGAGATTTAATAGCTTTTCACAACGGTGCAAGACTGTATGCTAAACATGAAGGAGAAAGCGAAAATCGGCTCTTGAGCAAGGGCTAAATCTTTCTCTTGCTCAAAACTGATCTGAAGGCGCCATGTTTGGGGCAGTCGTACAATCCTATGTGTAGTTCTGTTCTCTTGCCTTTCTTGTCTGGTCGTCCAGCCATCTTCCAAGTCTTTCTCGGAGAGGCGATTTTCTTTCCACACTTGGAGCATTTGGCTGCTTGGTCACCAACTGCCATGAAATACATCCGATTGCTGACAACTTTCATTCTGACGCGCCCCTGCCTCACCAAGTCATAAAGCAGGGCGATGAAGTCGGCTACGGCGAACGTCGATATTTTGGTAGTTACCGGGGTGTCAAAGTCTGTGTGAAGGTGCACTCCGCCCATTATCTCTTCAGATGTGAATCCTGATTCCTTGCGTTCATCAAGAAAGTAGACAATCTCCTCTTCAATGCTGCTAGAGTGTTTTCCGTTGATGAAGCCCTCTTTGTCTACTGGCATAATGTCCCCTCATACGAGTATGATCAGGGATTAAGGTGTAAAATCCTTTATGAAGCGCGAATTATGAGTGGAACTAACACTGGAAAATCAAACGCGTCTACATTTCCACAAGGGAAAGCTGGGAAACGCATACACACTGAAGAAGAGCAGCAAAAGTCTATTACNNNTCACAAGTGGAGGAGACGCGCCGGGGATGAACGCGGCGATTAGGGGTGTCGTCCGCCTCTCTTCCTTGAAAGGTTTTCAGGTTTCAGGCTTCGAGAGAGGTTGGGGAGGGCTGATAACAAACACACATCGGAAATTGACACCACGCTCCGTCGGTGGCATACTTCAACTGGGCGGGACTATCCTCTACACGTCCAGATGCCCCGAGTTTCACACAAAAGAAGGAATAAGAAAAGCTGCTGAAACTCTAGCCAGGAACAAACTTGACGGGCTCGTTGTGATTGGTGGCGGCGGTTCTTTCAGAGGAGCTTTGGAATTAAGCATGGCAACCGATACGAAGGTGATAGGAATCCCCGCCACGATTGACAATGATGTCTTTGGCACAGATGAGACCATAGGCTTTGACACAGCAGTAAACACCGCCGTCACTGAAATAGACCGCATCCGGGACACAGCGATCTCGCATGAAAGAACCTTCATAATCGAGGTTATGGGACGGAAACGAGGGTTCCTCGCTCTAACAATCGGATTGACTGTTGGAGCCGAGGTCATAGTAGTCCCTGAAGTGGAATACAAAATCGACAAAATTCTGAAAACGTTGCGAGAAAACGCGGCCAAAGGAAAGAAGTCCAGCATAATAATCGCAGCCGAAGGAATAGGAGACACCCGCGAACTCGCAAAACAGATAAGAAGACGAGCGGAATCCGAAGTCAGAATCAGCGTTCTAGGCTATGCTCAAAGAGGAGGCAGCCCAACGGCAAGGAGTCGCTTCCTGGCAAACCTATTCGCAAGCAAAGCAGTAGAGCTGCTTGCCGTCGGGCAAGGAAACAAGGTAGTAGGCTTACAGAAGGGTGAGCTGACATCCATGGAGCTTAGGAGATCATGCGAGAATGAAAAACCCTTCGACTTCCATTTGCTCAGACTTGCAGAGAAGCTATCCACGTAGAAAATCTTGATTGTGCACATGTATACCCCTTCGCAAAACTGGGCAAAAATTACTAATGTGCCATGTGCCATACTATACGCTGGTGTCAGAATTTGTCGCTCTCCGGAAAACTGTACGCTTGGGGAGACAAAGCAAAATACGTTCCACAAAGGCCTGGAGTCTATGCCCTCTACGATACAACCAGGTCTCTAATATACATTGGAAGAAGTCCCAATCTTCGTGATGAATTCGCCCGCTACTTAGAGACAGATTTTTCTGATGACCCTCGCAAGAGGGAAACAACATACTATAGAAGGGAGTTCGCTTCGAATCCTGAAGAGAGATTAAAGGAGCTTCTGGAAGAGCACAGACAAAAGTATGGAAAGCTTCCCGAGTGCAACCTATCTGCTGACTCTCCGAAGAAAGAGGCTCCCGGCGAATGGGGATTCTACTTCTACGAAGATATCGACAAACCAATCTTCGAGTCAGCCTTCAACCCACAAGATCTGAGAGAAGACATAAAGAAGGTTTCAGTTGCTTCCCTGGAGTTCCACCAGAAGAGAGGAGACTTCGCCAAGTGGCTTCGCAATGTCTTTCAGGAAGCAGAACGCGCCAACGCTATCGAGAAAATCGACAAAACGGGGGAAGCCCTCAGGAGAGCCCTTTTGAACACGTTGAACAACTCAGACGTAGCAGCATGCCCCAAATGTGGTGAAGAAACAGGTCCTGTCAAGACTTGGAAAATGGCTGGACGCCCAAGCAAAACGGGTGAAAGGTTGCAACTAACCATAGGGCATTATAGATGTCCTGAATGCGATAAAGCATTCCGAAAAGTTCTAGCAAAGAAGAAGATAGAAACCTAAATGCACCTGTTGCGGAACCAGCCAGTTCTTTGGAACCCAAGGAAATCTCTTGATCGTCAGAAGTATAGAGCAACTTAGCTTTCAACGTTCAGTGTCGCTTTGCAAAGAATCGCAATCTCAAACTTGTGAAGCTAGCTGAGATGCTTGCTGGAAAACTCGCGCGTTCATAACCAAGGGGTGTCAGATCGAACAGACTTGTCTTTGAGCAAAGGAAGCCACCACCACTTGTTGTGGGTATACCACTCTACAGTCCGTTTTAGGGCATTCTCGAAGGTATGCATCGGCTTCCATCCCAGCTTCCTTACTTTGGTCGTGTCTAATGAGTATCTACGGTCGTGTCCTGGCCTATCCGAGACGAACTTGACAAGAGAGTCAGGCTTATTCAACGTCTTCAGAACAAACTTTGCGACTTCAAGGTTAGTTCTCTCAGTACCGGAAGCTATATTGTATATCTCTCCCGCTTTCCCCTCACGCACAACTAAGTCTATGCCCGCACAGTTGTCCAGAACGTATACCCAATCGCGTTGGTGCGTTCCATCACCGTAGAGTGGAAGTGGCTCATCATGAAGAGCGCGCAGTACAAGCTTGGGTATAAGCTTTTCCGGGTACTGGTATGGCCCAAAGTTGTTTGAGCTTCTAGTCACAGATACATTCATTCCATAAGTTTTGTAGAAAGAGAGGGCCAAAAGATCTGCAGAAGCCTTACTCGCAGCGTAAGGACTGGACGGATTCAAGGAGTCGGTTTCCTTGAATGTCCCTTCTTGAATACTCCCATATACCTCATCTGTGGAGACCTGAATAATCCTGTCAACATCGAATCTTCGGCCGGCATCTAGCAGGGTATATGTTCCATACACATCTGTCTCAATGAAGGCCCCGGCTTCAGCTATGCTTCGGTCCACGTGAGTCTCCGCTGCGAAATTGACTATGTTATCAATCTCATTCTTGACGATTCGTTCTACGGTTTCTCTATTCCGGATATCCCCACGAACGAAAATGTGACGAGGATCCTTGTCCAAATCTTTGATGTTTTCCAGTCTGCCAGCATAAGTGAGCAGATCCAGATTCACGATTTCTGCGTTTTCATATTTCTGTAGCATCTGACGAACGAAGTTGCTTCCAATGAAACCAGCGCCTCCAGTAACCAGCATCTTCATAAAATCACCCATGTTTCAGCCATGGGCTTGGCTTCCAATCATAGGGGATCTTGTCGGTATCTGGTGGTAGACGCTCTTCATCTGGATTCTTGTAATCATACAACTCCGTGGGGAAATTCACAAGGACAACGGGTTTAATTCCGACCGCTTTAAAGCCATGCCAGCACTCGCCGGGGATTTTCAAGAGGACTAGGTTATCTTCCCCTATCACAAATTCGTTTATGGACCCCTTCGTCGGCGAGTCTTCCCTCTGATCGTAGACGACCACTTTGGCTGTTCCTTGGAGAACACAAAAGAGATCCTTCTGCTTCGTTCTAGGGTGACAGTGCCAAGCCCTAACGACGCCCGGATACGTAACGGAAAAGTAGGCCATGGCGAATTTCTCAAAGACGCTCCAGTCCGTCCGCACTATTTCACACAGACTTCCCCTCTCGTCGGCATGCTTTTCGAGTTTTTCGACCTCGACACCTGTTATCAATTTCTGCATTCAGTACTTATCTCCTCAACATTTGTCACGAGCTTCTAGTGAGTTACACCACCGCGTCTATAGCATCACTCGGGATCGTTCTCCCACAATGAACCGGCATCCTTTGGGTCTGTCGCTGCGAGTGGTTATCTTGGAATATGGTCCAATGAGGCTGCCAGTAATACGCTCGTTTACGTCGATAGAACAGTGATCCATGACGATGGAATTCTCGATCTCCCCCTTTGCAATGNNTATGACGGGGCCTCGAATGATCGCGCCGCTCTTTATCACGCTCTCTTCTCCTATGGAAATTCTTCCTTGCAGTTTTGCCTCTTCTTCCACGGTTCCTTCGGTGAGAGGGGTCATCTCGTCTAGAACCAATCTGTTCGATTCCAAGATGTCTTCATGAGCTCCCGTGTCCTTCCACCACCCCTTCACAAACCTATAGCTAACGGTATATCCATCATCAAGCAGCAGCTGGAGTGCCTCTGTGATCTCCAATTCCCCCCTCCAAGAGGGTTTCAATCTTCGTATGGTCTCAAAGATTTCGGGTCTCAAGAAGTATATACCCGTGAGAGCGTATCTGCTAGGCGGTTCCTTGGGCTTTTCGATCAGTCTTGCAAGATTGCCGCTTTTGTCGAATTCAGCCACCCCAAAGCGCTCCGGGTTCTCCACCTCGGAGAGGAGAACCATACCGACATCTTTTGATTGCCCAAAGTCCCTGACGAAACTTTCGATACCGCCTTTAAGCAGGTTATCTCCCAGATACACAACGAATGGATCACCATCTACAAAATCTTGGCATAATCCGACTGCTTGGGCTATTCCTTTGGGCTCACCTTGAGGTATGTATGTTATTCTTACCTTGAACCTCGTTCCATCTCCATAGTGCTCTTTGACCCTTTCGGGGTTTACATCTCCAAGAATGATCGCTATGTCTGTAATTCCAGATTCCCTCAAATCTTCCAAGACGTATTGCGAGATGGGTTTATTCGCCACTGGAATGAGCTGCTTCGGCCCTGTGTGCGTGAGCGGTCTGAGCCTCTTTCCGTACCCTCCATGTAAAATCACGCCTTTCATCATGCTGCCTCCCTTTTCATCCTCTTCAGGGCGTCGTTGACATCTAGTAGTTTCGTTTTTATCTGTTTTTGGATCTTATCTATACACAAAGATGAGTCTCTCGGTCTCTTGGCTACCCACGCCTTTAGTTCACTCATTCTTACAGGTTTGATCAAACTGGAGTCTAAATCGAAGCTCTTGGCGATTTGGAGGGCAAAGTCGAAGCGACTTATTCT
>JABAOH010001314.1_pt2 | contig 17662 bp, 19 predicted proteins | sample 7062181 | NCBI WGS metagenome assembly JABAOH01 (sample SAMN14538630, study PRJNA623070) | marine sediment metagenome | biome: marine biome [ENVO:00000428]; feature: marine pelagic biome [ENVO:01000023]; material: deep marine sediment [ENVO:00002113]; isolation source: pool of 5 deep marine... | reverse complement strand
GGAGAAGGGTCAGGCTCTGGCCGAGTACGGCTTGATCTTGGCGCTCATCGCCGTGGCGGCCATCCTGGCGCTTACCGCGCTGGGCGTCGCCATCGCGGGCCAGTTGGGTGCCATTTCGGGCGCTATGCCAGGGTAGCGACGGACGTGAGTCTGCCTGCGGGCCGGCAGGCCCGTCGAAGGGCAGCATGCTGCCGTTAGCCGTGGGTGGTGGGGCCTTCTCCACCGCCCACGACGGCAAGCAAGACTTGAATTAGCGAAACGGCAAGAGGAAAGCTGCAAATCTTCTGAGGAAAGGAGGAGTCAGATGCTTTCCACCATTAGCGCGGCCCTGCTGCGGTTCGTTGCCCGCTTCGAGCGGGAAGAGGGCCAGGCTCTGGCCGAGTACGGCCTGATCCTGGCGCTCATCGCCGTGGCCGCCATCTTGGCGCTGACCGCTCTTGGCGTGGCCATCGCGGCCCAGCTGGGCGCCATAGAAGCGGTGATGCCGTAACGACAAGCGTGAGCTCGTCGACGGCAGCATGCTGCCGTTGGGCGCGGACGGTGAGGCTGGCTGGACCGGCCCCACCGTCCGCGACGGCAAGCAGAACTTGAATGAGAAGAAAAGAGGATGGGGGGATGTGAGGAGGCGCAAAGGGCATGAGTGATTGGATCTTGAGGCGGGCGGCCTGCTTCCAGGAGGAGGCGGGCCAGGCCCTGGCAGAGTACAGTCTCATCCTGGCGTTGATAGCGGTGGCCTCTGTACTTGCGCTGGGTGTCCTCGGTCTCGCTCTCGCCGGTCACCTCGATGCGCTGGCAGTCGCCTTTCCCTAGCGGACGCCAACATCGGCGGCCAGTTTGGATTGGGGATGCGATGCTGAGACTGTTTCGAAAACGGAGAGAGAACGGGGAGAAGGGCCAGGCCCTGGCCGAGTTCGCCCTTCTCGTTCCGATCTTCCTGATGCTGATGTTCGCCGTCGTGGACTTTGGCATGGGCTTCTACTCCTGGATCACGGTGACGAACTCGGCCCGTGAGGGAGCGCGCCTGGGGGCCGTGCACCCGCCCCTGACCGTGACTAGCTCGCCCTGTTTTGGCAAGGCGTCTCTGGAGCAGTGCATATACGAGAGGGTTCTGGACAGCGCCGACCTTGCCGACGAGGCCACGAAGATGACAGTGACCATAACAAACGCCCAAGGCCAGCCAGGGGAGTCTGTGGTTGTGAAGGTGGATTACGAGTACGATCTGATAACTCCCTTGGCTGGCCTGGTCCAGTTTGTAAGCGGCGATACGATAGGGCCCACTCTTAATCTGTCCTCCACCGCGGATATGCGATTGGAGTGAGGAAAGCGGTGGTGGCTGTGAGGCGGAAAAAGGTGAATTGGAGTGAGCAGTGCGAACGGGGCCAGATGCTGGTCCTGTTCGTGTTGGCCCTGGGTGTCCTGCTGGGGTTTGTGGCCATGGCCGTCGACGTCGGCCTGTTCTTGCACCAGAGGCGGGACCTCCAGAACGATGCGGATGCTGCCGCCCTAGCGGGCGCGGCCTACCTGCCGGACGCGTCTCTGGCCACCCAGAAGGCTCAGGAGTGGGTGGTCAAGAACTTCGACGACGGCGACGAAGCGGTGGAGAGCATCCAGGTCTCAAGCTACCGTGAGCCGAACGACCGCATCACGGTAAGCGTTAAGCAGGATGTATCGTTCGTGTTCGGTCGCGTCCTAGGGCTGACCAGCGACACGATGGGGGCTACGGCCACCGCAGGACGGGTGCCCGTCGTCGCCAGTTGCATCGCCCCCTGGGCGATTCAGGGGCTGGTCAATGATCCCGGCGTTGACTACGGGCTGGACCCGGACGCGCTGTACATCTTCCATCTGTCCGCCGGCGACTGGGAGACGCCCGGCAACTTCGGTGCCCTGGGGATCTACGGGGGAGGCACGTCAAGCTACGTCGCCTCCATCGAGGGAAATTGCGGAGAAGTGATCGCTTGCGACAGCGACTCGCCTTACGTGCCAGAAGGGGAGACTCTGGACTGCGATTCGATGACCGGTGCGGCAGGCAGCAACACGGACAGCGCGCTGACAACACGCTATCCCCCGTCCACCTGGGCGACCTGTGACGTGGAGACCGATGCCGACGGCTACGCGGAGGCTATCGCCAAAGCGGAACTGGAGGAGTGCAAGGACCGGGCGATGGGAATGGCGATCATCAACGCCTTCCCGCCGCAGGGGCAGAGCGCCCCCGTTGAGATCTGGGGTCTGGCCACCTTCTACATCGCGGGCTGGGACCGATGGCCTCCCCGCGGCGACGGTGATCAGGATGGCAACCCCGCTGATGGTATGGTGTGGGGCTACTTGATCCCGGCTACCTCTCTCCCCACTTGGGCGGTGGACTGGGGCTGGGATTCCACCAACCCCTTCGCGCCGCTGGTCATCGTGCTCGTGAAGTAAGGCGTGGCCGGTTGGTGCCGCTTTCTCACAATTAGTCCGCCGCCCTGTCACCATCCCCGTAACGGAAGCGCCCCAAAACTCATCATTAGATTTGCAATGACTGTTTATTGCGGCCCGCTCACGGCGGGTCGCCACTGGAAAGATCAGGTGAGGGGCGAGCGATGATAAAGAGTCAGGCGCTAGGCGGAAAGTCCAACAAGGCCCTCATCTTCCTCGGCCTGTTCCTGGGGTTGGTGAGTGCGGCTCTGGTGGTGGTGTATCTGAAGAGCGCAGAGGGGGAGAGCGGCGGTGGCGGCGCTTCCGGGGCGGTGATCACGCCCGTAGTCGTCGCCAGCGGCGACATCTCCGCCGGGACCCGGATCACCGAGGAGATGCTGACCGTGAAGGAGATAGCGTCCGACGCCGTGCTCGTGGATGCCTACCGAGATACGGGCGATGTGGTCGGCCAGGTGACCCGGGTTCCCCTGGTGGCCGGCGAGCAGGTGATCCCGACGAAGGTCACGGCCACGGGCGCTGCCATCCCGGATGTGGAGAACCCGCCGCTCGCCTATGTGGTACCAGAGGGCAAGAGAGCGGTGGCTGTCAAGGTGGACAGCGTCATCTCCGCCAGCGGCCTGATCAGGGCGGGCGACTACGTGGACGTCATTCTCACGGTGAGGATTGAAGAGGGTGACAGCGGTGAAGAAAGCGCGCCCGTGAAAGACCAGATAGCGCGGACTATCCTGCAGAACGCTCAGGTATTGAGCATCGGTCAGGAAGTGGCCCTGACCGCGGTGGATGAAGGCGCGGAAGGTGCTCCGGCGGTTGGCGAGGACTCCGAGGCTAACCCGGAGGCCACCACCGTCACCCTGGCGGTTTCGCCGGTGCACGGGGAGGTGCTCACCGCGGCCGAGGCGTGTGGGGAGAACTTTAGCGGGCGCCTGGCCCTGGCGCTGCGCGCGTTCGGGGATGCCAGCGAGGTAGGAACTCGCAGCGTGTGGGATCAGAACGGCCCACCACCCTCCTGCGCGGCTCTACTGGGCCTGTCCACTATGCAATAACTGTCGGGAGTCTCTTGGGAGAGGTCTGAGGGAGCGGAGCAGCAATGGCGCGCAATCCTCGAGTGGTAGTGATAGATCAGGATCAGGTGGCGAGGTCCGAGGTCCAGAAGATGCTGGCCCTCTCAGGCTTCGCGGTGCTGGGCGAGGCCGGCTACGGGATCGAAGCGGTCTCCCTGGCCAAGGAGGCAGAGCCCGACGTCATCATCATCTCCATCGAAGAGCCGATGGTGAGGGCACTTCAAACGGTGGAGGCGGTGGCGGACCTCCTCCCCCAGTCGCCCATCGTCGCCTATTCGTCCATCACGGATCCGGTCAGCATGCGAAAGGCGATGCTAGCTGGAGTCAGTGACTACCTGGTGACCCCTGTCCGGGAAGAGGATCTCATCAATTCCGTTCATAACGTGCTGGCCCAAGAGGAGCGGAAGCGGGCGCGGATCTCTGGGGAGATGGATGAGCCAGTGGCCTGCGGTACGGTGCTCACGGTCTTCGGCGCCAAAGGGGGCATCGGCAAGACGACGATCTCCACCAACCTGGCCACGGCGCTGGTGCAGAAGACTAACCAATCGGTGGTCGTGGTGGATCTGGACACCCGCTTCGGCGATGTGGCGATCCTCATGGATATTCCGGTCGAGCGCAGCATCGCCGATCTGGCGCTACCGGAAGAGGAGATCAACCGAGAGCTCCTGCAGGACTGCATCTACACACACAACACGGGGCTGACGATCGTGCCGGCACCGGTGCGGCCGACCGACTGGCGGAGCGTTCACGCTGGCCACATCGAGCGGGTAGTCACGCTGCTGGCCCAGACTTACGACTACGTGATCCTGGACACGCCGGGGACGTTCAACGATATCGTGGCTCGGTCACTGGAGCTGGCGACGCTGGTGCTCCTTGTGGCCACGGTGGATATGGCAAGCCTCAAGGACACCCTCCTGGCCATCGACATGCTCCGCTCCTGGAACTACCCCCAGGAGAAGGTGAAGCTGGTGATCAACGCCACCAACGAGGCGGCCAACGTTCAGCCCCAGGAGGTTAGGCGAATGTTGGGTCGGGACGTGTTCTGGTCCATTCCCTATGACCGCAACATCAGTACGTCTACCCAACTGGGTATGCCGGTGGTCGTGACCAAGCCAAGCGCTAGAGCGTCGGAAAGCTTGATAGAGCTGGCCTACGCGCTGAGTGGCGTCCGCGAGCAGCAACAGGAGCAACAGGAGCAGCAGAAGGAAGGAAGCAAGGGTCTGTTCGGCCGCATCTTTGGGACGCCGGCGGAAGAGAAAACTGAGGTAAAGGTGGAATAGAGAGATGTCCAACTTGCGTTCAAGCAGCGGCCGCATCCAAAGCCCTGTAGTGAGGCCGGAAGCCCCCCCCTCCCGCGGTACCCCCGGACGCTACAACGAGGATGTGGAGGGGCTTGTTTTCAGGATGCACCAGACGTTGATCGAGGAACTCGATGCCGACCAGATCAGCTCGATGCCCGCTGACGAGAGGCGGCGACTGGTGGAGCAGGCGGCAGAGACCATCCTGCGCCGCGAGATGCCCAATGTGGGTGGCATCACCCGCGATCAGATCGTGGCGCGGGTGGTGGATGAGGTGGTCGGCCTAGGCCCGATCGACGGGATGATCAGGGACCCTTCGGTGACTGAGGTCATGGTGAACGCCCCGGACGAGGTGTTTTTTGAGCGGGAAGGCATTATCTACCTGAGCGATGTCCGCTTCCGGGATGGGGATCACATCCAGCGGATTATCGAAAGGATCGTCGCTCCCCTGGGCCGCCGGGTTGACGAGTCATCGCCAATGGTGGACGCCCGACTGTCTGACGGCTCCCGTGTCAACGTCATCATCCCGCCGGTGTCCCCCAAGAGTCCCACCATCACCATCCGCAAGTTCCGCTCCGACAAGATGACGATGGACGAACTGGTGACCGGCAGCACCATCGCGGCGGAGGTGGCCCAGTTCCTGAAGGCCTGCGTCAGGCTGCGCCTGAACATTCTCATCTCTGGCGGTACTGGCACCGGTAAGACAACGTTCCTGAACGCGCTATCGGCCTACATCCCGGAGAGCGAGCGGATCGTCACTATTGAGGATCCGACCGAGGTCAAGCTGCAGCAGCCGCACGTGGTGAGCCTGGAGGCGCGGCCACCCAACATAGATGGCAAGGGCGAGATCGCCCAGCGCGACCTGCTGCGCAACACCCTGCGTATGCGTCCGGACCGCATCATCATCGGCGAGGTGCGAGGACCGGAGGCGTTCGACATGCTGAACGCCATGAACACCGGTCACGAAGGCTCCCTCTCCACCGTGCACGCCAACTCGCCGCGGGACGCGCTGGCCCGTGTGGAGAACATGGTGATGATGGCTAACCTGGACCTGCCGAACCAGGCGATTCGCGAGCAGGTCTCGTCAGCGCTCCATCTCTTGGTGCATCTGGCGCGCTTCAGCGACGGCGTGAGGCGCGTGACCCAGGTGACGGAGATCACGGGCATGGAGGGCCAGATCATCACCATGCAGGACCTGTTCCAGTTCAGGCAAACGGGTGTGGACTCCGAGGGGCGGGTCCTGGGTGGCATGACGGCCACCGGCCTTCGCCCCACCTTCGCCGAGAAGTTCGCGCTGGCCGGCATCCAGCTCCCCGAGAGCGTGTTCCTGGCGAGGAGGGGAGGATAGGCTGTGGACCCGCTGCTGATCATCATCGCGCTGACCGTTCTGCTGGCCGTGTTCTCCTTGGTCGTTGGCATTCGCGGCCGACGCCACAATCCTATGGAGGAGCGATTGGAGTCCTTCCGGGGTGAAGGGCCGGTTGCGGAGGCGCAGGGGCAGGAAGGTCCTGTGCTCATGAAGCAGCGTTCCTACAGCGGCCTGCCGCTGCTTGGAGCCCTGGTTGGGCAGCTACGCGGCTCCGAGCAGGTGGCGCTGAAGCTGGAGAGAGCGGGGGTCCCTCTGCGGGTGGGGGAGTACTACATCATCCGTTATGTGGCAGCGCTGCTCTTCTTCTTTGCGCCCTTCATCTTCAGCAGGGGCGTGTTTGCCATCGCCCTTGGCGTCGGCATGGCGGTGTTGGGCTACAGCCTGCCTGCGATGTGGGTCGGCTCCAAAAGGAGCACCCTCGCCAAGAAACTGAACGGCCAAGTCGTGGAGATGCTGGGCATGGTGGCGAACTCCCTCAAGTCCGGCTACGGGTTAATGCAGAGCTTTGAGTTCGCCTCCAACCAGATAGACCCGCCGCTGGCCACAGAACTGAAGCGAGTGCTTCGGGATGCCAACCTGGGGATGAGCAATGAGGACGCCCTCCGGGGAATGGGTGAGCGAATAGACAGTGCGGATATGGATATGGTCCTCACTGCGATCAACATTCAGAGCGCGGTAGGGGGCAATCTGGCTGAAATCCTGGAGGGGGTGGCGTTCACCATGCGTGAGCGGGAGCGGATGCGGGGCGAGATCATCACCCTGACGTCTCAGCAGCGGATGACCGGAATCGTCATCGGAGGGTTGCCGGTGGCCATGTGCCTACTGTTCCTTCTGATTAACCCGGAGTACATGGGGCTGCTGTTCACGACAACGGCGGGACAGGTCATGCTGGTGGCGGCGGTGGTGCTGGAGTTCCTCGGCGCGATGTCGATGAAGAAGATACTGGCTATCGAGGTCTAGGAGTAGAGCATGCTCATCGGAGTTATCGGCTTCATGGTGTTCGCGGCGGTGGTCAGTCTGGTGCTGGGCCTGTCGCGGCGCGCTCCTTCCGTGATGGAGGCGCGCATGCGGGACTTCAGGACCCGGGCGGTGACCTCCGTCGAGGGAGAGACCGACCTCAGCGAGCCGTTCGCGGAGCGGGTACTGGCGCCGGGCCTCGAGGCGCTGGCGCAGGCGGCCGCATCGGTGCTGCCGGCCAAGGTGCTGGCCAGGATAGAGAAGCAGCTTGTCATGGCCGGCAACCCGATGACCCTGAACGCATACGTGGTGTTCTGGATGATCAGCGTCGGCCTCATGTCGGGGTTCATCCTGGCCTCCGTTCTCGTGGTGTGGGGCACTGTGGGTCTCGGGCAGGCGGTGGTCGTCTTGGCCTTCGGCGTCATCGGCTGGATGCTGCCGGGCACATGGCTTAAGGGCCGAGTGAAGACGCGTCAGAAGCAGGTGCTCAGGTCACTTCCGGACGCGCTGGATTTGGTGACCACCTGCGTGGGGGCGGGCTTGGGCTTGGACGCGGCGCTGGCGCGGGTGGCTGAGAAGAGCGGTGGGCCTCTCGCCGATGAACTGGCCCGCATGCTGCGAGAGGTGGCCATGGGCAAGCTGCGCCGCGAGGCGCTGGCGGAGATGGCCGATAGGATAGGCGTGGAGGAACTGACCAGCTTTGTCAGTGCGGTGATCCAGGCGGAGCAGCTGGGCGTTGGTATCGTCCAGGTGCTGCGGGTGCAGGCGGACCAGATGCGGACGCGCCGCCGTCAGCGGGTGGAGCAGACGGCCCACGAGGCGCCCATCAAGATGATCTTCCCGCTGGTGTTGTTTATCTTCCCAGCGTTCATGCTGGTGATCTTGGGCCCGGCCGGGATCAGGATCGCCAGTTCGCTGGCGGGGTCATGATCGAAGAGGTGATCGGAATGGCTCTTGGGGCAAGTATTCGCAGCCTGCGGGAGGAGATCGGGCTAAGCCAGGCCCAGCTTGCTGGGCAGGCAGAGCTGAGCCAGGGTTACCTGTCTCAAATAGAGAACGATGAGGTGCAGAACCCGAGTGCCTCCGTCCTGTTCCGGCTGGCCGAGGGTCTGCATGTGGACCCGCGCTGTCTGCTGGAAGCGGCGGGTTACAGGGACATCCTGGGCAGTGGGGGGGACGAAGACTTTGAAACGCCGGTAGACCCGGATCTGTTGCGCTTCCTGGCCCGTCTGTCCTCAGAGCAGCAGCGGTATCTGCTGCGCTTCCTGCAGGGGATGGAGCGGGAAACTCCCGTGGAGGTGGGGTAGGATCGCCGCCAAGAGGAGCGGCGATTCTGCTATCCTGACGGGGTCAGGAGGATGATCGATGCCGCGCATCGTCAACGAGACGAGAGGCACGCTGGTGGCCGAAGACGTGCGGCTGGCGGATGGTGTCTGGTCCCGCTTCTGGGGCCTGATGGGACGTAGGAGGCTTCCGGAGGGTGGTGGACTGCTTCTTAGGCCTAGTTCCTCCATCCACACCGCGTTCATGCGCTTTGCCATCGATGTGGTGTTCCTGGATCGGGAGCTCCGGGTCGTGAAGGTGGTGCCGGAGATGAAGCCGTTTCGCGTGGCCGTGGCCTTTGGCGGCGCGCACAGCGCCCTGGAGTTGAATGCAGGAGCGGCGGCCAGGGCCCAGGTGGAAGCAGACGACCAACTGGCGCTGACTGATGAGGAGTAAGCCGTTGACCAGGTTGGCGATGTGCAAGACTGATAAGTAGGTCGCCGTCTGACGGTCAAGTAGCCAGTGTTGACATCTCCAGGAGGGCGGTGGACAATTTTCCAGACCCCTAGCGGGAGGAGAGAAGAGAATGAAGCTTGGAGACAAGATACGGGAGTTGCGTGAGGGGTTCGGCTTCACGCAGGGCCAACTGGCGGTAGGCGCGTCCGTTAGCCAGGGATACCTTTCGCAGCTAGAGAATGGGGATGTGAAGAACCCCAGCGCGGCCGTGCTCCTGCGGGTGGCACAGGCGATGGGCGTGGACCCGGATGAGCTGTTTGAGGCGGCTGGCTATCCCACGGTGCGAACCCTTCGGCAGATCTACGAGGACTACGAGTCCAACATAGATGCCGACCTGTTGCGGTTCCTGGGTCGTCTGCCGCGGGATCGGCAGCGGCGATTGTTGCTGCTTCTTGAGGGGATGGAGATGGTTATGGTGCCTGGGGAGGGGAAGGATGGCGACGCCGGTGAGCTGGCCGTGGACGGGGAGTCGGACAATGGTCGCCAAGCCAGTGGCGGTCGCCTCTCGGACAGCGTTCAGGGTTCTAGGATCCGGGGCTAGGGAATGGCAGAGATCCCTGAGGACCGCATCGCCCTGGCGGAGAAGGTGGATCCTGACCTGCTGCATATGCTGGCGCGGATGCCTCGTCGGCAGCAGCGGCAGGTTCTCCTCCTGTTGATGGTGGTCGAGAACCTGCTGTACGAGATGCTGCGGGAGAGGCGCATGCGGGAGGACTTGGAGTAGCTTGGAGTAGCGTAAGTAGAGTTCACTAAGGAGCGAAGCGGACGCAGTTGGGGCCCCGTGTATCGGGGCCCCAACTGCGTATCGAGGAGGTCGATGCCTTAGTTAGTGGGAGGTGCAACCTGGCTGGCCAAGCTGTCGGCCATAGCCATGAGGTGAGCCGGCGGCAGGGTGCCGTCCATGGTGTAGATGACGGTGCGCAGCCCACCAAGGTCGAAGAGGATGGTCTGGGCGTCCTCTTCGCCCCAGGTGAGATCAGCGCCAGCGGGCCGCCAGGTGCCGCTGACGTGGGTGGCGGGCGTGCCTGCCGAGAGCCATATGTCCTGGGCGAAGCCCTCCTCCACCACGATGCTGTTGGTCGAGGCGTGCTCCTGGTAGATGAGGATGGTTGCCGGGCCGCCCGTCGGGCTGGAGTCCTGGAAGGCGAGGACGAATACGCCTCCCTGGTCAGCCGTTAGCGCTCTGGGGAAGTACTGAGATGAGATCTGATGGTAGCCGCTGGGCAGGGAGGTGGGCTCGTACACGGGCAGGCCTAGGAGGGTACTGGCTCGGTCTGCTGAGACCTCGTTGCTTTGGATGACTTCGGTCACCGGCGGCACCGGTGGCGGGGCGGACGTCTCGCTGACGCCGATGTGGCCGCCCAGGAAGCGGGCGAACTCGGTGGCTGGGTGATGGGCAAGGCCGGTGGCCGGTATGGGTCCCAGGGCGGCCGCCACCAGGGCAACGGCGGCGCCGGCAGCGGCCAGCTTGGGCCAGGGCGCAGTCGCTCTGCGTTGAAAGACGGGCGGGTGTCGGGATCGGCTCAGGCGCGCCATGAGGCGCGGCCTCAGGCGGGCCCATACCCGCGCCTGTTGGTCGAGGAAGCCGGTGCGGGTGGTTGTGGCAACGGCGCGGCGCATTCGGGCCACGCGCAGCAGTTCCTCCAGTTTGGAGTCTCTAGCCTCCCATATAGGCTCGCCCAGGATCATGCGGTCGAGAGCGGTGCCGAAATCATCGGCCTCTCGATCGCGGCGGTGGAACAGCCAGGGGAGGAAGCCGCGCCGCTCCGACTCGCTGGCCTGAATGCGTGCCTGTACGCGCTGCCAAACGGCCTCGCGGTGGGCGTCGGAGATGGCGGCCGCCTGCTCGCTCATCCGGCGGCGCAGGTCGATCACCTCCTGAAGTTCCTTAATGTCGGTTTGCTCCGGGTCTGTACGATCGGCTGCGATGTCTTCCGCGCAATCGTGGGTTGTGGTGGAGCCTTCAGGCTCGCTGCTGGCCTGCTCCTGGAGGAGGTTGAGGCGGGCTATGAGGCGCTCTAATATCGCGCTCTGGGCCTCAGTGCCGGCCTCAGCGGCCAGGTGGGCAGCGTCGAGGCGGATCTTGGCTATCTGGACGAGCTGTTGGAGCTCCTCGTCGTTGAGGTCCTCGGGCATGCGGCCCTGGACCATCTCCTCGATGGCCTTGGCCAGTTCGTCCGCCCGGTTCTGGTCGTCCATCGTTAGCGGGCCTCTAGCTGCTGCTCCATGCGCGTCCTCAGCTTGCGTAGGGCGCGAAAGATGGTCACTCGCACGTTCACTTCGCTGGTCCTGAGTATGTCGGATATCTCGCGGTTGCTCAGTTCGGCGTCAAACTTGAGGGAGATGATCTCCTGCTCCCGGGGCGGAAGCTGGCGGAGGAGGGAGGCGAGGTGGCTGATGCGCTCGCGGTGGAGGAGGGTGTCCTCCGGGCTGGGTGGCTGATGGTTAAGTTCGTTGTTCCAAGCCGCCTCTTGGAGGGCTTTGGCTGCTGGCTTCTCCTTGCGCCAGTGGGAGGCGACCTCATTGCGGGCGATGGTGAATAGCCAGGAGCTGAAGGCATCGGCGGAGCGAAGGCCGTGCATCTTCACGTAGGCCTTCTCGAAGACGTCGGAGACGATGTCTAGCGCCGCTTCCTTGTGCTGGACCCGCCCGTAGACGTAGGCGAAGACCTTGGGGAAGTATTGGTCGTACAGTTCGGCGAAATCGCTGAGCTGGCGGCTGTTCCGGTGAGGGAGGGCGGGTGGGGAACGGCGCGTTCGCTGTTGCGCTGCGATGGCAGCGGCGCCTGCACTGTTCGTTCTGCCAGCTAGACTGAAGCGCATGGGCTCGTCCCTTCGATCCTCGTCGCCTGCCGGGCCGGTGTTGACCGATGGCCGTCGGGGAGACCGAGGGCTAGCACTGGATTCAGGACGAACAATAGACGCCATAATAGGCAAAGTTGTTACAGGCTTTCGATGAGGGAATCGGCTTATCTTTCACAGGGGATTGACATATCCGGGTTCCAATCTCTAGTAGTGCACTTCCATACATAGTCTGCATATGTCTTGGCCTGCCAAATAGGAGGGTTCCATCACTGCCAGTTTCAGTATGGCACTGGAGGGTGGTTGTGACAGTTAACTCGCAGCAAATATGGGTAAACAAGGGGTGAATTCGGTTTGGCCACTAGGGGATGACGAGAGTGGCGTGGGAGGCGAACTGCTTGAAATCGCCCATCGCGATGTAGCCGCAGCGCATAGCGATGACCACGGCGGGCAGGACGTTGCGCATGGCCTCCGCGGCTTCCGTCACGGGTATGGTGAAGTCACGTTGCGCTTGAGCGGCAGACGAGGATGGAGGGTTTGCTTGCGGTCTAGGCGGCTGCGTCAAAACGGGCCGGGGCGGTTCCTATAGGCCTCATCCAGCAGTTCAACGATGTGGACGACGCGTCCCGGGAGCCTGTGCCTGCGCAGACCCGCTTCGAGCTGCACCATGCAGCCGGGGTTGGCGGTGGCGACAATGGTCGCTCCGGTGGCGGCGATCTCCCGCATCTTGCCGTCCAGCAGGTCCAGGGACATCTGGCGGTGGGCCAGGGAGTAGACGCCGGCGCTGCCGCAGCAGCGGTCCGCGTGCTCCATCTCGACGAGGCGGAGGCCGGGGATGGCGGCGAGCACGTCTCGCGGGGCGCGGGAGATGCCCTGGGCGTGGGCCAGGTGGCAGGGGTCCTGGTAGGTGACGTCGACCTCGAGCGGGCCGGATGGGGGCTCGAGGGGCAGCTCGGCCAGGAGCTCCGTGACGTCCTTGACCAGGCCGGCGAGGCGTTCCGCCTTCTCTGCGTAGTCGGGGTCGTCGGCCAGGAGCTGTGGGTACTCCTTCATGGCGGAGGAGCAGCCGGCGGAGTTGACGACGACGGCGTCGACCTCCGCTTCGAGGAAGGCGTCGATGTTGCGGCGGGCGAGGGCGCGGGCGGTGGGGCGGTCGCCGTTGTGGGAGTGGAGGGCGCCGCAGCAGAGCTGGCCGGGCGGCGCCACCACCTCGAAGCCGTTGCGGGCCAGGACGCGGACGGTGGCCTCGTGCACGCGGCCGAAGGCGTGGGGCATGATGCAGCCGGTGAGCAGGGCCACGCGCCGTCGCACTTTGCTGTGAGGTTGGGCGAGGGCGCCGCGCGCGCGGAAGGTGGGGGCGGACATGGTCGGCGCCAGGACGACACGATCACGCACATACGGGACTCGCTCCGCCAGCCAGCGCAGGCCGGAGGCGCGATAGAGGCGGAGAAGGGCGGCCAGGGCGGCCATGCGGCCGGGCCGGGCGATAACCTCCCGCAGGAAGAGGGCGCGCAGGCGCCAGGCCAGGGGCGTCCTGCCGTTGGCCAGGATCTCCGCCCGGGCGCCCTCCATGATGCGCCCGTAGGGGACGCCGGAGGGGCAGACGGCCTCGCAGTTGCGGCACTGGAGGCAGAGGTCCAGGTGGCCGACGGCGGTGGGTGTCGCCTCGATGCGCTCCTCGGCGATGGCCTTGATCAGGTAGAGCCGTCCGCGGGGCGACTCCGTCTCCAGGCCGGTCTCGGTGTAGGTGGGGCAGTGCGGGAGGCAGAGGCCGCAGTGGACGCAGCGGGAGAGGTCGACCTCGTTGGGGGCCGACGGACCGGAGAAGGCGGGCCTCCGGGCCATCACAGCCTCCCCAAAGTGCGGCCGGGGCTGAGGATGCCCTTCGGGTCGAACTGCTGCTTGATCCGGCGCATCAGGTCGAAGGAGGGCGGCGGCTCGCCGAAGACGTCCAGGCGGCGTTTGGGGTCCAGGGGGCAGCGCTCTATGACGAGGGAGCTACCGATGCCGGAGGTCGCCGTGCGCAGCCGGGCTATCGTTTCCTCGGCGTCGTCCAGCTGGGGCCAGGATGCGTACAGGACGCCGATGGTGGGCAGGCCAAAGATGCGGGGTGCCCCGCCCACGGCCTCTAGGGAGTCGATGAGGGAAGGCATTCGGGTCGGAAGGGTGGTGGCCTTGCATGACAGCGCGGTGTCCGCGGTGCAGGAGAGCCGACCCAGGCTCTCCCGAACAGCGGTGGGGTCCTTGGCATCGCCGAGGTCGATGACGGCGCCCGAGGCCAGTTCGCCTATCTCTCGCCGGGAGCGCTCGATGGCCTGAGGGGTGCCCGCCAGGTCGAGGACGAGGGCGCAGAGCCCGTCCGGAGCCAGGCCGGCGACAGAGGCTGCGGCAGGGTTGAGGAGCTGTACGCCGCGCAGGGCGAGGCTGCGGCGCTGCAGTTCATTGGAGAAGGCGCAGGCGCGGGCGGGCGTCTCGAAGGTAGCGAAAACGGTCCGCTCCGCCCTTAGCTGGGGCGCGAGCTTGAAGGTGGCCTCCACGATGATCCCCAGGGTGCCCAGGGAGCCGATGTACAGCTTGCAGAGGTCGTAGCCGGCCACGTTCTTCACCACGCGACCGCCCGTCTTGGTGACGCGGCCGTCCGCGGTGACGACACGCAGGCCGATCGTGAAGTCGCGGGGGGCGCCGTAGGCGTGGCGGGAGGGCCCAAAGGCGTTGGCGGCCAGGACGCCGCCCACGGTTGCTTTCTCCCCCCATGGTGGGTCCAGGGGCACGAGCTGCGCGTGCTTGCCCAGATGGCCGCGCAGTCGATCTAGGGTGATGCCGGCCTGACAGCTCGCGGTCAGGTCGGCTGGTTCGTGCTCTACCACCCGGTTCAGGCGCGACAGGCTGAGGGCGATGTCGTAGCGGCTGGGGACGTTGCCGATGTGCATGTGGGTGCCGCCGCCCCAGGGGATGACGGCCAGCCCCTCCGCGTGGGCGTAGCGCGCCACCTCCGCGACCTGCTCGTAGGTGGACGGGGCCACCGCCACCAGCGGCGTCAGGCCGTCGACGGTGAGGGCGGAGAGCTCCTCGCTCGGACTGACACCGTCAGAGCCCACGACGGACTCCAGGTGGCTGACGAGGGAGCTCAGGCTGACCATGAGTCTGACTCTAGGCGAATGCGTCAGGCCCAGCCCTGGCGATGGCGCCCTTCGTGCGGGAGGAGACCTCGCCGCAGGCCTTCGACGAGGGGAACACCTTGCCGGGGTTGAAGGCGTCGGCGGTGCCGAAGGCCAGCTTGACCCGCGCCATCACCTCTATGTCGTCCTCGGAGAAGATCCAGGACATGTAGTTGCGCTTCTCGTAGCCGACGCCGTGCTCGCCGGTGATAGTGCCGCCGGCCTCGACGCACAGGCGCATGATCACGGCGCCCAGTTCGAGGACGCGCTGGGTGGCGCCGGGATCGCGCTCGTCGAACAGGACGTTGGGGTGGAGGTTGCCGTCGCCGGCGTGGAAGACGTTGGCCACCTGGAAGCCGAAGCGATCGCAGGCCTCGTAGATGCCGCGGAGGACGGTCGGTAGCTTGGTGCGAGGAACGACACCGTCCAGGATGTGGTATGAGGGGGCCAGGCGACCCAGGGCCCCCAGGGCGCCCTTGCGGCCCGCCCACAGCCGCTCCCGCTCCTCCGCGGAGAAGCCGATGCGCAGCTCGCGGGCGCCCAACTCCTCGCAGAGGGCGCGCACGGAGTCGGCCTGCTCGCGGGTCTCCTCCTCCAGGCCGTCGACCTCGATAAGGAGCACAGCGCCCGCGTCGGGCGGGTAGCCCGCATGGACAGCCTCCTCCACGGCCCGCATGGTGTTGCGGTCCATCATCTCCAGGGCGGCGGGAAGTATCCCCTGGCCGATGATGGCGGAAACGGCACGGGAGGCCTGGTCCACCTCGTCGAAGATGGCCAGAAGGGTCACGGTGGACTGAGGAAGATCCATGAGGCGGAGGATGACCTTGGTGACGATGCATAGCGTCCCCTCGGAGCCGACGACAAGGCCGGTGAGATCATAGCCGGGTGGATCGGGGGTTTTGCCGCCCAGCCAGATGAGGTCGCCCTCTGGGGTGACGATCTGGAGGCCGAGGACGTGGTTGGTGGTGGTGCCGTAGCGGAGGCAGTGGGGGCCGCCAGCGTTCTCCGCCACGTTGCCGCCGATCGTGCAGGCCTTCTGGCTCGACGGATCGGGGGCGTAGTAGAGGCCATGCGGGGCGACGGCGTTGCTCACGTTCAGGTTGATGACGCCCGGCTCCACGACGGCGATGCGGTTCTCCGGATCCACCTCCAGGATGCGGTTCATGCGCGAGGTGACGATGACTACGCCGCCGTCGCAGGGGATAGCACCGCCGGAGAGGCCGGTGCCGGCGCCGCGAGCGGTGAGGGGAACGCCGTGCCGCCGGGCGATGCGCACTACTTCGGCCACCTGATGGGCATCGTCAGGGAGCACGACGGCCTCGGGCAGGCCGCGCTCGATCGTCGCGTCATACTCGTAGACGATGAGGTCTTCTGGGCTGTGAAGGACCCACTTCCCGCCGACGGTGCGCCGGAGGTCGCGGATCAGCTTGGGATTCGCCACAATCTAAGAGTCTAACACCGGGCCAGAGTGGGTGTATACTTAAAGGTCAAAGGGCAAGGCGGGGGCCAGCATTGATGAGTATGGAGGAAGAATCGGGAGCATGAAGGTTCGCCGCGGATCGCCTTTCGTAGCTCTAGCGCTGTTTGCGGCGTTACTCCTGTGGGCTGCCTTGCGTCTGGACAAGAGGAGGCGCGTAAGGCAGCCTCCTTCTCCACAGATGATGGTGACGACGAAAGAAGGCGGGACCGCAGGCCGAGGAGAGCCTGGGTCGCGGGTCAGGAAGCTGGCCCGGGGCACGGTGCTGACAATTCTTGGTCTGGGCGTGGGCGGAGTGTTGCTGCTGTCGGCGGCTGATGGTACGGCGACCACGCCTGGCGACACGGTGGCGGCGGCATCCGGGGCCACTCCGACGGAAGAGGAACCTGCCATGGTGTCGGCGACGGTGGTGCCCGTACCGGCGTCCGCGCTGATTGCCACGCCAATGCCGACACCGCCCCCGACTACGTCGGCTTCGCCGTCGCCGCCCCCGCAGACGGCGGTCATCGCCGAGAACGCGGGCGTCTCGCCGGAGATGCTCTCCCTGCGCGACCAACTGGCGGAAGAGATCGAGGCCTACCGCCGGCAGGTGGGTGGGATCGAGGTGGCGGTGGCGGTGACCGACCTGCAGACAGGACAGACAATCTCTGTGGGGGGCAACGAGCCGCACAAGACGGGCTGCGCGATCAACATGTTCGCCCTGTTCGCCGTGGTGGGGGAGTTCGAGGCGGGCCGAGCAGATCCCCAGAGTGTAGCCCGCAACATCCGCGTCGGAATCGGAGGCAGCTATCCGCCACAGGTCAGGCGCTTTCTGGAGGTGGTCTTCCCCAGCTACCTGGCCGGGGTGGCCCGGGCGCAAGAGATGATGCGCTCCTGGGGGATGGTCTCGTCGGAGTTCCATCAGGTGCCGTACTACCCGACGGGAACGGGGATCAACCGTCTGACGGCGCTGGAAGTGAACCTGGCCCTGACGAAACTGTACCGGGGCGAGATGTTCGACCCGGAGTGGACGGCCTACACTCTGGCTCGGCTGCGCGAAAACAACGTGGGCCTCAACTACATCCTGCCGGGGCAACTGCCTTGGTCCGCCACTGTGGCCCACAAGATCGGCTACTACTCGGACGTAGACGGCTGGGTCAACAACGATGTTGGCATCGTCACCTTCACCGGCGCGGACGGCAAGGAGAAGGCATACGCCATCAGCTACCTCTCGCAGAAGGCGAGGACAGAGTACACGGGGTACTCCTTTGGGGCGAGGCTATCGCGCATCGCCTGGAACTGGTTTGAGGCGACATACCGTCTGGGGACGGAGCCACCACCGCCGCCTCCCCCATCACCCCCACCTCC
>JABAOH010009865.1_pt1 | contig 17663 bp, 14 predicted proteins | sample 7062181 | NCBI WGS metagenome assembly JABAOH01 (sample SAMN14538630, study PRJNA623070) | marine sediment metagenome | biome: marine biome [ENVO:00000428]; feature: marine pelagic biome [ENVO:01000023]; material: deep marine sediment [ENVO:00002113]; isolation source: pool of 5 deep marine... | reverse complement strand
AAATTATTACGAGCCAATTATAAGAAAATGCCGAAATTGGACTTTTTCGACAGTCTCGTTAGTATTAAACGGAAAATTTCTTGACAATCCATACCATATTGGAGTAAAAAAGGAGCGTTCACGCGGATGCCATTGGGGGGCTGAAATAGGCTAAGCGGAGCGGAAGCTGAGGTTGATCTGAAGCCTATTCTTTTCTGAAGGGAGAGGAGTAGGCTTTTTGTTTTGATCCAGACGGACAAAGCCAAACCATCCGTGAGGGTGGGACGGAAAGCCATGGGTCTTCGAATCTTCATTATCGGAATCTGCAAGTGAGTGTTACGTGCTTTGGTGAATTTGCGAAGCGGAGTCGTAGAGCTGTTGTGGGTAAGCAATCAATAAGGTTTGAAGACAGCCGGGCCGCTGCAAAGCTGGTAACCCTAAATAATAATCTGTTCTGAGATATAACATATTGAAATTTCATGATATTTGGCCATAGATTGCTGCAAGACACTGGATGAAAAAGACTTGCCAGACAATTCAGAGATTTTTTCAGTAGGTCAATTCTTGATGAATTCGTAAAAAGGCCTTTCTACTTGTCATTGCGAGGAGGGGAGCGACGAAGCAATCTCCTGATTTAAGGCATTTACAAACAACGAGATTGCTTCGCTTCGCTCGCAATGACGTGCTTTTCGACTTTTTACGAGTAAATCAATTCTTAATAAAGAATCGAAGAACAATTTTAGAACAAGGAGGTTAAAATGCCATTTGACGAACTCAAAAGCGAGGTTATTGACAGCGGTCTTTGCTGTAGCTGCGGCACCTGCGTCAGTGCCTGTCCATTAGGTTACCTGACCATACCCTTAGGAGAGGTCGGAGCTGAGAAGAAGCCTGACACCAAGGACTGTCCGGATAAGTGCCTTATTTGCTTCGAAGGCTGTCCCGGGAAAAATCTCCCATTCTCTGAGATGGAGCAGATGATCTTCGGCCGAACCCGTACCACAGACCCGCTCGAGAAGATGTTCGGGGTCTACAAGCACTATGTTGTGAGCCACGCCGTCTCTGACGATGTGCACCAGACAGGCGTGGCAGGGGCCTCCGTCAGTACATTGCTCATCCATGGCTTGGAAACGGGCTTTTTGGACGCGGCCATTGTGGCGGGTTACGACAAGGAGAAGCCGTGGCAGGTACGGCCCTATGTGGTGACAGATCGTGAAGGTATTCTTGCCGCGGCGCGATCCAAGTATGGCGTTTGTTCAATTAACATGCTTCTCGCTGAAGCGGCCGAGAAGTATGAAAAAATCGGCGTTGTGGCCTGTCCCTGCCACGTGTGGGGAATCCGAAAAATGGCCTTGCGGAAATTGAATCCGAAAATCACGGACAGAATAAAGCTGATCATTGGATTATACTGCCTGGCCCAAAACTTTTCTACCGCCGCCGAATACATGATAACCCAGCGCATGGGAACCAAGCTGGAGGATGTGGCCCAATTCCAATACCGCGGCGGGGCCCGTTTCGGCGGGGGAACCTGGTTGAAGAAAAAGGATGGCGAAGAAAGATCAATGGAACTCCTGGGCAACTGGGGAATGGTTCCCACGGTATTCATCGGTTACCAGATGGAACGCTGCTATGTGTGCGAGGATCACGTGGCCGAACTGGCGGATATATCGTGCGGGGATGTTTGGGGTCGTCACGTGGAGCTGGACGAGAGGAGCAACATGGGGTGGACGGGCATCTTCGTTCGCACCCAGCTGGGCGAGGAGATTATTGAAAGTGCCGTAAAGGCTGGGGTCCTCTTTTCCGAGCGCGACGATACGATCGCTGACTACTATTGCGTCAACCCGGGACACTCTAAGAAGCGCTTTGCCAATCCAAAGAGAATTGAGTACCGAAAGCGCTACGGCTGGGCCGTACCGAAGATAACCTAAGAGATCCGGATCAAGGCTGACCTGGCGATAGAGTAAAGGTTAACGGGGACACAGGCACAGTAGAAGTCTTGTAGTAAATCTCGGCCCTTCGCATTCATGGTGCTTGGCGCAAGGGCTTTTTTCGCAGGCGGGGTATTAAGATGGAAGCTGTCACCCAGTACTTAGTCTCAGGGATATTTCAAGGCTCGATATACGCACTGATAGCCGTAGGGATAGTTGTTATCTTTAAGGCTACTCGTGTCTTCAACTTTGCTCAGGGACACCTCCTGATGGTGGGGGTACTTCTTACCTATGTGCTCATAGGCAAGCTGGGCATCTGGATTTCCATACCTTTGGCTATAGCTTGTGGTATCGGTATAGGCTATCTTGTGGAACGCCTGATGCTGCGTCCCCTTATTGGGCAGTCCATCGTTTCGGCATTATTGATGACCCTGGCAGTCGCCTATCTCCTGGATGGCGTGGCTACCATATTCTGGGGGACCAAGATTGTCCCATATCCCCAGTGGTATCCCGAGCAGTTCTTTCCCGTTGGACCGATAAAGGTGAGCTCCGGGTATGTATGGAGTATCGTTATCGCCATTCTCATCTTCGTCGCCCTGGCGTTTTTCTACCGCCGAAGCAGAATGGGAAAGGCGATGAGGGCTACCGCCGACAGTCACCAGGTTAGCCAGAGCCTGGGGATAAAAGTGACCAAGGTCTTCAGCCTATGCTGGATAATGGCGGCGGTAATTGGCTTCATCATGGCTTTCTTTTTTGGGGTTCACGTTGGTGCCTTCCGCTACCTTTCTGAGTGGGGGTTTAGAGCTATCCCTGCTGTCCTGGTAGGGGGCTTGGATTCCATCCGTGGTGCCCTAATTGGCGGGCTCTTGGTGGGTGTTCTGGAAGTGATTGCCACTGGCTATCTNNGCCTCATGGCCTCTTTGGCCAGGTGGAGATAGTGAGGGTATAGGTATGCGGCCATGCGGAGTCATGGATGTTAACTACCGACAGACTATGGCAATTATGCGCACCCGCTCCCAGTGGGTAGGTTTGGGCGTGCTGTTCGCTTTCCTGATTGCTGCCGGCCGGATTTTCCCCTCTGAGGTGGTGGATGTGATGAACATGATGTCTATCCTCGTAGTTGCTGCCCACGGCCTCAATATACTGACCGGGTATTGTGGTCAGATCTCGGTTGGTCACGCCGCCTTCAAAGGGGTGGGTGCTTATGCTGCGGCTATGGTGATTGTCCAACTTGGGTGGAACCACTGGGTAGCCCTGCCTGTTGCCGCTCTAGCCGCTGGGCTGGTAGGGATAATCTTTGGGTTGCCCTCTTTAAGACTTAGAGGGTTTTATCTGGCGATGTCGACCCTGGCTGCCCAATTCATTCTCACGACCTGCTTTCTTTTCGCCATGCCAGGCATTGTTGGCGGCATCAGCGGCATAACCGTCCCCTTTGCTTCGGTGGGTGACTTTAGCTTTAGACCCCCGGAAAATCTGTATTACCTTCTGATGCCGATCTGCGTGATTATGACCACTGTGGCTAGAAATGTGGCTCGTTCAAGGCTGGGGAGGGCCTTTGTCGCGGTCAGGGACAACGAAGCAGCTGCCGAGATTATGGGGATCAATCCGTTCGGTGCTAAACTACGCGCCTTTTTCCTGGGCTGTCTCTTTGCCGGGGTCGCCGGCTGGATGAGGGTGTTCTACGATGGGTGCGTTAGGCCGGACATTTACCCTCTGATGAGTTCTATCTGGTTACTGGGTATTATCATCATCGGGGGGATGGGCACCACCATTGGTCCTATCTTTGGCGTTATCCTGATCAGGCTCTTAGATGAGATGGTGTTGATGGCTAGCCCGTTTATCGGGTCTTTCTTCCCCCCCGCGATATCGATTCAGATGGGGGCTGGGCTGGGCTTGATTGCTTTTGCCGTGGTGGTAATTATCTTCTTGATCTTCGAGCCAAGGGGGCTCGCTCACCTGTGGGATGTATTAAGGGGGCGCATGAGGCACTGGCCCTTCAAGTATGAGCTCAGGTAAGAAGGGCGTCACTATACGGAATGAGAAGGGCTGGCCTAAATTCATCTAAAAAGAAAGGAGGGAAAAAAGACGGAATGAGAAGGGCTGGCTGAAATTCATTTACAAAGAAAGGAGGGAAAAAAGATGGAACGGAAATTAGTCATTTTGAGTCTTATTGGGCTTTTGGTACTTTTCACGGTAATTTTTGCTGCCCCAGGGGCATTCGCATTCGAAGACCCGGAGACCAAATGGCGGCCGGGGCGAACAGGACCGTTACCTGAAGGTGCCCCAACCTTTGGGGTGGGATTCTTAGCTGACTTAAGTGGCACCCTCGGCTTCTGGAATGCCCCGCGGTTGGTAGGCGCCACCGCCGTCTATGACTGGATATCCCTGCAAGAATATGGAATTGCTGGCAGGAGACCGGTTATCCGCTGGTACGACCACAAGAGCAGCGCCTCTGAGGCTAAGGCTGGTTACGCCAAGCTGAGGGGGAAATATATCGCAAACCATAGTTGTGGAACAGGCGAGCAGCAGATGCTAAAGCCACAGTATGACCCTGACAAGTTCTTGACCCTGACCTGCAGCCAGAGCCCCAACGTTATCTACCCGGTAGGGTACGCATTTGGTATCGGACCCTATTGGGCTAACCAGTATGCTGCCTTCATCGACTGGGTCCTCAAGGAGGGCAAGGGCACAAAGATGGCCTATATAACCTACCCCAGCGGCTACGGTCGCGCCTACATCACCCCTGAGACAGAAGCATACAACAAGGAACATGGTATTGAGGCGGTGGCTGACCTTGCCTGCCCCTGGGCGCCTCCTGACCCCGACAGCATCTTGCGGGCAGCCAAGGCGGCTGGTGCCGAGATCGTTTTCACCAACATGATGTATCCGGCCCTGGGGGCCCTCCTCAAGGCGAACTATGACGGCGGATATGGAATTCAGTTTTGCGTCAACAACCTGAGCCTTGACGAAGCCACTATCGCGTTGGCCGGCAGGGATGAAAAGACTGGCAAGTGGAAGGCTGACGGGCTGGTGGGTGTCAGCAACTATGTTACTGCCTCAGACTTGGACGACCCAAAGAGTCCTTACTACGGAAGCGAGGGGATGACGGCCCTTAAGGAGTACTGGGATACCCACTACGTAAGGCCCGAGGACAGGGCTGGCTCCTACATACAAGCCTGGTTAGAGGCGTTCATCTATAAGGAAGCAATTGAGGAGACCTTAGTTAGAGTGGGCTCCTGGGACAAGATCACCAGTCGGGAAGTCAGGCTTACTATGGAGGGCAAGGATTGGTGGAGCCGCAACGTCAAGGGGATGATCGTAACGAACTACTCCCCCCGAGACCGTGACCCCAAGACGGTAAGGATAATGCAGGTGCGAGATGGAAAGTGGACCTCCATAACTGATCTGTTCGAGGTGAAGAACCTGGTGCCCGAAGAATGGCAGAAGCCCTGGAAAGACTAAAGGACTGGGTTACTCAGAATTGCTCAGAACCCGCCGAGGTAGGTTTTTGCCTCGGCGGGTCCTGGGTAACATTGGTGGGGAGCCAAGGTATAAGGGAAAGGAGCTGCTCTCTATAGATGGTCAGTCAAGACGAAGTCCAACTGCGGGCTGATAATGTGTTCCTCAGCTTTGGTGCGGTGAAAGCTCTGGACGGAGTTAGCCTGGAGGTTAGGCGTGGCGAACTCTTGGCGATTATCGGTCCTAACGGCGCGGGAAAGACCTGCATGTTCAACGTCGTAAATGGCTTTTACCGTCCCCAGGAGGGGGAGGTTCACTTTGAAGGAAGGAAGATCACTCGCCTACCTCCTTACAAGATAGCCGAGCTGGGCATAAGCCGAACCTTCCAGGGCATACGGCTCTACGCTGGACTTTCGGTTGTGGACAATATAATGGCGGGAAGGCACATACACCTGAAATCGGGGATGGCGAGCAGCGCTATCTATGTTGGCTGGGCGCAGAGGGAGGAGCTGGAACATAGAAAAGCGGTGGAATGGCTCATTGACTTTCTGGAAATAGCGTCGGTAAGGGACCACATAGTCGGTTCTCTCCCCTACGGGCTACAGAAAAGGGTTGACCTGGGAAGGGCTTTGGCCTTGGAACCAAGCCTTCTCCTCCTCGATGAGCCTATGGCGGGGATGAGTAGGGATGAGAAGGAGGATATGGCCAGGTTTATCCTGGACGTGGCCGAGATGAGAGGGATCACCGTTATTTTTGTCGAACACGACATGGGGCTGGTCATGGACATAGCTCAAAGGGTTATTGTGTTCGATTACGGGCATAAGATCGCTGAAGGCCGTCCTGATGAGATAAGGCACAACGACCGGGTTATCAAAGCGTATCTGGGGAGACCGAAGGAGGCTTGATTGACAAGCAGTGTAGAACCCACAAAGGAGAAGATTCTGCCACTGGGTACGGACGAGGATACTACGTCAAAGCTCTTGAGGCGGAACTATGACAGATGGGGTGAAAAGGCCGTAGCCATCAGGGATAAGAACTTCGGCATCTGGCAAGAGTATACCTGGAAACACGAGTATGAGCAGGTGAAGTATCTCGGTCTGGGCCTGGTTAGCTTGGGCTTAAAGCCTAGCGATAAGGTAGCTATCATGGGTGATAATGAACCCGAATTATACTGGTCTAACCTTGCTATCCAGGCGGTTCATGGCATCAGTGTGACGCTTTTCCCCGGCGCCATACCCACTGAGATCGAGTTCGTACTCAATCACTCAGAGAGCAAGTTTGTGGTCGCCAGGGATCAGGAACAGGTTGACAAGCTTCTGGAGCTCTGGGATAAGCTTCCCAAGGTGGAGAAGGTCATTTGGTGGTATTGGAAAGGGGTGAGTGGCTACAGCCAGCCCTTCTTGGTGAGTTGGGACAGGGTAACAGAAATGGGCCGGAAGTATGAGGAAGACCGCCCCGGTGTGTTCGAGGAACTTATTTCCCAAACCAAGGCGGATGATATCGCCAACATATACTACAGTTCCGGGACTGCCGGCCAGCCGAAGGCGGCGATATGGAGTCACCGAGCCCTGATTGGCTCCACTCAAGCCATGCTCGCTGCCCTTCCCCTAAGCGAGAAGGACAATATGCTTTGCTTTCTACCCTTGGCCTTTATTGGCGAATCCTTATTCACCTTGATACCCCATTTGGTAATCGGAGCCAAATTGCACTGGCCTGAGCGTCCGCACACGGTGCTCCGCGATACCAGAGAGGTAGCACCGGGGCTGATGCTGGGTGAACCGAAACTATGGGAGGAGTTGGCAAGGACGGTGCAGGCTATGATAGACGAGTCGGGCATGTGGGAGAGGTTGGCCTATAGAATCTTCATGCCCATCGGCCTGAAGGTGCAGGAGTTCAACTTGGCGGGGGAAAGGCCTAGCTTGTTTTTGCGATTCGGCTATTGGATTGCCAATCTAATCCTGTTGAGCTCAATACGAGGCTATCTCGGGCTGTCTAAGACGAGGCTGCCCCTGACAACCGGAGCCGTCATTAGTGCTGATACTCTCAAGTTCTTCCACGGACTGGGGATCAAACTGAGGGAGGTTTTCCTGAGTACCGAGGCAGGGGTGATAAGCGGTCATGTCGGGGACGATGTTAAGCCTGGAACACTTGGTCTCCCCTTTGCCGGAGTGGACTTGAAGATAGCCGATGACGGCGAGATTTTGGTGCGGAGTCCTCATATCTTTTCCGGTTATCACAAGCAGGAGAAACTTTACAAAGATGTAGTTGATGAGCAGGGATGGTTGCATAGCGGGGATGTTGGCTACATAGATGAAGGAACGGGGCACTTGGTCTATCTTGATCGAAAGGAGGCGCTGGCGACGTTTCCCAGCGGTATTAGGCATGGGCCACAGCATATTGAGAGCCAGCTTAGGTTCAACCCCTATATAAAGGACGCCATAGCTATCAGGGGGTTTGGAAGGGACTATGTGACTGCTATGGTGGTGATCGACGTTCGTAATGTGGGGAGGTGGGCGGAGAGAAAGGGCGTGGTCTATACCACCCTCATCGACCTATCTCAGAGGCCTGAGGTGGCAGAGCTTGTCCAGGACGAAATTGAGCGGGTCAATGCACACCTTCCAAAAGAAGGTCAAGTGATGAAATACGTCTGCCTCACTATAGAATTCGATGCCGATGGCGGCCACCTTACTAGGCTGCGAAAGCTGAAGAGACATGCTATAGAGGAGCGCTACAAGGGGCTGATGGAGGCTGTCTATTCTGGTAGCGGGGAGTTTCTGGCGGAGGAACCCATCATATACTCAGGGGGAAAGACTGGGGTGATGAAGACCGCCCTCAAGATACGGGAAGTCAAAGCCGGGGAGGGAGCGTCGGAGGAAGGGGGTGAGCAATATTTTAGCCGTAAATAATATAGAAGTGGCTTATCATGGGGTCGTTCTGGTGCTAAGGGGAGTCTCTATAGAGGTTCCCGAGGGCAGGATAACCTGTCTGCTCGGGTCCAATGGTGCCGGTAAGACCACCACGCTGAAAGCCATATCGGGCTTGCTCTATACCGAGGCAGGTAAATTAACCCATGGTGATATCCGGTTCGACGGGCAAAGGATAGATAGACTGGGCCCAGAAGCAATAGTTGCTATGGGAATCATTCAGGTAATGGAGGGCCGAAGGGTGCTAGAGCATCTGACGGTTGAAGAGAACCTGGAGGTAGCCTCCTATGTTCATAGCGACGCCAACATCAAAAGGGATCTCGAACGGGTTTACAACTACTTCCCCCGGCTTAAAGACCTCCGCCATCAGGTTAGCGGCTTTATATCAGGTGGCGAGCAGCAGATGCTGGTGTTAGGACGCGCTCTAGTGGCACATCCCAAGGTCAAGCTGTTGGACGAACCGTCATTAGGTTTGGGGCCCATCATAGTAGAGGAGATCTTTGGCATAATAAGGAGGATCAATATTGAGGAGGGGACCTCCATTTTGCTGGTGGAGCAAAATGTTGCAGCCGCTCTCGATCTGGCCGAGTATGGGTATGTTATGGAGACGGGGAGGATAGCCCTTGATGGACCAGCCCAGCAGCTAAAGGGAAATAGGGATATGAAGGAATTCTACCTTGGATTTGGCGAGCTGGAGCAGAGGAGAAGCTATAAAGAGGTAAAGCACTATAAGCGGACAAAGAGATGGCTGGGTTAAAGGTATTATGCCAAAAGAACTCTTTTTCGATGAGCTGCAGCTTGAATAATGGGGAGAGCTAACCTTTAAGTAAACCCTATAGTTGCATAAAAAATCGGCTTTTGATGTAGTAAAAGACCTGCGGGACCTACGGATACAGGATAAGAATGGTTTTGATAGTGAAAAAACAACCCGATCCAGGAGGTCACCGCAAGTCAAATCTAGCAAAGCACAAATTCAGGCAAAATGCTACAAAATTCCTGCTATTCTTTTTGAAGATCAGAAGCTCACTTCGTTTTGAGGCTTGTTGATATTTCAGGCGCTCTTTATGCGCATGAATTCAAAGAGTCGGCTGGAGCGATGCTTTACTGCTGTCGGTTTCAAGAAAGGCGCCCGTAGTTACTATCCAATGTTGGCCGCTCCGGCTGCGCTTCGCGCTCGCCCCAAACGTCCTGCCGTATGGGATTTCAAAACTCTTGATACGCTGAGGCATCGGATTATTCAACGGACCGGCAGGCTCATTCGACCCAAAGGCGAACTGACCCTCACCATGAGCGCAAACCGAGCCGTCCGCAAAGATTTGTTGCATTTCCTCTATGTAGTGAATAAGGCGGCTTAGGCGCAAATTACACAAGCCGTACAAGTTTTTGCAACGTTAAGGTAAAGGGGGGAAGGTTATGAGAGTTGTAGCTTTGGTCTTGTTTGTGTTGGCTTTATTTGTTGCTATTTATCCCCAGTTCTATAATTGTCAATCCCATGGGTTCGCTATCAAGTTGCCCAAAGGCACCATCCCCATGAGGTGCCTGTATACAGCCCACGCCCAGATGGCCTTGGGCATCATGGTGGCTATTGCGGCGGTCGGGTTGTGGTTTCTCAGAGAGAAGGAAACCAGAACAATTCTCTCCATCCTGGGTATAGTCGGCGGGTTCTTAATTTTGATGACAGTGACAAGAGCGCCGGGGATCGGCATCGGGATCTGCGTTAACCCTGATATGCCCTGTGTAGTGTATATGCGTCCGGCCATCTATACCGTTGCTCCGTTAATCATGGCGGCTAGCGCCGTAGGCTTGGCTATGAACTTAATAACCCTCAGACCAGGGATGCGCCGCCGAGGATAGGGAAGATAGCAAGCGGCAGTCCTTTGCGTTTCCTGTACTAGTCATGGGGACTAACGGGGAAGGTTGACTACAAATTGACTAGCCGTGACGTCAGTAATGTCATGAACGGAGAAGGGATGAATGTCTTCTATTTAGTGCTTCGGAGCATAGGCGGTAGGCAGTTCCGAAGTGCTCTTATTGCCGCCTGCATTACGGCGATTAGCGGGTTTTTGCTGATCACCACCCTCTTGGCCAAGGGTGAGCAACACAGTCTCAAAGTCGGGCTCGAGAGGTTGGGGGCTGACATAATAGTGGTGCCCGCGGAAAAGAGGTTTGAGGCTGAGGCTGCCTTCCTTCTCGGTAAACCGGTTTCGAATTGCTGGATGCCTGAGGAGAATCTGGCAAAGGTATCCAAATTGGAGGGGGTGGAACGGGTCAGCCCTCAGCTTTACCTTCAATCCCTGACTGGCTCTGCCTGTTGCGCCGCGTGGGAGCTTTTCATAATTGCTGTCGCCCGCGAGACCGATTTCACGGTTCAGCCGTGGCTGAAAAAAAAGCTTAACAAACCGCTGGGGCTCAGGGATGTTGTCGGTGGTCAGTTCGTAATCGTCCCTGAGGAGACCAATGTCTTCATGCTTTATGGCACCGAGCTCGATCTGATAGCTAATCTGGAACCCACCGGCACCGGGCTGGATCAAACCGCTTTTATTAGCCTCGAGACAGCACAATTCATGGCCAGTGAGTCTATGACCAAAGCTATGATGCCGCTAGAGATTCCCGAGGGGAAGATATCTGCTATTCAGGTCAAGGTGCAACCGGGCCACTCCCTCGAAGATATGGCCAGCCTCATTGCACAGGAGCTTCCTGGCGTCTATGCTATCACCAGCCTGGGGATAACCCGAACCGTTCAACACCAGACAGTCGGTCTATTTCAGGCCCTGATGGTATCCATGCTTATCGTCTGGGTAGTGGCATCGTTGCTTATAGGCCTTGTTTTCTTCATGATGGTCAATGAGCGCCGACGGGAGATCGGGACACTGAGGGCTCTGGGGGCCAGCACCCACTTCATCCTCCGTATGTTTCTGACCGAGAGCGCCATGCTGGCCCTGGGGGGTGGCATTGTCGGGGTTATTGTGGCCACGATGTTCGTCCGTTTCTTTGGACAGCTTCTGACGCTCGCCACTGAGGCGCCACTATTGATGCCGCCACTGGCTAGCCTTCTGGGGTTTGTGCTGGCCTGTTTGGCGGTGGCCCTGATAGTTGTTCTGCCGGCCCTGGTCTACCCGGCTGTCAGAGCCAGCCGCATCGACCCCGCTGAGGCGATGAGGGAGGTGTGATGAATTTATGGCGTCTGGTATCTCAAAGCATCAGGGGGAGGCGGCTCCGCAGCGGTCTCATTATAGCCTTTATTATGCTGCTCGCCGGCTTGATGTTATCCTCAACCCTGGTCTTGAGGGGTATGGAGAGTGGTCTGCGGACAGGGATGGAGAGACTCGGCGCCGATATTATTGTAGTCCCCTATCATGGGTTCGAGCCGATAGTGGCTAAGGGGGCATTGCTTACCGGCGAACCGGTCTCCGGCTACTGGATGCGGGCTGACAATCTGGATAAGGTAGCCGAGGTGGAGGGGGTGGAACGGGTCAGCCCTCAGATTTACCTCCAACCCGTGACTGATACTCCTTTCTGCTCTGCCGAGGAGCTTTATGTGGTTGCCTTCGACCCCAAGACCGACTTTACCATCCAGCCGTGGCTGAAGGAAAAGCTCAACCGCCCCTTAGGGCTGTGGGAGGCCATTGGCGGCGACTCTATAACTGTTTCCCCAGGTACCCGCATAACTTTGGACAATTACAAGCTCGATTTGGTAGGTAAGCTCCACCCCATAGGGATATGGCTCGACCAGACTATTTTCTTCAGCTTGGAGACCGCCGAGGCGATGATGGTACCAGGAAGTAGTTCTATTATACCTCCTGATATGCCTGACAATGCTATCTCCGCCATTATAGTTGAGGTAAAGTCTGGCTACTCCATTGAAAAGTTAGCCATCGAGAGCATGCTGGCAGCCCCGGCGACATGGTCTATTCGTAGCACACAGCTGATGAGGCTTCTCGCGGCACAACGGGCTGGGCTGCTGAGGACCTTATTTACGACGTTAGGCATCGTCTGGGTACTGGCGGTAGTGCTCACTGGCCTTATCTTTTCTCTGATGGTCGCCGAGCGCCGACGTGAGATCGGCATGTTGAGAGCGGTGGGGGCCAGCCGCAACTTCATCTTCCGCTTGTTTCTGACCGAGAGCTCCTCCCTCGCCGTGGGAGGGGCGGTTATAGGGGTTATTCTGGGGGCGATAATTGTTTACGCCATCAAGTCCTGGCTGATGAGCACCCTTGGAATTGAATTTTTGATGCCGTCATTGCTTGGCCTTTTGGCCTTGATGGGGATTATTCTAGTGGCGGCCCTGATCATCGCTCTGCCGGCTCTCCTCTACCCGGCTATCAGAGCCAGTCGCATCGATCCTGCCGAAGCTATGAGGGAGATATGAGACCATGATTGAGCTGCAAAAGGTGACCAAAATATATAAGCCGCGAAGGCAGCGAGAGGTTACCGCGCTCGACAACGCGACCCTTAAGGTATCACCAGGGGAATTCCTGGTGATCACTGGGCGCTCCGGCTGTGGTAAGACAACCATACTCAATCTCCTAGCTGCACTAGCCAGACCGACCTTGGGTAAGGTTTTCATAGATGGGATAGATATCTGGACCCTGGACGATAGGCAAATATCAGCGTTGCGCAAGGAGAAAATAGGATTTATCTTCCAAGTCCCCAGCCTCATCCCGGTCCTGAACGTTGTGGAGAATGTAATGGTGCCAACGATGTTCACTACCCCGGAGAAGCAACTTGACGCCTATGACCGGGCAGAGAAAGCCCTAGCCGACGTGGGGTTATCCCACAAGATGGAGGCCTTTCCCCGTCACCTCTCCGCCGGGGAGGAGAAGAGGGTGATCATCGCCCGCGCCATTGTAGATGATCCCCCCTTCCTCCTCGCTGATGAGCCCACCGCCAACCTGGATGAACTTACTGAAAAGGAAGTGATGGCATTACTAGAAAGTATACATAAAGGAGGTACCAGTATCGTTCTAGTTACTCACCATCCCAGCCTTATCGGCTATGGGACACGGCATCTCACCATGTCTGACGCCAAATTAACCGAGTGAGGAGGTAAAGATGGAGAAGGCATTTTACCGGAGACTGGCGGCGATGACATTTATCGTTGGCATCATTGCTCTCAGCATGGGATGCCGTGGTGAACAAGAGGTAGAAAAGGCAATATCCTTTGGCACCGGTGTGGTTGCTGATGCTGAGCTCAACGCCTTATCCAGGGGAGTGGTTCGTGCCATCAGCAAACGGGTACCAGAGTTCCGCATCAGCGCTCGTGAAAACCCCGGAGGTACCACTGAGGCAATACAAAATATAAACCGCTATGATTTTTGTGGGCTGAGTCTTGATAAGGCAGCCCAAGCATATTATGGCTTTTATGAATGGAAAGGCCATGCCCGTCCCCAACTGAGGCTGCTCTGGGTGATCGGGAGGCTCCCTATGAGCTTCATAGTCGCGGCCGATGCCGGTATCGATTCCATCTATGAACTCGACGGAAAAGCAGTGGGCAGCGGTGAACCAGGAAGCATGACAGAATTCAAGGCGGTTAGCCTCCTCAAAGTCCTGGGCATCAAGCCCAACTGGCATCGGGGCAGCTGGGAAGTTCAGCTCGACCTTTACCGGAAGGGCAAACTCGTTGGTCTGGTGAAGGAGGGTGCCCCTGATACCACCCTTGTCGAATGTGCTGAAAGGCGTCCCTTCACTGTGCTTGGTATCTCCGAAACAGACCTCACCCGTGCAAATAAGCACTATAGCGGGACCGGGCTCATCTTTCCAATGTGTCTCATTAGGCCTGGGGTCTATCCGGGACAGGGGAAAATGTTGACTACCTGCGGCTTGATGTTTGGCTATTTCACTCGTGCCGATGTGCCTGCCGAAGTGCCTTATAAGCTGGTCGGGGCAGTCTATGCAGAGCTGTGGGATCTATCCAAGTGTTATAAACCGATGAGTCTCGATATTATCGGTTTTCCAAAGCTTACCATGGAACAGGCCCCCTTCCCTTTGCATCCCGGAGCAATCAAGCTCTATCGAGGGATGAAGCTGGAACCCCCAGGCCATCTGATTCCTCCGGAGCTTCGGTAAAGGCCTGCCTCGCTATCCCTGAAGAAGACCTGAAGAGATTAGAAGAGCTATCGAAAGAGTGTGATCATGATCCAAAGCACGATACTCCTATCGAATCCCAAAAGAATGAGATTAAGTTTCATCGAACCAATGGGTGCCAATGGGGCAGGCAAGGCCACAGCATTGAAAGCCATATCAGGGCTGTTTAGAACAGAGGTGGGTAAGGTTGGTCACGGCGGTATTCGCTTCAATGGCCAAAGGATAGATCGCATAAGTGATACTGAAGTGATAAGTGATAGTGAGTGATAGTAAGTGATAAGAACTCCCTTTTGGGCGGAAGTAGTATGGGGGCAAATGCGGCTGTGTGTCCAGGGGGTGAATGGCACAGCATATGGCGGGTAGGCGGTAAGCTGTCGTTGGTAGGAATAGAGGAGCCTCTATTGGATACGGACTGACGGCCTGGAGGGGATGGGAGTGTGTCTGCGGCCCGCAAATTGGGTAAACGAGGCCCCGAGCCCTCTGCTTTGAAGTCAGGACAGGTAACCACCCATAGGGTATTCGGGCTGTTTGTAAAGGCAATCCTCAGAGGGCGGGATCTGAGAATCAGAGTAATCTAAGTGGATATGTACGGGTAGAATTTGGACCTCGGCGGAGACCTTCTGCTGACTACCCAGAGTCCCAAATGCCTCAAAATCTAATTACTGACTCCCCGATTAGTACAAGATGAAATCGAGCATCCAGCCTTAACCTCTTTCATGCAATAATTCCACCGCAAATAATCAGCCCTTTCAACTCCCCGCCATCCATCTTTGGTACTGCCCGATGGTTGTTGGCCGATGTGATTATTTGTGGTTGAAATATGCAATGATTGGGCATTACTCGAAAAAGAATGTTTCAGTTAGGAACATTCCCCTCGTAATCATTACTTCCCTTGGTTTTGATGGAATCAATCTAATGATTCAGGGCGAAAGGTAATCAAGATTTCAAGCGTCTTTTTACGGCAAGTGGCCCGATGCTTGACATCCAATGGACCCGGTGATACCTACTTTTGAGACTCGGTTCAAGAATTAAGTTGGGCCATATGCTATCTTAATTGAGGGCTAATAGTGTGAGATACCGCGTTGACAACGTTCCAATAGTATTGCGTCCGTTTTGGTTGGTCTATTCATGGGTAGTCGCCTTAAGTATCTGGATATTTTTGGTTATTCTGCAATCTACGTGCAAGATACGAATACAAAACCCTATCGACTCTTATGGCCATCGTAACTTTGTTTACAGTCTTTGGCATAGGTTTTGGTTCCTTTGGGCCGTGTCCTTTGTGCGGTCACATCGTCGTCACGCATGGCTACAACATCCCGCCGCATATATGAAGCCCGTTCATATCGGACTGAAGCTGATGGGGATTCGTGTTCTGCTGGGTTCTGGGGGCGAGGAAGGCCGCAAGGCTGCAAACGACCTCGTTGATCTTCTTCGTAAAGGATGGTCAACAGTCATATCTCCAGATGGACCACATGGACCGCAGGGAGTACTGAAAAAGGGCGTACTTCATATTGCCTTGCAGAGCGGGGTTCCTATTTTGCCTGTGACATTCATCGCTCCTCGAACATTTACGTTACCATCTTGGGATAAGAAACCTCTGCCATTGCCCTTATCTAGAGTCACAGTGATTATGGGGGAGCCAATTGCAGTGAACGAAAGCAACTTTGAAGAGGCAGCGAAGCTTCTTGCAGATAGGATGACCAATCACTGAGGCCCAACAAGGCAAATGTAGCCGACTCGTAAACTCGCGGCTGATTTACAGCATTGATGGAATATATGACCCTGCCTTGCTGATGAATTCAAGATGCAATAACGCGTCGAGCGCAGGGTGGGATTCCGTTTATTTGTTCCGGAAATAGTTCATCATACGATGGATTGCCTTCATCGACGGCCCGGTGTGTTTATTGGCGTCTGAAATATGGCATGGATCGAGGATAGGCCACTCGGCATGTTTCAGTTAGAGTTCGCAACCCTAGTACTTTTCCAACACGGATGCGGATAAAGCAGATTCACTTGGCTTCCAGATCTGTCAGTGCGAATTCAGATTCGCACCTAACCCTCTAAACTGTGCAACTTCATTCACACCTAACTCAATTCATCTTAACAGACTCTTTTTAAAAACACACATAACTACAACCACTTATCAGATAGCTCCTTTGGGTCATTTACGTGGCACGGTGTTTGTATTTTGAAGTCCAAAGAGAAAGGATGTGATTACTTATGAAACGGCTGATAAATATCCAAAAAAGCGACCTGCCGGAGCTAGGAAGAAAGCCAGAATATCCCATCAAAAGTCAGACTTACCACCACCACCCAGAAAATAAAAGGGAGACTAAAAGATTGAGTCTCAAAGGAGTCAACAGTGTGACAACTCGGTATTTCCTTATCCTATTCTCAATGTTGCTGATTTTGTTAGTACTTGGATGTGCTCGTGTTGTGAAAATGTATCCCGGGGAGAAATTGCCAAGAGAGGAGATCGCAAAGATCAGAGAGCCTACAGAAAAGTTTGTTCCCCTTTTTCTTGCTTATGTTTGCAGTGATGCTCAGATTGTTGCGGTGGACGGCAAAAGGGTTGAAGATTATTATGCTGAAGCAGTTGAAGTGACACCAGGGTTTCATGAGGTGCTGGTGCAACTGGAGAAAGACTTTGAGGGCGGGTATTTTTCTACTCCTGGTCCTGGATCTACCTACAACAGCTTTCTCCGCTTCAACTTCCATGCCGGGGCGGGTCACGAGTATAAGATTAAAATCCCCGACTGGTGGAAAAGGTGCTCCTTCGTAAGCATAGTGGACACCCAGTCTGGTGAGGTAATCACTAGCAAACGCATCGGTGGCAGGACGTACAGTCTCTCAGAATATACAGGCTATAAATTTCCTGAGGGTTTCTGGAATAAACCTGGGCTTGATGCGAAACAGCTCAAGAAAGATTGCCAGCAGTGCATGAGGAAGTCATGGAAAAGTATTAAAGTCAGAAGAGGCTCCCCCTGGGAACCTTTTTTGTATCTTGAGGTCACGACGGGCAGAGGTTTTGAAGCCCAATACATGCACTGCATGGAGGGAAAAGGGTATTCTTGGCAGGAGTCACATGCTGGAACGCCGCTAGGGCTGGATACTGAGACTTACTTCATGGACAAGTGCTTGCCTTGAATAATCTTTGAAAAACTTTGATCATCAAAAGTACTCATATCCGAGATGAATCTATGATTCTGACAATCCTCGGAAAGTTGCGATTTCAAGATGATATCGAACATCCAGCCTTGGTCACGATCACGCAATAATTCCACCGGAAATC
>JABAOH010021264.1_pt4 | contig 17668 bp, 15 predicted proteins | sample 7062181 | NCBI WGS metagenome assembly JABAOH01 (sample SAMN14538630, study PRJNA623070) | marine sediment metagenome | biome: marine biome [ENVO:00000428]; feature: marine pelagic biome [ENVO:01000023]; material: deep marine sediment [ENVO:00002113]; isolation source: pool of 5 deep marine... | reverse complement strand
ACATCCAGATAGTAGCGTGAAGCAAATGGGAAGTAAGCACCGAATACCGACACATCCACTGGAGCCGCGATGGAGTCGTCGTCACTCTGGACGGCGTCAATCGTCCCCTCCTGTACTGCTCTGAACAGCTCACCATGGGGCACGAGCTGATCAGCGTTGTACAATTCGATCACCATCTCTCCATTGGCTGCCTTATTAAACGCATCGATTGATGGNNATGTTCAGCAAGGGCAGCACCGGCATAGGTTTGCATCCGCCACCGAATCTTTTTTGCCGCAATCACGTAGGGCGCCTTTACCGCTGTGGCTGCTACTGCGGCAGCCCCCACTCCTGCTTTTTTGAGAAAATCGCGTCTTTTCATCCTACCTCCCTCCTTTACTTAGGTTATCTGTTAATCCACATTCTTCCCCTTCATACACTTAGACAAGCCTCACCTCCCTTCTCCATATGACGGCAAATAGTAAAAACAATCAGCTTCCTGATTCTAAGAAACAAAGCCCCGCTTTTTGATTAGGCAAGTATAGAAAACCAGGAATTGGCTGTCAAGAAAAAACGCACACGATTTGGAGGGCTTGAATTATCCGGTTGCAGAAGGGAGTGTGAAGAGCGCCAGGGTTGGTAAGGTGGGGGTTCTTAACCATTAGGCCACTTTGGTGGATTGAGGCGGGATTCTTCTCGAATCTGTTAAACTGGGATAGATGTAATAGAATGTCAATACTTCACAGGCGTCCTTTTTACCCAGCAAGAGAAAAGGGGCTTTGGTGTTGAGGAACTTCGGTAAGCTCAGGACTGTCTGTGGCCAAAGCTATGACGACTAACCTCCTAGAGAGTGTTTTTCGAGAAGTCAGAACAGGGACCAGACCCATGGGTGTACTTAATAATCGAAAGAGCTTGGAACGGATTATCTTTGCCGTCTTCTCTTACCTGAATCATAAAGGTCAGGAGGGATCCCCTCTCCCTTTTACACAAGAATGTTGACGTAAGCTAGCTGTGGATCGTATTAATCTGAAGGTAAAACACGGGGAGGTGTTTTCACTCCTCGGCCCCAGTGGATGTGGAAAAACTACAACCTTAAGAATAATTGCGGGGTTAGAAACTGCAGACGAAGGCGCAGTCTTGATAGAGGGAATGGTAGTTAATGACGTTCCCCCATACCGGAGAGACTGCAATCTCGTATTTCAGAATCTTGCCCTCTTCCCCCATTTGACGATAGGAGAAAACATAGCCTACGGGTTAGAGAGGAAACGAGTTCCTAAAGACAAAATAAAAGTCAGAGTGGGTGAAATGCTCGAATTCATGCGGCTTCAGGGTATGGAGAGCCGATACCCCACTCAACTCAGTGGAGGACAACAACAAAGAATTGCGCTGGCAAGGTCTTTGATCTTAAAGCCTAAAATCTTACTTCTAGATGAACCGTTAGCATCACTTGACAGGAAACTGAGAAAAGATATGCAGGTAGAACTTAGGCGAATACAGCAGGAAGTAGGAATAACCTTCTTCTATGTTACCCATGACCAAAAGGAAGCCCTTGCTATATCTGATACAATAGCAGTCATGCGCAATGGGAGACTTGAGCAAGTTGCATCTCCTGAGGAGATGTATGATACGCCCAGAACAAGATTTGTTGCCGATTTCATAGGAGCTGCGAATATCTTTCCTGGTAAAGTGACAGCTAAAAGTGCTGAAGAAATTCAATTGGAAAGCGAAACCGGTTTAAGAATCATCGCTCATGATACCGAGGATTGGAGAAGCGAGGATATATCTGGCGTCTGCGTTCATCCGGAGAGAATAGAAGTTTCGCCTACTGGAACTGACTTAGAGGCGGATAATCGGTTTAGGGGAAGGATCGTGGAGACAATTTATCAAGGTGATTTTGTTGAAATGAAGGTTCGTCTTTTGAACAGCAAGACCGATGAAGCGATCACTGTTCATCTAGATGCCAAGCTATCTCAGAAGAATAGATTCTTCGTGGGAAACGAGGTAATCGTCCACTGGAATCGGGAAAGCAGCAGGACTTTGCAAGGATAAATAGTGAAACATTAATCCCAAAATTCGCTCCGAACTTCCGTGAAGCCCCTCCCATATAAAATGGGGGACGACCATAAGTTTATAAGTTTATTTCTTCTCCCTCATTGAGAATTTAGATTTTTCGCCAATCGCTCTCCCCGGCTAACTGCCATGCTGACCGCGGGTGTGAAATTCCGAACCTCTCAGCTAAATCACTCTGACTTATGCCGAGTTCACCCATAGCCCAAAAGCATACGAGGCTGCGAGCCTTTACGGCCTTTTTGTACCTCCCTCATGCCAGGACCTCATCGGGCTGCATGCCCATTCGATTGGCCGCACGGTCTACGATTTTTTCAAAATCCAAACCACTTGCTTGGAGACAATATCGACGCTCAAAGCTGTTCTTCTGCCTGCCGCACCAATAGGTGAGAATGATTGACCATTAACGCCCACGCATAACACGATGTGCGGGTCTCATTCAGGATGGCCCCAAGGCGTTCCAAAAAACCGTCCCGGTCCCGATCATTATGAAAAACCCTTCTGCGTTCAATACATCCCGCAATAATGTGATGGAGCGGCCCCGGATCATCTATTCGTGACTTGCGTGGCATAAAATGTTCATAACAGAAAACCAAAAAGCGATTAACTTATAAACTTATGTACGTCCCCTAACTCTACTAATTCTATCAAACGCTTAGAGACGGTTCGCCTTTTTCTTAGATTGACTGCTCGGTATCGGTCGGCTTGAGGTAATCAATACAGCCCAATTCCTTATGCCCGCGGTGGGAGATTTCAAGGTAGACAGCTTTTCCGAAGTTCAAGGATGTGAAGATAATTTCGAAGGTCTGGAGAAAAAGAAACTGCTGAGCAAAGCATTTCGCAATCGTGATAGCTGCAACTTAGCGTATTAGTCACTGCGTGGCGGTCTTCCGCTCCAATGAAAAAGCGTTCGTCGGTTTTCTCATACACCGCCCTTCAAGCTAGAGCCAAACAACTAAGTACAGCGTGGCGCCTTTGACTGTCTCGGTGGACAATGAACGTTATGTGCAGTATGTGGCAAAGCGCAGAAGAGGTCTGGATGAAAAAGTCCTTGACAAGTATTCCTTGATCTCTTATATATGAGAGCTCGGAAAGCTAAACTATGCTGAGAAAGGAGGAATGAGAAGCGACTAGGTTTTTTGGAAATCAATTATTTTGGAAATCAATTATATTGTCTCTTCAAGAAAAGGGGGAAAAGATGAACAAGAGAGAGATCGATCGACTAGCTGAAGAACTTGCAGAAGGAAGGTTGACGCGAAGGGATTTTGTTAAGAGGGCAATGGCCTTTGGTCTGTCCTTGACTGGTGCCGTTGCACTTGCCCGCGGACTTCAATCCCGGGAGGCCCACGCTGCTGCGGAAATGGAGACTGTCAAGATTGGTGGAGCCGTACCCCTATCTGGGCCTGTCGCGTATTGGGGCATTTCCACGATGCAGGGTTGGGTGGATGGTGCCGAAGTGATCAATTCCAGGGGCGGTCTCAATGTCGGGGGTAAGAAGTATAAGATGGAGATTATCACCTACGACACGAAGGGCACTGTGGCTGATTCCAGGGCTGCGACGACGCGACTAGTTGAACGGGATAAAGTGAAGTACGTATTCAGCCAGGCTGCAGCTAGTACCATAGGCATGCTCCAGGTTACCGAACCGAATCAGGTAGTCTCAATTGTTGCTTGCTGGGGTTACTTGAAACAGTTCGGACCTGAGTTCTTCTATCACTTCCGAGCCGAAATGTCCGACTACGAGCAGGGCTTTGCATATGTTCCTTTCATGAAGGAGAAGTATCCGGGAATCAAAACGGCGGCATTCATCGGTCCAGACGATAAGGACGGATACGACTGCTTTTACTCCTACCAGCGCCTGATGGATTATTACGACATCAAGAACTTGGGAAAGGAGTATTTTGAATGGGAGACCACCGATTTCTACCCCATCGTGACCAAAATATTGGCCTTGAAGCCAGACACCATTATTACCAGCCCATCACCACCTGGAATCACTGCAAGTATCATAAAGGCAGCCCGTGAAATGGGCTACAAGGGCCCGATTTCTTCCCCTGCTGCTTCAGAGACAAAGACAATCCTCGAAGTCGCCGGTGAACATGCGCATGATGTGGTCCTTCCTGTAACGCTTGAATCACCGGTGACGCAGACTCAGAAGGAAATAAAGCAAAGGTTCCTTGACAGATTCGGAGAGTTCAATGCATTGGCTGGGAACTATTCCTGGTGGGTATATGCACTGGCAAAAGCGTTCGAGGATGCAGGCACCGTCGAAGATACTAAAGCTGTGGCCAACGCCTTGCAGGATGTGGTTCTTGAAGATACCTACGTTGGCAAGGCCAAATTCGGAGGGGAAGGAGCATACGGCATAAAGCGGCAGGGTATTTATGATTGCTATACGACCCTTATCGAGAACGGAAAGGCTAGACTGGCCGACGTGAGATTCCCTGCGTTGCCTCCAGGCTATTAATAGCAAGCCTTCAGGCGGTTTTTCTTCCTGAAACTCAAATACCTGAGATCTATAAGCAAACTGTAAACCGGTATTTGCCAGGGAGATTGAGAACCCTGGCAAGTACCGGTGAACAACAGAAGGGGTCCTTAAACCGAGAGTTGGAGCCAAAATCACGATTTGGCCAGATATGGATTTCGCTGTTTTGTTGAATGAGAGTTAAAGAGGTGGGGACGCGAATCCTGTGTCCGAGGCGAACAATGACTCACTGAAATCCAGAAAAGGTTTTGATCGACTTGTGAGTAAAGCTTTTCCAAAGGAGTCTTCACTATTGGCAAGAAGGGGGCGACTTAAATGAAAAAGGCCACGGCATGGGTTTCACTTGTGGCTCTTGCACCATTGCTGGGACTATGGATTGGATGCGAACGAGGAAAACCGATAGAAGAGATAGAGATGAGGGAGATCATAGTTGGGGGAGTGGTGCCACTATCCGGCTACGGGGCCTATTGGGGTAGACCCATCGTCAAGGGTTGGAAAGACGGTGCTGAAGTCATCAACGCCCGAGGCGGTATTAAGATAGGAGACAAGAGGGGTGACGCATACAAGTTCAAGATCATCGCTTACGACTCAAAAGGGACAGAAGCTGGCGCCAAGGAGGCTGCCACCCGACTTGTCGAGGAGGATAAAGCACATTACCTGTTTTCCCAGGGCACAGCCAACATCAGCGGAGTCCTTGAGATCGCTAAACCCAAGAAGCTAATCTTGATGACCGCCTCCAGAGGGGACACAGAAAAGTTGGGGCCGAATCATCCGAATAGTTTCAGAGTGGAAATGTCCGACTATGAACTCGGTTTCGCTTACATTCCCTTCATGAAAGAACACTACGCTGATCTGAAAACAGCTGCTTTCATTGGTCCTGACGACCAAGATGGGCGTGCCTCCCATCGCTCGTACCAGCGCCTGATGGAGCACTTCGGTATTGAAGACCTGGGGAAACAGTTCTTTCAGCGGGAAACCACTGATTTCGATTCGGTTGTCTCCGAGATAGTCGCGTTGAAGCCCGATTGTATTATCACGAGTCCCACACCACCAAAAACAACAGCAAGTATCGTGATTGCAGTTAGAAAGACGGGTTACAAGGGGCCAATAGTGTCACCGGCCGCGTCCGAGGCTAAAACCATAATAGAAGTGGCTGGCGAATTTGCAGACAACGTCGTTCTACCCATGACTCTTGAATCCTCGCACACCGAGTATCAGAAAGCACTCCGTGAGAGGTTCAACAACAGGTTCGGCAGTTACGAGGAGCTGGCCGGAATCTACTCTTGGTGGGTTTATGCACTGGAACAGGCTTTAGTGGTTGCTGGGTCATTTGAGAATACTACGGCGGTGGCTAGCGCCCTTGAAAATGTGGTGCTCGAAGAGACTTACGTAGGAAGGGTCAGGTTCGGTGGCGCGGGAGAATACGGCCTGAAAAGGCAAGCCATTTATGATGGCTATACGACAATTATTCAGGCCGGCAAGGCCAATGTCGTTGACGTAAGATCCCCGGCATTACCTGAGGGATACTAGTCTCTGAGGCTATAGTATGATGGCTCTGATTCTTGAGATCCCATTCATTATGTGAACAGAATAGGGCGCGAGGGTTCTGGTAGAGGGAGAGGTGTCTTCGCCAGGAACGATGCAGGACACAAGATATACCCACAAGACCCGGAGAAGCGGCCACTGTTTTGTCCTCCAAACAAAGGGAAGGGAAACACATGACCAGTGAGCTACTCGCACAAATGACGGTCACCGGTATTTCCCTGGGCTTGATTTACGCACTGATTGCCATCGGACTTACTTTGATATTTGGCATAATGCGCATCATCCAGTATGCACATGGCGAGATCTACATGTTGGGTGCGTATTTTCTCTATTATTGGTACAGTGCGATAGGATTGCCGTACTGGATGGGGCTGATCATGAGCGCTGTGGCTATTTTCTTTTTTGGCATTTTCCTTCAGGTAATTCTTTTCCGTCCCCTCCTGGGCAAAGGGCTGCTGCCTCCGCTGGCGGTTTCCTTGGCGTTGATTTTTATCATCTCCAGCAGCGGCCTCCTAGGCTTTGGAACCGTTGTCAGAGGTATACCGAGTGTCATTTCTGGTGGAATTGATATGTTCGGCGCCCATTTTGCCTACGAGAGAATCGTGATCTCGATCATCGCCGCCGGTAGTATACTGGGGCTGTACCTGTTCCTACAAAAGAGCAAACTCGGGGTTGCGATGCGTGCTGTCTCCGAAGACCCCGAAACGAGCTCTCTCCAAGGAATCAATAACCGTCGGATTCACTATATAGCCTTCGGCGTCGGAAGTGCCCTAGCAGCAATAGCTGGATGTCTGCTTGGAACGCTGATGTCAATCGTTCCGACAATGGGATTCATGGCGACGGTGAAAGCATTCATGATCGTGATTATGGGAGGTCTAGGTAGTATTTTGGGCGCCCTTCTCGGTGGATTTATCATCGGTTTCATTGATAGCTTCCTCACCACGACAGTAACCGCCGAAGTCGCCTACATAGTGGGTTTTCTAGCGATTTTTGGGATACTGGTATTCAAACCTGTTGGATTGTTCGGTCAAGAGTGGGAAGGGTAGAATGAATGGGAAAAGTGGACAGAAATACGTCTGGTTGATCGCACTGGCCCTTGTCTTTCTGCTACCTTTCATTGTCCAGCGCGACAAATACATCCTACACATCGGCATCAGTGTCGCCTTCAACGTGTCTTTGGCTACCAGTCTCTGGCTTTTGTGGACATTGGGATTTGTCTCTTTTGCTCACGCCGGTTTTATGGGGATCGGAGCCTATACTTCTGCCTTGCTTTTTCTTCGGCTCGGTTTATCCTTTTGGGCGACTATTTGGATTGGCGCAGTAGTGGCTGCTATCATTGCATGCGCAGTCAGTTTCCCCTTGATGAGGACGAGGGCCGTCTACTTTTTCATGGCTAGCTGGGCCATCGGGGAGGTGATCAAACGGATATTTGCTTACTATAGAGGGTTTTTCGGCGGTTGGGAAGGGATCTTCGGCATTAATCCGCCAAAGGATCTCCTCGGTATATGGAACATAAACTTCTCTTCAAGACTGGCCTACTATTACTTAGCTGCCGTCTTCGCTGTAGCAATTGTATACTTTGTTTACAGCTTGAATAAATCCCGTGTGGGTATGATTTTCTGGAGTATCCATGATGCCGAAATTCTCTCCGGGCATGTCGGAGTTAATTGTCTTAGGTATAAAGTTCTGGGGTTCACTGTCGCATGCTTTCTTGCCGCCCTGACAGGTGCTCTCTACGCACACTACCACACCTACATTAATCCAAAGACGTTTGACATCTGGCAGTCAGAATTCGCGCTCGTTCATATCATCGTAGGAGGATTGTCCACAGTTGGCGGTCCCGTGTTAGGTGCCACATTTTTAACACTTCTGGATGAGTTGCTTCGTCCAACAGGGTATTACCGAGTGATTCTCTTCGGAATCATACTGATCATCACTGTCCTTTTTCTACCCGAAGGTTTGGAAAGCATACCCAAGAGAATCCGCCAAGCTCGGGTTGCAGCCTCCTTGCAAGCGGAAGAGAAAAGGGAGGTTTAGGAAGGTATGCATCTACTTGAAGTAAAAGACGTCAACATGCGTTTTGGTGGTCTGGAGGCCATAAAGGACTTGGACCTAGATATCGACGAAGGCGAGATCAGGGGTCTCATTGGACCCAACGGCGCTGGGAAGACAACTCTCTTCAACGTAATCAGTGGAGTTTATCGCCCAACTGCCGGTAAGGTCATATTCAAAGGGCAGGATATCACTTTTCTCAAACCCCATGAAGTCACCAAATTGGGAGTTGTCAGAACCTTCCAGGCCATCACCCTGTTTAAGAACTTCAGCGTATTTAGAAACGTACTGATGGGATGTCATCTATATGCAAAGCTGAGCTTCTGGGGAGCTGTTTTGAATAGTCGTGAAACGAGAAAGACTGAAGCGGAGAATGAGAGAAAGACCATGGAGATATTGCGATTCATGGGGCTCGATAAACATAAGGATGAACTTGCTTTGAACTTACCACACGGTTATCAGAGAGCACTCGGAATTGCTATCGCCTTGGCGGCCGAACCAGAAGTGTTGATGCTCGATGAACCGGTGACCGGTATGAACCCGGAAGAAACCTTGGAAATGATGGAACTAATAAAAAAAATAAGAGATAGAGGAATTAGCATTCTGTTGATCGAGCATGATATGAAAGCCGTGATGAGTGTTTGTGAGCGTATAACGGTGCTTGACTTTGGGAGAAAGATCGCCGAAGGTCCGCCCAAGGAAATAAAACAAAACGGGGCCGTGATCGAAGCCTATCTAGGGAGCGAATACGATGCTGCTTGATGTGAAGGAGGTAAGAGTCCACTACGAAAAGGTCGAGGCGATCAAGGGCGTATCCATAGCCGCCGACAAAGGGATGATCAGTACACTGATAGGAGCCAATGGTGCGGGCAAAACGACCATTCTTAGAGCAATATCCGGGTTGAAGCGTGTAACCTCGGGTGAGATCTGGTTTGATACGAAAAGAATTGACGAAATGGCCCCTCATGATATCGTCGGGCTAGGAATTGCACACGTTCCAGAGGGGAGAAAGGTTTTTGGTCTTATGACGGTGGGGGATAATCTCAGGGCAGGTGCATATTTGCAAAAAGAGAGTGCTAAGATACAAGAGACGGCCGAAGAGGTCTTTCGGCATTTTCCGGTTTTGAAAGAAAGGCGGAAGCAATTGGCCAAAACTTTGAGTGGAGGTGAACAGCAGATGCTCGCCATGGGCCGTGCTCTGATGGGGAGACCGAAGATTATCCTCATGGACGAACCTTCCCTCGGCTTAGCGCCATTGATGGTCAACGAGATTGCGAAGATTATCGGGCGATTCAGGAAGGAAGGATTCTCGGTCGTTTTAGTAGAGCAAAACGCAGCTTTGGCGCTGAAGTTAGCCGATACGGGATATGTCTTGGAAACAGGAAAAATAACCCTGGAGGGGGATACAGGCGAGCTGGCACAGAACCAACATGTGAAAAAAGCCTACTTGGGTGGGTGATTACGCTTCGGATTTGCATAGGAACAGGAGCCCAAAACACATTGCGGCACCGGTTGAGAGATCGAACAAGTCGAAATCGCGAGAGTTGGCTGGGTTTAGAACGACTGCATCCGCCTGCTGCATCTCCACTAGACATTACTAGTCAGCCGTTCTAAAAAGATACGGTCTCAAAATCAAGTCCGGTGAAGGCTTTTCATCACTTACCAGCCCTGATAGGCCTTTTTCAGTATATCGAGAAAAACCTCCTGGTTCAGCGTTCTCGGGTTTGATTCTACTGAAACATTCCACGTAGCTCTTTCTGCGACCCGTTTCAGATCTTCCTCTTTTACTCCCAGCGTTTTCAAACTCGTAGGAAGTTCAACTGTCTTGATCAGATTCTTGATGCTATCAACCGCCCTAGCGGCCGCTTCTCTGATTGGCAATCCTTCAATGTTCTCTCCTAGGAATTTGGCCACGTTGGCATGTTTTACAGGATCAGTCATACAATTGAACTCCATTATCCATGGTAAGAACAGCGAACAACATAGTCCATGTGGAATTACTGGATTCGGTGGATTCCCGTAGACCCCACCTAGAGCCTCGCCAAGGCAATGAACCCCTGCGCAGTCACTGTTAGCAAAGGCAATACCACCTAAGCACGAGGCAAGCATCATCATCTCTCTTGCCTCGACATCATTGCCGTTTGTATGTGCGATCGGAAGATATTCCCCCACTAGTTTCATGCTGCACTCTGACAAAGCGTCGGCAATCGGGTTAGAAACATTGGCGGTGTAGGCTTCATAGGAGTGGGTAAATGCATCTAAGCCTGTTGTGGCGGTTTGCCTTTCTGGAAGTGTCACTGTCAACAGTGGATCGTCTAGTGCGACTTTGGCGGCTATACACGGTCCTCCGGGATAGGATGCAGGGCCACCAATTGCCATCTTATTCCACCTCTCGGTATGTGTAATGATCGACCAGAAGTTACCTTCACTCCCCGTGCCAGATGTGGTTGGTATGGTTATTAATGGTGTCGGGTCCTTCTTGATCTTACCGAAATCCTCTAATCCACGGATTTCGTAGTCTCTTATACCCCCGGGATTTGTTGCGAGAATGGAGATTGCCTTTGCACTGTCCATTGGGCTTCCTCCTCCAAGCCCTAGGATAACGTCCGGTTTTACCTCTCTTGCGAGTTTTGCGCCTTTTTCGACAATAGTGTCGAGCGGATTTGGCTCCACTTCGTCAAATACTGTGTAATCCAGTTTACTAGCTTTCAGAGGTTCCTCTACCTTCTTGAGAATGCCAGCTTGTGCTACCCCTTTGTCAGTAACCACAAGTATTCTTTTCGCCCTCATACCTTTTATGATTTCACCCAACTCACTTGTTTTGCCTGAACCAAATTCTATCCTTGATACACCCCAATTAAAGGTAAAAGCCTTCTGAAAACGTTCTGTAACAGTCATTTTCATGCCCCCTTCTCAGAAATTTGTGACCTAACCTCCAATCCAGTTTAGCCGCCGGTGACGAGAGGCAAAACTTCTACCAAATCGCCGTTGCGCACCCGGGTTTTCAATCCGTCCAAGAATATGCAATTTCTTCCGTTGACGAGGATGACTTGCACTCCTTTAGAAGAGATCCCCTCCCGGCTTTTCGTTATCCTTTTCAGAAGCTCCTCCAGGGTAATTTGACCCTCAACGTCTAGATTTAATTCTTCCTTTCCCACTAGTTTTCTGGATATTCCATGAAACCTGATCCTAAGCATTTCTTACATCCGAAGAATTATCAGATCTGAAGCTTTAGTCTCTGTAAAGTCTTCTTGCTGGGGATTCCTTCATCATTCCAGCCTCTTATGGAATAGTACTCATTTAGCATCTTCTCGAAGTCTCCTTGATCGATTTTCCAGCCAGTATCTTCTCGCGGTTCCAAAAAGCGTGGAGGTAATTGGTCGTCCTTTCTTGAAAATCCCTCTCTCACATTGAACAGTCTTGTGAGGTTATAGATTCGCTCTCCTATTTCGAGGAACCTTTCCTTGTCCATCTTCCAGCCATGTGTGTTTAACCCCTTTATCGATAAATCAAGGAACTTGACAGGATCACCGGTTGTATTTGCGGGTATGTTATCGCACCCTATCAAACACCACAAAGCACTATTTCTGTCCTGCAACTCTTTTGTTAATCGTGCCTTTCCTTCTATTGTAAATGGCTCATCGAGTTCTTGAACTATCGTCCACGCCCGCAGGTGATCTCCTCCACGGTCCGCGGTGGCGTAAGCCAAAGCCATACCGACGGGACCTCGGATATCGTAGCCAGGGATTTCCAGACCTTTGATATGGACCGCGTTTTCTTGAAGACCAAGTTTTTCTGCACCCCTCATCAAGCCGTCAGCGAGCGTGTCGCCGATCCCTTCTCTTTGTCCTATCATTTCTACCAGTTTGACCTGGCCCTCAGAGTCGCCATAGTCTAATTTGTAATCTATCAAACCTTTTTCAGAGCATTCCATCACAAACGCAGTTATGTTGCCGATGGAAATCGTATCCATTCCATACTCATTACAGAGAAGGCCAACCTTAGCTATGGTCCCGATGTCAAACTGCTTACAGTTCGGGCCGTTTAATGCAACAGTTTCATACTCGATTCTATCCAGATCCAGACCAGCGTAGGGTCCTGTTTTCGCTTTTATGTGTACACCGCATGCGACGGGACATAGATAGCATGTGCTTTTGCCGATAGTCACCTCACGAAACGCGTCCTCAGAAACTTTCTCGTAACCTTCGACACAGCCCTCTCGGAAATTCCTGACAGGAAGAACCTTCGCGTCTGCCGAAAGCTGCATGGCTGGAAGATTTCCTCCAAGACCTATTCCCGGGATTACCTCAGTTTTCAGGTAGTCTACAAAAGTCCTACGAAGATCTTCGATACCCTTTTTCTGTCCTTCCGATAGTAACTCCTCCGGGCTCGATTTCCCCTTGACTATGATGGCCTTCAGATTTTTGGAACCCATCACAGCTCCAAGTCCTCCTCTCCCGGCGACACCTGCCCTTTGTCTCTTAGCCGCGTCATTAATGACACAGGCAAATCTGACGAGTTTCTCGCCGGCAAGCCCGATAGTGGCTACTCGGAAGTCTCTAAAGCGATCATCAACTTCATAGGCATTCCTTCCCGCTAGCTCTTTGCCGTCCTCTATTGAGATCCGATCCCCGTCTATTTTCAAGTACACGAGGCTTTCTGCTTTGCCTTCGACGATAATGCCGATGAACCTGGTTTTTGCAAGCTCTGCCCCAAACCATCCCCCGGCATAGCTGTCGCAGAAGGTGTTTGTCATTGGAGACTTCGATGCAATGACGTGCCTTGAATATACGTTGAAAATCCCAGTGAGTGGACCGATGAAAAACATGAGTTTATTCTCGGGGCTGAAGGGGTCTAGGCTAGGTTTGAGTTCCCTGTAAGCGTAATACGCTGCAAGGCCTTTGCCTCCAATGTACGTCTCTAAAACCTCGCGGGATATTTCTTCTTCACTAACTGACTTATGAGACAGATCCACTCGCAACAGGTACCTTTTCATCTTTTCACCTCTAGCATTATTGGGTAACTTGGACCTAGGGTTAGATTATAGGTGGTTTTCTTGGATTCCGTATTCTCTACCTTAAACCCGAGCGAAAGTCAAACGAAAACTGACATTGCTTTTATGAGGGAGTTTTAGTATGTTTTTCACGGTGATAATTGAGATCGAAGTAACAACTACAGGGTCTGTCGTAAGCCGGTCTGATGATGGAGAACAATCATTTTTTCTCACAAGAGCATCTGGTCCAATATGTGATCTCTAAATTCCTTATGAAAACGTCGAAAGAACGTGCCGACCATCAATATGTTGCAAGCAGCAACCGTTTTGAGAATGTCGCAGAATCGAATAAGGAAATCAAAGAGGACCAACTTTGTAGTCAATGATTCAGTTGATTGCATTCCGTTCTTATAATTTTCTTTTGTGAAAAAAGAGTTCGGCAGTCAAGGTGCCGAAAGTTGTAAGGTTTGAGCCCCTACATAGCGCTCTCAAGCTCACGACCTGCGCTTGCTTTTCTCTACTTGAAACTTGTTATTCCAAAAATGATCTTTACATCTGGTACTTAGTGAATGAACATGATCCTATTCATCGGTGAATATACAGAATGAGACAGACCAGAAGACTCAGTTCTGCGGAAATAGTAAATGAAAGCTAGAACCCAGCAATCCAAACGGCGAGTCAGCAATCTAGAAAAGCTGCTTGATCCCTGAAAAACACTAAGGAAGATCGCCTTTTATCTATTGCCAAGGTTCTTATTTCTTAGGGTATGCGGTTATGGTCCAGATGTTAGGTTGCGACATAGGCTCTCAAGGGTTAAAGACCGTTTTGTTTGATGCGAATGGCAAGCTGATTGCTACGGCTACTCGGTCTTATCCTATTGAATTTCCACATCCCACGTGGGCAGATCAGGATCCACAACATTGGCTTCATGCCCTTATCGAGACAATTACTGAAGTCCTGGATCATCCTGAAGCTGATAGAAATAAGGTCAAATCAATCGGATTGTCGAGCCAGGTGGATAGTGTGATCCCGGTCGACAAGAATTGCAAACCTCTAAGGAAGGCCATCATATGGATGGACCGCCGCTCGGTGAGCGAATGTGATTGGGTTTCGGAAAGGCAATCGCCGGGTGAGATATTCCAACTGACAGGTTTGAACATAGATGCCTCACATGTGGTCCCTAAGATCCTATGGATTCGGAATAATGAGCCAGCCGTATACGAACGCTGCTACAAATTGCTTTTGCCCGGAAGCTTCATCTTGTTCCATTTGACTGGCGAATTTGCCGTGGACTATTCAAACGCGTCTTCGACGATGCTTCTCGATGTTAGGAAAAGAGCCTGGTCGAATACCCTGATCGAGGCTTTTCAGATCGACCCAGAGAAACTGGTGAACGTTTACGGAGCTTCAGAGGTGGTGGGCAAAATCTTACCCGAGGTATCCTCTAGGACGGGTCTGGACCCAAACACCCAGGTTGTCGTTGGAAGCGGTGACGAGCATGCGGCAACTCTCGGAGCAGGCGTTGTGAGCGAGGGCTACGCCTGCGACATCGTGGGTACAGCGGAACCAGTAGCGTGTATCTCAAATGAGATCCTTTTCGACCCGACCCGACTCGTCGAAACCCATTGCGGGTGGGATGACCAGGCTTGGTTCATGGAGAACCCCGGATTTGTTTCCGGCGGCAACTATAGATGGTTTAGGGACAATTTCTCTCCTTTGGAAACTAAAGCAGCCAAAGCTCTGAACCTGAGCGAGTATCAACTCATGGACCTTGAAGCAGCTACCATACCTCCAGGCTCTGAGGGCCTGATTTTTCTTCCATGCTTGATGGGAGCGATGGTTCCTGAATGGAACAACCTTGCTCGGGGGACGCTTTATGGGTTGACCCTGAAACATACCAAGGCTCATGTAGTTAGGGCCATCCTGGAAGCTTCAGCATACGGGTTAAATGACATCATTCGCAGCATGGAACGGCTAGGCTGCAAAATTGACGAGATCAGGGTTGTCGGTGGAGGAGCCCAAAGCAGAATCTGGCGACAGGTCAAGGCTGACGTGACCAAGAGGGCTATTTCCCTACCGCATATCACCGAAACTTCTTCTTTTGGCGCCGCCCTGCTCGGTGGGATTGGAGTTGGCATTTTCAAAGACGCGAACGATGCCGCCTCCAATGTGGTTAGCATCAAGGAGCAGATCGAGCCCGATCTCCGTGCTGCAGAGATCTATGACCCTATGTACACGATGTACCGAGAATTGTACGCTTCTGTGAAAGGCATCTTTGAGCTGGGTCACAAGGCGGAGTCGTTGCTCCAATAAGGCCATTGATTGAACTTGCCAATTAGACGTCCTACCCTATGCCGTCCTCGTTCTGGAGTGTTTTGTTGACTGAAATCTAATAGGATTCGATGTGGTTTGCATACAGTATTATCACCCTACGGAGGCCGGCTGTACCGGACGGTGAGATCATAGTTGAGTAGATTAGAAAAGCTATTTGCAAATGAATGACTTTGAGCAACTAATGGCCAAAGACAGGGACCATATCATCCGAGGTTGGACTTCAATAGCAGAGCCGACTCTCATAAAGGATGGCGATGGAGTTTGGCTCGATGATTACAATTCGAATAGGTAAATTGACTGTTCATCCGAACTATTTGTGAGGGGCCTGGGCCACTCAAGAAGACCTATTATACAACTAGAGGATCTGAGGCCAATGGGGTGGCGTTGAAAATGGCCAAGTCATATACGAGGAAATATGAAGTTGTTACTCTCGAGAATGCCTACCACGGACCTATATTTGGTCCCTTAACTCCTGCCAGCAGCACCAATGACACAAAAGGATTTTGAACATTAATGCAAGGTGTTATCCGCCTTCCAAATGACTAATACTAGCGATGTTTCCATAATAATCCAATTGTGGCATCTGGTGCGCCAAGAAACTCCACAGAATCTATTGGGGGACAAGAGCTTCTATGCGAGCAGTGCTGGTGATATTGGGGCAATCATATTTGAACCCATGCAGGGTGCTGAGCGTATCATTTCTCCAGGGGTTGGCTTCAAGAGATAAGAGGATATGCAACAGATTTGGTATCCTTCTGATAGCCGATGAAGTCCAAACAGGCTTTGGCAGGACAAGTAAGATGTTTGCTGTAGAATATTGGGACGTTACTCCCGACATCATGACTATTGCGAAAGGAATCGGAGGAGGAATCCCACTTGGAGGTGTGTTAACAACCGATCAAATCGCTGAGGGCTTCTTATCTAGGACAACCCCGACCTCGGCAGATAGTCCCGTCGCATGCCAAGCCGGCCTTGCCTACATAGAGACTCAGCAAGAACAAGGTATTTGTGACAATGCTTCGGAGATGGGGGGGTAAACTCGTTGAGGGTCAGATGACAAAAGCTCCAGTCCCCAAAAAAGCGATGGGAGAACTGAAAAAGAATCAGCTGAGCCGTGGCATAATAGCCTACACCTCGGGGCCTTTGGGGAACGTTTTCAAGATACGGCCTCCTCTAATAATTACCAAAGAAGAGGTTGAATTCATTCCAAACGCTCTCAAAGAAGCTACTTTTGAAGTTTTGGGAAGCGAGTGAATGAGAATGGGGAATGGGAACAGTGCATAGTCGTAGGAATCGGAGGTGGTGGAGTTGTGGGACCCACGTTTCTTGACATCTAAAATGTGTTCATTAAGGATCTTATCACTGAGGGGGGGTACTACCGTCGGGGAGATCGGCGGCCCCATGGAAGAGCTTCATGTCTTCAGCTAGGGTCTCAACCACCCCATGCCAATTTCAAAGGTCTGATGAAGTTATTCAGGACCGTAGGACTCGCACAACCCTTGTAGCACTTTTTTTCCCAAAGAGACCTTGAGCCAGCTCAAGAGTGTCTCTTTCCAAAAATTGGACGTCAAGCCCCAATTCCGTCCTCTCACCCAGCAGAGAAAGAAGGAGTCAGGTGTCGACTCTCAGCCAAACACCTTTTTCCTAAGATGCTCGATACCGAAACCTACACGAGGGATGGCGGTCTGTCGGGATTGAAAAAAGGATCCCCTTGACTGAATCCCATAAGGGGGATCCTAGTTTACGTGGCTCGAACCCCAGTTCCTCAGAACAGGGCGAAAATGCTATAATGTGGCCGTTCTTGAGGTCTATTCACCATGAAAACCTCTAATCTATCTTGGAAGGAGAGTGTCCAACTCAGGCATTGGCCCCCGGACCTCGCTGCCAGACTCAAAAAACTGATCTGCAGGTTTGCGCACAAGAATCCCAAACACTTTGCTGTATTTGATGCGGACAACACGATCTGGAAGTACTGTCTTGACGAAGCGCTTTTGGCCTATCTCGAATTCAAAGGAGTGCTCTCAAGAAGGGCTGCCATCGCTCCACTGGAGCTAGTTCCATTCAAGAAAGACGAAAGCCTATACTCGTATCACTGCAGACTCTGCGAGATCGATAGAAATATTGGCTATCTCTGGATTGACCAGATGTTCAGCGGCTTGTCACTGCGTGACCTTAAAAGGTATGTCGATGAGCTTTACGCTTACGAAAAGCCC